>ENA-OQHD01000767-OQHD01000767.1-human-gut-metagenome-genome-assembly--contig:-NODE-767-length-10694-cov-3.973124_pt1 | contig 10694 bp, 10 predicted proteins | sample MGYA00242560_ERZ504711 | MGnify/ENA primary metagenome ERZ504711 (study PRJEB26092, sample SAMD00036198) | human gut metagenome | host: Homo sapiens | study: EMG produced TPA metagenomics assembly of... | reverse complement strand
AAATCAAATTCTTTTCCCTGAAGCATATGCATTAGATAAGAAGCACTCGGCGAATATACAACAGGAGTTTCCCACTGGTTCATTACGGTTTTTCATGTATTGGTAACACCATGCATCACGAGGTTTCGGCTGCTCAGTTATGTTATTAAGGATATACTTTTCAATCAGAGGGAAAATTCTGCTTCCATCCGTTTCTTCAGCAGTAGTTGTGATAACCATATCCATTTTCGGAAATACCATACAATACTGGCCAAATGCTCCATCAGCACGATAGCTCCCCGGACTGTTCTCCCAAATTTGATATCCATAGTGGCGGCCCCATCCGGCACATCCCTGCACGTTTGTGGAAATGTGGGGGTATGATGCCTCCGTAACCCATTCTTCCGTGAGAATGCGTATGCCATTGTAAACACCTTTATGTAAGTACAAAAGTCCCAGTTTTGTGAGATCACGTGGAGCAATCAAAAGCCCCCATGCTCCAGTGTTAACATCTCCATGTTTATCCCAACTGACATCTGTAATCTCCAGAGGATCAAATAGATGCGTCTGTAACCAATCTTTCAGGCACATGCCAGTCACACGGCTGATAAGTTCTGACAGCATATAAGTTCCTCCGGAATTATAGACAAAATGAGTTCCTGGCTCATATACCATTTTTCTGGTAAAAAAGATTTCCGGCCAGGGTCTTATGCCATTGCACATATCTCCCACTGTATCCACGCCATGACCCGTACTCATAGTCAAAAGATGGCAAATTTTTATGGTACGGGCTGCATCATCCATGTCCAAATCTCGACATTCCGGAAAATAATCAAGAAGGAAATCATCTACCCGCAACAAACCTTCTTTTTACCGCAATCCCTATAGCCGTGGATGTAAATGTTTTGCTTACGGAATATACCAATCTTTTATCAAGTGCACAAAACGGATATTTGGAAACTTCTGCTATTGCTTTATCATGGCGAACAATATGAAGAGTCCGCAATTTATAATTTATGTCATCACATTCTTTCAGAAACTGGGCAATAGCTACAGAGGAAATGCCTACATCTTCAGGAATATAAAATTTATTGAATAATTGTGTCATTAGAATTCTCTCCTTTATTGGGTATTTCTCAATTTTATAACTTCTTCATCTGGATTCATAAAGTTACTAATCAAAACTAACAAAATGCTACAGACCAAAGGAACGACTGCATATCCGCATCTTTCAGCAAACAGGGTGACAGAAGATTGTGCAATGCCATTATTTGCAGCCTGAGCGTCATATTTACCCAGAGACAAAGTGTGTGTCCGGTCAATGATAAAACCGCTTAAAAATTCTGTCACTGCGTTGATAATACGTCCGGCAGACATCATAAAAGCAATAAACGACATGGACAACAGCAGATTGTCGGCCAGACACAGTGTTAAAAAGAACCAAGAATACCACCCAGACAATTAGCTCCACAGCCAAAAATGTGCGTATCCAAACATTTGAGATTTTGCAATCTCTCCATTATTCTTATCTCTCATTGTGATAATCCTCCAAGATTATTTTAAGTTTTTTAACGCGCGCTTTTACTTATCTGAAAGATATCATAGATAGTATATTGTAAGATATAGGAAAATTAACCTTTGAATTTAGTAATATTGACTAGTCATTTTTATAAAATGATATGGGCGTCAAAACACTCGTTTTATAGTAACTCATTAACTAACGTACCTTGAAATTTTCATATAAGACAACAAATATTTCATATTAGTAGTGTTTTCCATTAACATACATTCAGATTCTTTGTTGCTTTTTTTGAGCTGTTTTACTGAAAGTAAGGCGCACTGATTCCAGACTGTCCAGATATGCTGACAGTTTCTTAAAATTCAATTGCCGCAAGTTTAATTCCGAACCGAAGCTTTGTGGCTAAAAGTCCTCTGACCGGCATTGCCCTGTCTGCTTGATATAGCTGCAGCTTTTCGGGGCATTTCCGGCAGGACAGCTGATAGCCCTGGTCCCTTCTTCTGTGAATAAGAAATTATTCATTCTTAGCAAAAGACATGGGATCACCTCACAAATAATCTGAGATCATGATACCATTTCCTGACATAAATTTATTGTTTTATATGAAATTTTCAAGGTTCGCACGGGTGTACCTTTTTTTCACAAAAAATGATTAGTCAATATTTCTAAATTTAAAGGTTAATTCTTCTATATCTTCCAATATACTATCCATGATATCTTTTAGATAAGTAAAAAGCGCGCGTGAAAATCTAAAATAATTTTGGAGAGTTATTGCAATGAGAGACAAATAATAGAGGTATTGTAAAATCTCAAATGTTTGGCCTTATAGTAGGACTTTCTAAGAATATAGGGAGGAATAACATGAAAAGGAAGAAAATTTTAGCTCTGCTTATGGTAGCAGCACTCTGCGTTGGAACAGTGGCAGGATGTGGCTCCAAGGATACGGAAAGCAGTAAGAGCGAAAGCAGCAAGAATGAAAACAGCGAGAGCAGTACTGGGGACAGTAAGGATGATTTGTCACCTATAACTTTCAAGTACTACAATGCAGACGGCAAAAAATGGTAACTGGGAAAATCCTGTTGCTCAGGCGATTACTGAAGCCACAGGTGTGACTTTGGATATTTCCTATCCGGTATCCAGTACAGGCGATCCTGACGAGGATATATCTTTGATGATTGCTGAGGACAAATATCCAGATATGATTTATGCTAAGCAAAGTGTAAACAGTCTGTATGAGGCAGGTGCACTTATTGATATGACAGATCTGATCGAGGAATATGGTCCAAATATTAAAAAAATGTACGGCGATGAGTTTGAAAAGCTGAAATGGGGTTCTGGAGATGAAGGAATATATCAGCTTTCTTATGCTGGTGTAGGATACCAGATTTTGGCAACCGGAGGAAACTGCCAGATACAGTACGCAGCTCTTAAGGAAAATAATTATGAATATCCTAAGACTCTGGAGGAGTATGAAGCCCTGATCAAGCAGTACCTGGCAGCACATCCTAAAACCGATGATGGTCTGGATACCATTGGTATTTCCATGAGTGCTGCTGACTGGCACTGGCTCATTACACTCAGTAATCCCGCTGGATTTATTGCTGATGGTGCACCGGATAACGGTTCCTGGCTTGTTGATGATAACTATAACTGCATTTACAAGCATGTGAGTGATAAAGAAAAAGAATATTTCAGATGGCTGAGTCGTATGTATGATGAGGGAATTCTGGATCCAAACTTTGCAACACAGACAGATGACGATTACATTGCAAAGCTTGCCAGCGGACGTGTTGTAGCTATTACTGATGCACTTTGGCATTATGGACAGGCGGAAGCAACATTGAAAGCAGAAGGAAAACTGGATAAAACATATTGTCCGCTTCCTGTGACAATTGATGCTGAGACGAAGGCACCCACACTGATGTATCAGGGTCTTCAGGTTGGATACGGACTGGCAATCACAAAGGACTGTGAGGATCCGGTTCGTGCAATTAAATTCCTTGATTATCTCTGCTCCGATGAGGGTGCAGTACTTTACAAATGGGGTGTTGAAGGAGAAAACTATTTTGTAGATGAGAATGGAATGAGATATCGTACGGAAGAAGAGATTGCAAAAGCAAGTTCTGATCCGGATTACGGAAAAATACTGGTATTGGCAATTATACGGGATTTCCGATTTATGGAGACGGTGCAGTGGATGAAAATGGTAATCCTTACACACCTGTTACGAGAGAATCTGTAATTGCAGAGTATAACGAGGAGCAGAAGGCAGCTTGTGAAGCATGGAATGTAGAGATGCTGACCGATATCTTCCCGCAGCCAGATGAATTCGAAACACCGCCGTATTCCCCACTTTGGGCATATGCGACACCGCAGGAGATTACGAACAATGTGGAAATTCTGAATGAGATTGCATGGCCGGGACTGATTAAGTGCGTGACAGAAAGTGTAGATAATTTTGATGCAAACTGGGATCAGCTGATTGCGGATTATGAGGCTAATGGATTGGAAGAAACAGAACAGATGATGACAGATTTCCTGGCAGAAAAAATTTTCATAAACAAAAAATATGGAAACTGATAAAGGGACCTGATTCGTAAGGAGTCAGGTTCTTTTCATAAATGGATAAGAGGGGAATAGAAATGAAAGGCAGGGAAAAATATGAAAAGTAATACGATATATCCGCCGATGTCCGAACGTGAGATCAGCGGTGCTGCAATATCGAGAGAAGCGGCGACGCAGGGAATGGTACTTTTAAAAACATAAATGGGGTTCTTCCGTTAAAGGGCAGGGGAAAGATTGCCTTGTTTGGAAACGGAGCTGCCAGAACAATCCGCGGCGGAACGGGATCGGGAGATCCTTTTAACGGCGGTCTTTCCGGCGGTGGTGATCAGGATGTGGATCAGTCTCTGCGTTATCATATTAATATTCTGAATGCTATGGAAACAGAAGGTTTTGAGATTGTGAACCGGGAACAGCAGATGGCGTGGGCCAGATGCTATGATCTGGCCAAAAGAGAGATGAAGGACCAGGTCATGAGTGTTTTTGCGTTTCCGGAGGAACCGCTGACAACAGAAAAACCTGGAAGAATATGCAAAATGAAACAGAAACTGCTATTTGTGTCATTTCGAGAAATTCCGGTGAGGGAAATGATCGTTTCATGAAAAAATGAAGTATCCATTGGGGATAAAAAGGTATGAAATTGGAGATTACAGGCTTTCTGCAGTGGAGATGGATAATCTTAAAAAGCTGCGGTCAGCCTTTTTCCTCATTGATACTGGTGCTGAATGTTCCGGGCTCCATATCGGTGCAGGATCTGGAGGCAGCTTGTGCGGATGCTATTCTTCTCATGGGGCAGGCAGGACAGGAGGGAGGAGCCGCCGTTACCGATATTCTCACCGGTAAGGCAACACCGTCAGGAAAGCTGACCGCAACCTGGGCAAAAAAATTATGAAGATTATCCTACGGCAGGCAATTTCCTTCAGGATTTTAATAAAGCAGTATATACGGAAGGAATTTATGTAGGTTATCGTTACTTTGATACATTTAATGTTGAGCCGGGTTATCCTTTTGGTTATGGACTCTCCTATACGACATTTGCACTGGGAAATCTGGAGGCATCGCTGGATGAGGATACACTGGTTCTTGGCGTAACAGTAGAAAATACAGGAGCGTTTGCCGGACGTGAAGTTGTGCAGGCATATGTTTCTGCACCGGTATCGGAGATGGATATGCCGGAACAGGAGCTGAAAGGTTTCCCAAAAAACGATGTTACTGGCACCGGGCGAAAAGGAAGATATCAAAATCCGCATACCGCTGCGTAATCTTGCATCTTATAGTGAAAATGCAGGAGGTTATATTCTGTCAAAAGGAGATTATGGAGTGCGTATCGGTACTTCTTCCAGAGATACAAAACCGGTGTGCAAGATTCGGCTGGAACAAACTGCTTTGACAGAACAGGTATTGGTGGAGCTTCCGTTAACGGAAACTTTGGAGGAAAAGAAGGGGTTAACTGACCGAAAGGATGAAACTATATGGAAGGATGTACCGGTTCTTCTGGCTGTGCAGATACCGGAAACGCTGGATTCGCGTTCAGCCTATAGCGATGAAAAGGTGGTTACATATGCGACAGATACCAGCTATCAGCCGGTTATGCCTTACGAAACAGTACGGTATGTGGAAAAGAAAGAATGGAAGCTGAATGATGTGGCTTCGGGCAGAGTGTCAATGGAAGAATTTGCTGCACAGCTTGATGCTGCACAATTGGCGGATCTTTGCTGTGGTACAGGCTGGGGTGTGCAGGATGAGAACAATCCTGTGATTGGAGCCAGTTCGGAATCTGTACCTGGAGCGGCAGGGGAAACAACACACGCACTGGAAAGTTATGGTGTTTCTTCTATTGTATTGGCAGACGGTCCGGGCGGTGTGCGTATCACACAGCAGTTTGAGGCAACCGATCTGGAATCGGGGGAAAAACGAGGCAGGTATACCATTACTGTACGGCATGGCCGGTGGGTACGCTTCTTGCTCAGTCTTTTGATCCGGAAATTTTGGAACAGGTAGGATGCGGAATGGCAGCAGATATGCAGGCAATGCGGATTGATTTGCTTCTGGGACCAGGAATGAATATTCAGCGTGATCCTATGTGCGGACGAAATTTTGAATATTTTTCTGAAGATCCTCTCATATCTGGAAAGATGGCGTCAGCAATGGTACGCGGCCTTCAGAGCTTGCCAGGAGGAGGTGGATGCATTAAGCATTATGCAGCTAATAATCAGGAGACGAATCGGAATGCTGTGGATTCTGTGATTGGTCAGCGGGCACTGAGGGAAATTTATCTGGAACCCTATAAAATTGCTATTCAGGAATCTCAGCCGTTGTCTATCATGAGTTCCTACAATCTGATCAACGGTGTTCCTACAGCAGATAGTTATGACTTATGTACGGATCTTGCCCGCGGAGAATGGGGATTTGAAGGTCTGATCATGACTGATTGGAACGGAGGCAGCAGTACACCCTGGAAATCCATGCATGCCGGAAATGATTTGATTATGCCGGGAGGAAAAGGAAGGGCCATGAATATTCTTCAGGCTGTGAGAACAGTTATGCCGGAGTTTGATGAACGTGGGCAGGTAATTATGGTGCAGGAAGTACCATTTGCACCGGTTTTTGCAGCCCGCTGGAATTCCTTTACGGTTGATCCGGAAGGACCGGATACAGTCATGGCACCTCTGGGTGAAGGACATACTGCCGAGATGAAGGATGGAGAGATTTTGGTTGATGGGGAAAAAGTCTACATGCAGGCAAATGATATGAAAACATTTTTCAATGATCCGGCAAGCTTTGTGCCAAAGATATGCCCGGCCAATGAGGAAGTTGCTTTTATTTTAGATGATGGCAGAGCAATCGGGTACAAAGGACATTTGGATAAGAAACCTCGTCTGTGTCTCGGAGATGTGCAAAGATGTGCAGTCCATAATCTTCGGATCATTCTGAAATGTATGGGATTATAGTAGATGGGTATCAACAATTATTGCATAATGAGGTGAAAAAGTTTAGAAAATGAGAGGATGACTGAAGTCGGAAAAGAGATTGGATATGAAAATACGGAAAACGTTTTTTCGTGCGTTTAAAAAGCATTATCATATGACTCCCTCTCAGTATCGGGCTGCAATACAGGAAGAGACCAATATGCAAACTGTATGTGGAGATAGAGATGTAATAAAACGGTAACAAAAAAATGAGAAAATGGTAATGAAATAAGATATACATAAAATTACTAAAGAAAGGTGGAATACAAAATGGGAAATTGTTTTTTACTGTAGTAAGGCAGAACCGGTAGTTCAGACTAAGGCGGGTAAGATACGGGGATTTAAGATGAATTCTACATACACTTTCCATGGCATCAAGTATGCTGATGCTGATCGCTTTCAAATGCCAAGAGAGGTAAAACCATGGAAAGGTATTAAAAATGCTCTGGCCTACGGTTATGTGTGCCCTATGCTGATGCAGGATCATCCGTTGATGGAGGTTATGATCCCACATCGTTACTGGCCAATGGATGAGAATTGCCAGTATCTGAATATTTGGACACAGAGTCTGGATCCGGAAGCAAAAAAACCGGTTATGGTATGGTTGCACGGAGGTGGATTCTTTGCAGGCTCATCCATTGAACAGGTGGCGTATGAGGGAGATCATCTGAGTGAGTACGGAGATGTGGTTGTCGTGTCATTGAACCATCGTCTGAATATTTTGGGATATCTTGATTTATCTGCTTATGGGGAAAAATACTACAATTCTGCTAATGTGGGAAATGCAGATATGGTCGCAGCCCTTCATTGGATTCAGGACAATATTGCTGGTTTTGGCGGAGATCCAGGTAATGTAACCCTGTTTGGTCAGTCCGGTGGTGGAATGAAAGTTTATTCCCTGATGAATACACCGGCTGCAGAAGGTTTATTCCATAAGGGGATTATCCAGAGCGGCGTAATAGAAGAAGGTAAAAAAGAGGCAGAGGATGACGGTACCGCAATTGTGGAGGCCCTTCTGACGGAATTGAAGTTGGAATCCGTTGAGGATTTGGAAACGATTCCTTACTATTTCCTTGCGGAAGCATATAATAAGGTGTCACCCAAGCTGCAGGAGAAAGGACTCTACGTGGGAGGAGAGCCGAGAGCAAATTCATGGTATGCCGGTGATCCGCGCAGAGTAGGATTTACCGATGGAGCAAAAAAAGATTCCGGTGATAGTGGGTAGCGTTTTTGGAGAATTTGATTTCAAGCCGGTTCTGGAGAATAGGGATGAACTGACCTGTGAGGAAACGATGAAACTTCTGGAAAAATGCTTTCAGGAGGATGCAGAAGAGATTGCAGCAGAATTCGAAAAAGCATATCCGAATAATCGCCTTGTAGATGTTCTGTCGCTGGATTATATTTTCCGTTATGCATCGAAAGATTTCATTGCGAAGAAGTCAGTACATAAGGAAGCTCCCGTATATTCCTACATGTTTAATTATGAATTCCCATATGAGGGAGGAAAACTGGCATGGCATTGCTCTGAAATCCCGTTTGTTTTCCATAATATTGACCGAATTCCTATCTGCAATGTGCCGGGAGAAACAGACCGCCTGCAGGAGAGAATATGTGGTGCCTGGATAAACTTTGCGAGATACGGAAATCCTTCCGTTCCTTCTCTTCCGCAGTGGCCGGTATGTGAGCCAGGTAAAGAGGCAATTATGACTTTTTGACAATATCTGCGAAGTTAAAGATAATTATGACCACAGGCTGATGGAGCTTCTTGTTAAACATGCTCCGGCATTTACTGTACCATTAGATGAGGATGCAGAAAATGTATTTATGCACTGATGCGGAAAGGATGGAATGCATATGGCAAAGCTGACTACATATCAGGTGACGGAGATTGCAAAAGACACCTGGGTTATCAATGAGGCTGGTATGACAGCCATGTTTTTGTTAAAAGGTACGGAACGTGCATTACTCATCGATACGGGTGTCGGAATGACAGACCTGAAAAAGCTGATTTCCTGGCTGACTCCGCTTCCCTATGATGTAGTGTTGACACATGGACATCCGGATCATATCGGAGGAGCTGCTCAGTTTGAAGAGGTATATATTCACGAAAAAGATGAGGATAGTCTTAAACCGATAAATTATGATAGCATCGCAGATTATGTGGAACTTTTGGGAAATATGGGAGCTTACGATGTGTATGACTGTAGCCCTGCGGATATCCGGCGGATACAAAAGATGCCAAAATGTCTTCCTTTGAAGGAGGGGATGGTGTTTGAGCTGGGGGGACGCAGTATCGAGGTAATTGAGACACCGGGTCATACATCGGGAGGCTGTTGTTTCCTTGATCGGAAAGAGCGAATCCTGTTTTCTGGAGATGCCTGCAATGGTAATCTGCTCTGCAGAGACAGTATTAATACACTATTGGGAGCTCTGGATAAAATCAAGTCCTATGAAAGTGAATTTGACCGCAATTTTAATGGCCATGTGGGATATGCGGGAATGCCTTTCGTTGGTTCCATGGATCATAGCATCATGAATACAGCGATACGCATCTGTGAGAATATCCTTTCAGGAACTGCGAAAATCGAGGATGGCGGTAAGAATGCGTTTGACGGAGATTGCAAGGTTGCGACAGACGGAAGAATCCGTATTGTATTTTCCCCAGACAGACTGATAGATGAAGGTGAAATTCCAGTAAGATAAACACAACAGACTCCGCTGGGGTTAACTTAAGCCTGAAAGCCTTGAAATCAAGACCTTTGGGCTTTTTATAAGTGTGCCATCAAGGCAGAATCTCCGGTTCTGGTGGCTTACAGTACCATAGACATGATGAGGTAATAAGAATGAAAAAAATATTTTTGTATTTTCTTGGTTTGAATTTAATAGCTTTTGCTGTTGTATTAAATGTTCGCTTTGATTTAGGAGTTGCTGCTTTTAGTTCTGTGATGTATTCAATATCACAAATCTATAACATTTCTTTAGGAACAGCTTCTATTATCTGTTACTTAATATTTGTTATTATTCAATGTATTTTATCCAAAAAGATCACAGTTACTTTTATTTAGAAATTCCGTTATCGTTTGCTTTTGGTTGGTTGACTGATTTATATGATTTTATAATTCCTACATTATCGTTAAGTTTATACTTAAGGGTTATTTGTTTTATTATGACGATGTTCATTACTGCAATGGGCGTATTTTTAAGCGTGAAAACAAATCTTATTTTAACACCAACTGATGGTATTGTAAAAAACTATTTCAGAAGTCTTCTCTTTTCCTTTTTCAATAGTGAAAAATACTTTTGATATTACACTTGTGTTTGTCACTATTATTTTATGTTTAATTAATCATACCCACTTTTTATGGTCTTGGTATAGGAACCATACTGACAGCCTTATTTATAGGAAGAATTATTAATATTTATGCAAAAAAAGATACAGTTATCGTTTTTAAAGGTGGCAATTGGGTATTACGATGCTAAACTGTTGCTGGAAGCATCGAAGGAGACACGGATCCATATGCAGATGGTCTTTGCCTTGTTAATGGGGCTTAGCCAACCTTGATCATAGCGCACAATAAAACACTTGCAGCACAGCTGTATGGTGAGTTTAAGGAATTCTTCCCGGAAAACGCAGTGGAATACTTTGTCTCCTAGTATCTTGATAT
>ENA-OQHD01000766-OQHD01000766.1-human-gut-metagenome-genome-assembly--contig:-NODE-766-length-10695-cov-2.863834_pt1 | contig 10695 bp, 13 predicted proteins | sample MGYA00242560_ERZ504711 | MGnify/ENA primary metagenome ERZ504711 (study PRJEB26092, sample SAMD00036198) | human gut metagenome | host: Homo sapiens | study: EMG produced TPA metagenomics assembly of... | reverse complement strand
CCACCTGCTTATCTGCAGGATCTGCCACTGTCAGATTCTGCTGCATACTTTGATATGCAACAAAGAAGAGTGAACGATATGTCCACTCTTCTGCCGTTGATTATGTAACTGAATTAACTATAGCACCGATTTTCTGTCAAAATCAAGGGATTTTGCGTATTTTTTACACTTTTTCCATGTTTGAATGCCATCATCATCTCATTTGTCAGGCTCAGATCTTCGGCCTCTACCGGCATCTGCTCCCTTTCAAACCACTCTGCCATAGCAAGTTCATCGGTATCGAGCGTGATACCGTCTTCCCCGTCCAATTCACAGAAGAATCCCATCAGCAGTGTATCGGTAAAGGACCACGGCTGACTCTTATAATACCGCAGATTCTTTACCTTCAGTCCGACTTCTTCCATGACCTCACGCCTTACAGTCTCCTCAATGGATTCACCCGTTTCATTAAAGCCTGCGAGCAGTGCATACTTTTTGTATTCTCTTCCCGCATACTTCGACATCAGGATCTTATTTCCATGTGTGACAGCTATGATCACCGCCGGACATATCTTCGGAAATTCCATCATTCCACAATCCGGACAACGCATCATGCGTTCTTTGTCGTCATGTACCATAGGCTGCCCGCAGTGGCCGCAGAATTTCCGTGACTGATACCAGCGGTAAAGCTGCCATCCTGTCACTGCGGCAAATTGTCTGTACTTTGGTCTGGCCTCGCGGAAATACTGATTATCCTTCAGTTCAAACCCCGGAAAGTCTGCCGGGTCGATCCCATCCGTCAGATAGTATCCCTGTCCGTCAATCGAGAAGAGATACGTATAATTTTCATAGATATCCGGATAACAGACTGCAGCCTCTTTGAATGTCAGGAAAGAAATCTCCTGATCTTCCAGCTTCACCAGAATCTTTCTTCCTTTATAATACAAGATCACGCTGTCTTCCTTTGGCGGCTCCGGGACATATTCATTTCTATATACATGTGGTTCAATGTTCTGTATCATATCGTTTACCCTCTGTACTTTGTTCCTGTACCATCTCGTTTTGCAAGCTTCAGACGGTTCAGGGTGACTTCTTTTTCATGGTATGAAATCTTACACTCAGTTCCCTCTTCAAACAGGTATACATTCGTCTAATGCATCGTCTTTTTTCCAAGCGGATACCCCGCACTCCGATCGCACCTTTCTTCTTCTCCGTAACTTCTGCTGCCGGAAAATCGCAGGAAAAAGTCCATCTGCTGTCTGCAGTACAATATGCTGGTTCTCCGTCACCACCCTGATATTCACGACTTCATCTTCCGGCTGAAGTTTCGTTGCCGCAATGGTGCGTTTTGTTACCTGGAATTCGCTTCCGCCGACCTTCTTGACCATGCCCTGCTTTGTGGCAAACAACAGATTCGCATACCGCATCTGTTCAGAATCACAGATATATACAATTTCTTCCTGTGTACTGTCGTAATTACTGATATTGTCGATCGGCTGTCCTTTATCACGGAATTTTCCATACGGGAGATCCATCACTTTCACCTGATGCATCTTCCCATCCTTTGTAAAAAATACAGATCCTGCCGGTATTCATGCAGTGCAGGATGTATTTATTTTCATTATCTGCTGCCTCTTTATTACGCTCATACGTACTGACATCAACCGTTTTTGCATATCCGAAACGATCCATCAGGAATACAATCTCCTGTTCTTCCACTTTCTTCTCTTCAAACACAGCCTCTTCTGCATTCTCTACAACCGTACGTCTCTTTCTTGCGAATTCTTTCTTGATACGGTCCAGATCTTCCATGATGACTGCCGCCATAGAATCATAATTGTTCAGGATATCTTCATATCTTGCGATCTTCGCAAGCGTCTCCTCGTGCTCTTTCTGAAGTGCTTCAATCTCCAGACCGATCAGTTTATAGAGCCTCATTTCCAGGATCGCAGTTGCCTGACGCTCTGTAAACCTTAACATTCCTGCCATTTTTTTTTGAAATAGAAGACTTGAATTTGATATTCTCTGTCTCACCGTTCACCAGACATGCCTTTGCATCTTTTATGCTCTGGCTTCCTCTTAATATCTCAATGATCAGGTCAATTACATCACACGCTTTGATCAGACCTTCCTGGATTTCTTTTTTATCCTGTTCTTTCTTCAGCAGTGTATTATATTTTCTCGTTGCCATGTCAAACCGGAAGTCTACATGTGCCTCAATAATACGTTTCAGGCCCATAGTCTCCGGTCTTCCGTCTGCAACTGCCAGCATATTTACTCCGAAAGTATCTTCCAGTCTGGTCTTCTTATAAAGCATATTGGTCAGGTTTTCTACATCTGCCCCCTTTTTCAGGTCGATGACGATACGGATGCCTTCTTTGGATGACTGGTTGGAAATGTCTACGATATCCGTTGTCTTCTTGGTCTCCACCAGATTGCAGACATCATTTAAGAATTTTCCGATTCCCGCACCGATCATCGTATACGGGATCTCTGTGATAACCAGACGCTTCTTTCCGCCCTTCACATCTTCCACTTCAACTTTTCCGCGGATCTTGATCTTTCCGGTTCCTGTCTCGTATATCTGTGGCAGGTCGTCCTTATTGACCACGATTCCTCCTGTCGGGAAGTCCGGTCCTTTGATATATTTCATTAATTGTCGGGTCGTGATCTCATCATTTTTCATGTAGGCTTTCACCCCATCCACAACCTCACCCAGATTGTGTGTCGGGATACTGGTTGCCATACCGACCGCAATACCTTCCGCACCGTTGACCAGAAGGTTCGGAATACGTACCGGAAGTACAGCCGGTTCCTTCTCTGTCTCGTCAAAGTTTGGCACAAAGTCTACAATGTCCTTGTCCAGGTCGGCCAGATATGCTTCCTGCGTGATCTTCGCAAGCCTCGCCTCGGTATAACGCATTGCCGCTGCACCATCTCCTTCGATCGAACCAAAGTTACCGTGTCCGTCTACAAGGACCATCCCTTTTTTAAATTCCTGTGCCATGACCACCAGTGCATCATAGATGGAGCTGTCCCCATGCGGGTGATATTTACCCATGGTATCTCCGACGATACGCGCACACTTACGGTAGGGTTTATCATACCGTATTCCCAGTTCATGCATGTCATAAAGTGTACGTCTCTGTACCGGTTTTAATCCGTCTCTTACATCCGGCAGGGCTCTGGCAATGATTACACTCATCGCATAATCAATATATGATTTTTTTCCATCACATCCGAATATTCGGTTCTGATGATCTGTGAATCCTGCATTTTCTCTCTCCTATTCTATATATCAAGTTCCGCTTCCGTCGCATTCTCATAGATAAAGGAACGTCTCGGCGGTACTTCCGATCCCATCAGCATCTCGGTTACACCGGATGCCATTCTCGCATCTTCAATCTCTACCAGTTTCAGGATCCTGGTCTCCGGATTCAGGGTAGTCTCCCACAACTGCTCCGCATCCATCTCTCCAAGACCTTTGTATCTCTGCAAGGTAAATGGACCGTCATGTGTCTTTCTGTATTTTTCCCAGTGCCTTGTCATCATACAGATACTCTTCTTCGCCCTTCTTCGGCATCGCCTTGTAAAGAGGCGGCATTGCAATATAGACATGTCCTTCAAAGATCAGTTCCGGCATAAAGCGGTAGAACAACGTCAGGAGCAGTGTCGAGATATGGGCACCATCCACGTCCGCATCAGCCATGATGATGATCTTATCATAACGCAGCTTGCTGATGTCAAAGTCATTTCCGTATCCTTCGGAAAATCCACAGCCAAATGCATTGATCATTGTCTTGATCTCTGCGTTTGCCAGTACTTTATCGATACTTGCTTTTTCCACATTCAGGATCTTACCACGGATTGGCAGAATTGCCTGGAACATACGGTCTCTGGCCGTCTTTGCAGAACCTCCGGCAGAATCACCCTCCACAATGAAAATCTCACATTTTGACGCATCACGGCTCTCACAGTTGGCAAGCTTTCCGTTACTGTCAAATGAGTATTTCTGCTTTGTCAGCAGATTGGTCTTCGCACGTTCTTCCGTCTTACGGATCTTTGCCGCCTTTTCTGCACATCCGATCACCTTCTTAAGGGTCTCAAGATTCCGGTCAAAAAATGCGGATGATCTCATCATTCGTCACCTTACTACAGGCTTTCGCCGCATCCGGGTTATCAAGCTTTGTCTTGGTCTGTCCTTCGAATCTCGGATCCGGATGTTTGATCGATACGATTGCAGTCATACCGTTACGGATATCCGCCCCGGTAAAATTCGCATCCTTTTCTTTCAAAACTCCAAGTTCTCTTGCATACTGGTTGATTGCTGTCGTAAACGTCGTCTTGAATCCGGTCAGATGCGTTCCTCCCTCTGCATTATAGATATTATTGCAGAAACCAAGCACATTTTCATGGAACTCATTGACATACTGGAAAGCCACCTCAACTTCGATGCCTTCTGCTTCCCTTTGAAATACACCGGATCATGCACGACTTCATTTTTTGTGATTCAGTTCGCGAATGAATCCAAGGATTCCATCCGGCTCATGATAAATGACCTGTTCCGGCTCCGCTCCCCTCTTATCTTCGAACACGATCTTAAGATCCGGGTTCAGATACGCTGTCTCATGAAGCCTGCTTTTCACCTCTTCTGCTTTGAACTTTGTCTTTTCAAATATGGTATCATCCGGAAGGAAATTCACCTTCGTTCCGGTCTTTCTTGTCTTTCCGATCGTCGGCAATAATCCGTCTTCCAGTTCTATCACCGGTTTTCCCTGTTCATACCTGTCATGATGGATATATCCATCCCTGCTGATCTGTACATCCATATAAGTTGACAATGCATTTACGACAGAGGAACCGACACCATGGAGTCCCCCGCTGGTCTTGTATGCCGAATCGTCGAACTTTCCGCCCGCATGAAGTGTCGTATATACCACACGTGCCGCCGATACGCCGGTCGCATGAAGGTCTACCGGCACACCACGTCCGTTATCTGCGATCGTTGCTGATCCATCTTTTTCCAATGTCACATGGATCTCGTTGCAGTATCCAGCCAGGTGCTCATCCACCGCATTATCCACGATCTCATAGATCAGATGGTTCAGGCCTTTGGTAGAAACACTTCCTATATACATTCCGGGTCTTTTTCTTACCGCTTCCAGTCCTTCCAGGATCGCGATACTGCCCGCATCATATGTATTCTTTTTCGCCATTCTTTCTATATCCTTTCTCCGTTTCATCCGTATGAAAAATGCTGAAAGCTATTCTGTCATATATTATTCATAAGGATCATACAGATTTTTCCATACTTTGAATATCTTATCATAAAAATATTTTTGAATCAAGACAACACCTGATGCAGAAGTTCTGCAAGAATCTCCATCGCATTGCGCATCTCTTCCACTGTATTGGTCTGCGCTCCGGCTTCGATCAGAAGTGTCTTTGGCTTGAAATGCATATTATAACGGTACGCACGCAGAAAAATGTGTCTGGCAAATCCCGGATAATATGTTGCCGCTGCAATCTCCATCTGCAGGGAAAATGCCAGGTTATCTTCCAGGTATGGGTTGGACAGATAACTGATATTTCCATTTGCCCGCGTCCTGCTGAGCCCGTTGAAGAACATGATCTGCGCCGTCGGCTTACCGTCTATCTCTGTCACCAGGTGCGTCCCTTCCGCCACGCCATCCCGGTGAAGATCGATCACAACTTCGATAGCCGGATTCTCTTTCAGTATTTTCTGCACATCCGGCTCTGCAAGCTGATACGCCTTACTCCGATCCAGTTTTCCATTCACCAGATCATATACCCCTTCGTGATGATATGTGGATATTCCATACTTTTGATTCAAAAGTTCAGACAGATACGTCCCCATTCCCACAATTGATGTACCGGCATCTCCCGGAACAGAATCTGCAAATTGTTCCTGGGAATGCGTGTGGTAGATCAGGACTTTAGCCCCTTTTGTATCCGGATTTAATTTCATATCTTTTCCCATCAGCTTATCTGCATTGATCAGTCCCTCATCTGCCATAGTGCTGCTGTCCACGGTATAGAAATGACTCATAAGATATTCATAATCTCTTAGCTTTTCCATGGAAATATCTGCTTTTACCACTGGTGTTTTCCACGTCTCCTTCTCCTCTGTATCCGGATTCTGTGCGATCAGTTTGCCATTTTTATCTACGGCGTTCTCATCATTTTCCTGTTTTTCCAGTATCATGGCATACGTCCTGGAATCTTCGCCGCTCGTCTCTTCCTTCCCTTGTTCTGTCATAAATGCACCAGCAGGCCATAACCACCGCATCACTGCCCATGCCAGATCCTTTGACGGAGTGTCCGTCTGATCCTTTTCTGCCGCATAGACAAGTGCCGGCAGCATCATTCTGACAGCACCGTCCGCAATCTCCTGTTTCCCTTTTTTCCTGCAAAAATCCCTTCCATTTATTATTCCGGTTCCGACACCTGTTTCTTTCATGATACAGATCAGAAAACATCCGGCAATAATCCTCACCGCATGCTGTATATATTTTTTTGGCATCTACTCTGCATGTCTTGTTCTTTCACACCTGCACACCCCGATATTTTGTTAATCTTACGCTCTACTTTCTAAAGGTAAGGTATGCAGTCATCTCACTTTCTATGCTGTTTCTTCTTTTTTTCCTGATTCCCCTGCTTTTCCTGAAAATAACAGATTCAAGGCCTCCGAGACGGTATAGCTGATCCTTCTTATCGTCTCATCGATATCTTTCGGTGTTACGAACATTCCGTTCAAATGTGGTGCGATCAGTTCTTTTACCAGTTCGTATTTTTCCGCAGAATTGTATCCTTGCAATACGACACCTACCCCTTTCAAATTCTCCGACGTCTCCAGTGCCGCAATAAAATTCTCCATCGTGTCATTTACAATCGTTGCGGCATCCACTACCGTCGGAACACCGATCGCGATCACCGGGATTCCCATCGTCTCTTTCGTAATCACGCTTCTGTGATTCCCCACACCCGCTCCGGGATGGATCCCGGCATCCGAGATCTGTATGGTCCGGTTCAGTCTTTTACTGCTTCTTGCCGCCAGCGCATCGATCACAAGGATCATATCCGGCTTTGTCTCCTTTACGACTCCCTGCACAATCTCTGCCGTCTCCATCCCTGTCTGCGCCATCACTCCCGGGACGATTGCACTTACGATCCGGCTTTCTTCTTCTACGCCATATCTTCCATATTCCTGTACCATATGCCTGGTGATATTCAACTGATCTACCACATATGGTCCCAACGCATCCGGCGTCACTTCACGGTTACCAAGCCCTACTGTCAATATCGAGCATCCCTTTTCTTTCGAATGCTCTTTTTTCGTTTCCTCATTTTCCACATATTTTTCCAAAAATCCTGCCAGAGTTTCTGATATCTCTCTGTGATATCCATCATCTGCCGATGCCATATCAGGGACTTCCAATGTAAGATATGTTCCCACCGGTTTCCCCATCATCTTCGCCCCGTTCTCCGTTTCAATCCTGACGGTTGTAATCTTAATCTCCCTCTCTTCATCGTATTCTTCTTCCAGTACAACGCCGGACACTTCTACATGATCTGATTCAAACCGTTCTTTTTGCTCCATCGCAAGATCCGTCCGGATCGTATACTTTTCCACCATCGTTTTCTCCATCCTTTCTTAAATTAATACTAGTTTTTCCAATATTTTCAGAAATATGTATTGACAGAATCTAATTCATGTCCTAAAATAAATTCGTATGTTTCGTTAGATCGTCCGTGTCCGGCTCTAACGAACTGGAAATCGAATTATAAAAATTCGAAATATATTGATATCGGAGGTGGACAAATTGGCTAATATCAAATCTGCAAAGAAAAGAATTTTAGTAAACGAAACAAAAGCTGCTAGAAACAAAGCAATCAAGTCTAAAGTAAAAAGCTTGCGTAAAGAAAGTTGAAACAGCTGTAGCTAAGAAAGATGCCGCTGCTGCTGCAGAAGCTCTTAAAATTGCTACTGTAGAGATCAACAAAGCAGGAAGCAAGGGTGTTTATCATAAAAATCACATGCGCCAGAAAGATTTCCCGTTTAGCAAAAGCTGTAAACGGAATTGCTTAATCATAAAATGAAAGAACACAACAAAGACAGCCATACCGTCAGTGGCTGTCTTTGTTTTTTTCGCTGGCGTCAGTCTACACTGACGCTATAATCTAAATTGACGAATGTCCAAAATCTATTGACAAAAGCGTCTATCTTCTGTCCGGCCGCGCACATCGGACAATCTCCGTTGGCGTATTTCTCATAACCTGCCACATCTTTCTGTGTAAACACCGCATTGATATCCATTCCGGCCACCTTGGATACCTGGCTGAAAGCAGCGCAGATACCATTGACTCTTCCGCCGTAATAAAGAACACTCTCAATTGCCTGCATCATCGTTTTTCCGGTAGTAATAAGTCCTGCTATGATCAGTGTCTGCTGTCCTTCTATCATACGTTTTGTATTGTCCCGGAACATCATTTGCCCCATCTGATTCAACTCTGGTGTGACAAGAGAAATATTTTTTCCGCTGTTCAAAGATACCGTTCCCGGTCTGGAAAGTATGTCTGCCACAAAAGTACCCACCACTTCCATACCGTCAAGGCAGACAATCGTATCAATCTCAACCGAGGAAAGATATGGCTCTGCCAGCACTTTTGCTGTCTCACGAGCATTATTACAGCGTGATTTTATGGTTGACAGATCAATGTAGGTATTGACGTGGGAATGAGTCGTAACAAAATGTCCTCTCATAATCTTTACACGTGCTTTCGGATTTTTCCATGAGCGCAGATCTTCAAACTGAATGTCCATAACTAAAACTCCTCCTTTCTGCTTTTCATTTTTCTTAAATTGGATTCTTTGAAAATCTAATATCTGATTTGTATTTTATCATAAATACCCTCAGCTAAATTATCTTTATTTCTACCTGCCATGCCATCATTTTCTATTACATTTTCCGGTGGCACCATATCGACAATATCAGGTTTTCCTCGAAAATAGTCCGGATCCTGCCCCATGCCGCAGCTGCCTGAGAAAATGTGTTGATACAGTCGCCTGCCGCAATCATAGGCCACACAAGCATATCGATGTATGAGTTGAATGCCACGAACTGGCCTATCGAAACCTGTCCGTCAAGCACCATCCTGCCACCTGCAAGGAGTGTCACTATCACGCTTATTCCGATTACGGCATCCAGCGTCGGGCCAAAGACAGCGCGAAGCTTTACCACAGCAAGATTTTTTCCTCCCTGCTGTTCTCGCAAGCCTTTTCAAACTGCTTAAAGTCCTCTTCCTCCTGCGCAAATGCCTTGACCACGCGGATACCGGCAATGCTCTCCTGCACCTTGTCAGAAAGATAGGAGAAAGCATCCTGCCTTTTCACCTGACGTTTCTTTGACTCTATTCCATAAAAATAGCAGCCGATTGCAATGAAAATAAGTGGAATAAAAGCAAATAATGTCAGCTTAAAATCCACGTATACAACCATTTTGACAAGCACCATCACCGTCATGATTACCGCGTCAAACACGGTGATGACAGCCATCCCGGTTCCCATCCTGACAGCCTGTAAATCGTTAGTGAAATATGCCATAAGATCTCCTGTCATTGTGGCTGTTGTAATAGCGCGCCGAGAGTGTCTCCATATGCGAAAACATATCATCGCGCAGTCTGTATTCTATTCCTCTTGATGCTCCTATGATGAAATATCTCCATCCAAAGCGCCCCGCCATGATTATCAGGCCTGTTATCAGTATCTTAAATATAATGCCGCCACGCCGCCATATCAAGCTTTCCTGCTGTGATTCCGTCGATTATCTCCCCAATAACTGCGGAATGTACAGATTTGCAAGGCTCTACTGCAAGAAGCACAAAAATGCCTATCGCATAGTGCCATTTGTATGCAAGCAGATATGGGCGCAGCGAGTAATTTTTTATCGTTCATGTTATTCCTCCGTAGTTTTAAATGCCACTGCGTGGTTAAACCCGGCATGCGGCCATATGCTCTCTAGGAGCTAACGCTACGCTGTTAAGAGGCTGTACGAATTATGCTCATAGCTTTTTCTATGCTCGACTAAACCGGCTTTTATGTGCCGTCCATGGCACATAACGCCTTGCCCCGGCGTCCATGCCGGTGCATTTCTGGTTACCAGGGCATAATTCTACAGACTCTAAACAGCTTCGCTAGTCGCTCTACGAGAGCATATAACCGCCTCCCTGGCTAACCACGCTACATTCTCTATCTACCTCCACAAGTCTGCTACGAAATACGTGAGTGCCGTCCCATGTATACACAGAATAGTATATGCCGTGCTCGTCCACTCCATCCTCAAGTATCTTCTTCGCCTGCGCCTTAGTCAGAAGGTCGAATCCGTCAAAGAGCTCGCCGCCCACTGCGCCATCCTGCGACATTCCATTAAGGCTATCGCGGTTAAGTACAATCTTTACAAGGGCGTTACTTTCATCTGTCATGCCCGGTGTACTGAAAAGACATGGATTGATTATCGAAACCTCATCTTCTTCTGTCACGTTTAAGTCCTGTTTCCTCATGAAGCTCACGCATGGCGGCTTTTTATAAGTGACGCTGTATTATCATTATCCCCGGTGCAATCCTCCGGATCAATAAGTCCTGCAGGTACGCTTAGCAGGTACTGGCCTGTCGGATATCGGAACTCGCGATTCATT
>ENA-OQHD01000765-OQHD01000765.1-human-gut-metagenome-genome-assembly--contig:-NODE-765-length-10728-cov-5.883124_pt1 | contig 10728 bp, 14 predicted proteins | sample MGYA00242560_ERZ504711 | MGnify/ENA primary metagenome ERZ504711 (study PRJEB26092, sample SAMD00036198) | human gut metagenome | host: Homo sapiens | study: EMG produced TPA metagenomics assembly of... | reverse complement strand
ATAATAATAATAATACAATTAAATAACACTAAAAATGCACTTTCAAAAGGAATTGAAGGTGCATTTTTTTCGACATTACAGACCTCATATGGTAGAATAATGAAAGAGTATCGGCTAGTGCCTAATGGACACATTCAGACCAAAACTAATATTTCAATGACAATGAGGTGAGTACAGTGGATAAGTATGAATATAAGTTAAAGACAGAAGAGATGCTGGAACTTATGGAAGATGGAGAATACAGAAAAGCAGCGGCAGCAGCAGATCTGATTGACTGGAAGCGTGTCCGTAACGCAGGGATGCTGATGAATGTCAGTGATATTTATGGAAAAAACAAAAGAGTATCAGAAGAGCTATGATGTGATGAATCTTGCATATCGCCGTTCTGAAGGAAGCCGCAAGGTGATCTATAAGTTATGTTCTCTTGCAATTAAGACAAAGAATATAGATGAAGCAATCGACTATTATGACGAATTTATCCAGATTGCACCGAAAGATCCGAACAGGCATATCCTTAGATATCAGATCTTAAGAGCGCAGAGAGCGCCGATCGAACAGCAGATTGAGGCTCTGGAGGAATTTAAGAAGGCAGAATATATTGAAGAGTGGGCTTATGAACTGGCGAAGCTTTATCGCGAAGCAGGTATGATGACAGAATGTCTGGAAGAGTGTGATGATCTGATCCTCTGGTTCAGCGAGGGTAAGTATGTTTATAAGGCAATGGAACTGAAGATGCAGTATAAGCCATTGTCACCATCGCAGCAGCAGAAATATGATCACAGATATGAGAAGCTTTCTTCAGAGACAGAAGAAATACCGGATCTGGCTTCCTATTTAGGAGAAGACGAGGAAAAAGATTCTGCGTCAGAAGGAGCTGAAGCACTTGGAGATACAAGATCAATCGGGCTGACAGAACAGCCGGTGATGGAGAACGACAGTACTTCCGATGTGATTGACACGGATGCGGTTACTTTGGAAGCGGCAGAAGAGCCGGATGCCAAAGTAGAAAATCCGGAAGAAGCAGGAGTAGAAACAGCAGAAGTTATAGAAGCTTCCGAGGATGAGTCAGAAGTTCAGCCGGCAACGGTAGAGACAAGTGGAGATAAGAGAACACTTAGCAAAGATACTGCTTCCATACCGATTGTCAGTAAGAATCCGGTAAAACCAGTCAAGAAGAAACTTGGAGATACGATGCGGTTAGATGAAGCTCTGCAGCAATTGCTCAATCCGAAACCGGAAGTTCAGGCAGAACCGGGAGAAGAAGTCGAACCGGATATGACAGATCTGGAAGAGGATATTGCAGCAATTGAGGATGTAGAAGATCTTGAGATCGTGAATCAACTGACAGAAGAGAAGAAAGCTGAGGAAGCCAGTAAAGAACGAGTAGTTCCATCAGGGATGAAAGAACTGATACCGGAACCGGAGACAGAAGAAGAACTTATAGAACAGGCAGTGGAGGAGACTTCAGAAGATGTTCCAGAAGATGCAGTTACTATAGAAGCAGGAGAAGCAGAACCAGAAGAAGTTCTTGAAGTAGAAGAGGCAGAACCGGAAGAGGAAGAAATCCTTGAAGTAGAAGAAGCAGAACCGGAAGAGGAAGAAATCCTTGAAGCAGGAGAAGCAGAACCGGAAGAGGAAGAAATCCTTGAAGCAGGGGAAGCAGAACCGGAAGAGGAAGAAATCCTTGAAGCAGGGAAAGCAGAACCGGAAGAGGAAGAAATTCTTGAAATAGATGCAGCTGAGTCAGAAGATCTGACAGATGAATCAGAAGATTTGTCTGAGGTGGAGGAACTGATCTCAGAAACTGAAGTTGTCAATGATGAAGATGATTCAGAAGGAGCAGCAGTAAGAGAGACTATGGACAATAAAAATAATGAAGAACCAATTTTATCACCAGAGATACAGAAACTGATTGATGAGATTGAAGGTGTTATTCCGGAAGAGGAAGAAGTAGATGCAACAGTAAGTTCAGAAGAAGTTCTTGAGGTAGAAGAAGAACCACATGAAAATATGGGAGAGCTTGCGGATGATCTCAGACTCGGTGAGGATGAGTACGAAGATTATGATGCGTATGACTGGGATGATGCAGAAGAGTTTGACGAAGACGATATTTTAGATGATTATGAAGAGTCTGATGACGATTTGTTGGATGATTATGAAGACGCTGATGATGATCTGTTCGGTGAGGAAGACGGATATGATGATCTGGATGCCTATGGTTATGAAGAAGACGATGAGGATGATGAAGTAATTAATCCAAGAGATCTTTTCACTGCAGAAGATAAGATTTCAGATGATGATCTTCTTGGTCTGAATTCTTATGAAGAAGTGCCAAATTTTGAAGATGAATTCAGCGTGAATCCGGCGCATAGTGAGGAACCGGATGACAGAGAGATTCCGGATGAAGATGACGGAATTGATATCATGTCTGCGACGACACCATTGAGCCGTAAAGAGACTGCAAAATTGATCGCAACAGGTAAGACATCACCATTACCGTTAGATGAGATTGCAGATGCAATGTCTGATACAGGATTTATTGTACATGGTCGTTATGATCTTGAAACACAGAGTGGAATCGGTACAAGAGCAGGACTTACAGAGGAACAGAAAAAACTCTTCTCTTATTTTGTACCTGTGCGTGGTATGAGTGAGCAGCTGGTAGATGTACTTGAGCAGGATAAGAACTGTACAAACCGCAAAGGAACTTCCAGAACAGGAAACCTTCTGATCATTGGAAATAAAGGAAATGGAAAGACAGTCCTTGCTGTTGATGTTGTAAAGGCAATTCAGAAGCAGCGTGACATCCGTCAGGGCAAGGTTGCAATTGTGACAGGAGAGTCACTGAATAAGAAGAGAATCGGAGACATTTTCCGTAAACTGTACGGCGGTGCACTGATCATTGGAAAAAAGCCGGACAGATGAACGCAAAAAAACACTCGCCAAGCTGAACAAAGCAATGGAGCAGGATACAGGAGAACCTTTTGGTAGTTCTTGAAGAGCAGAGAAAACCACTGGACAGACTTCTTTCTTCCAACAGAGAAATTCAGAAGGAAAATTTACTTCCAGACTTGAAGTGCCGATCTTTATTAATGATGAGCTTGTAACATTTGGACAGACTTATGCTCAGGAGAATGGTTACAGAATCGATGAGATGGGAATCCTTGCACTGTACAGTAAGATTGATTCTTTACAGAGAGAAGATCATGCAGTAACAGTAGCAGAAGTGAAAGAAGTGATGGATGATGCGATCGCTCATTCACAGAAAGCTTCCGCAAAGAAGCTTGTGAAGAGAGTATTTGGAAAGAATACAGATTCTTCCGACAGAATTCTGCTTTCAGAGAAAGATTTCAACATTTAATGACATATATTTGTTAAGAATTAATAGACAGTCAGTAAAACGACTGTCTACTTTTTGTGCAATAATACATTTTCTCTTTCTTTTTTATACAGTATCAAGTATAATAAAACTATAGTGTTCAAGGGGAGAATGAAACTTTGTTACCAATTGAAAGATTCGGTAATGTGCCTTGATCTATAAGAAATTGTATGGTTTTTAAATCATTACAATCAGGAATATATTTGAGCAGTGAGGTGGATTTATGGTTAAGAAAAACAGCACGAAGACGAAAGTGCAGCCTTATGAGATCGGAGAACTTGACCATTATCTTTTTGGGCAGGGAAATCATTATGAGATTTATAAAAAGATGGGTGCCCATGAGGTGACAAAGAACGGAAAAAGAGGAGTATATTTTGCGGTATGGGCTCCTCATGCAGTAAACGTTTCTGTAATCGGAGAGTTTAATGACTGGGATGAGACGAAAGATAAGATGAAGAGAGGAGAGCCTCTCGGAATATACACATGCTTCGTTCCGGAGGCGAAGAAAGGGGATTTGTATAAGTTCTGTATAGAGACACAGGCGGGTGAGAAGATATATAAAGCAGATCCATTTGCTAATTATGCAGAGCTCCGACCGGGAACAGCATCCAGAATTACAGACATTTCTAATCTGAACTGGTCAGACAGTAAGTGGATGACAGCTCGTGAGAAGTGGGATAACAAAGAAGAACCAGTGTCTATTTACGAAGTGCATATGGGTTCCTGGATGAGACATCCTGGAAGAGAAGATGAAGGATTCTATACATATCGTGAGTTTGCAGAAGCAATTACAAAGTATGTAAAAGAGATGGGATATACTCATGTCGAGTTGATGGGAATCGCAGAGCATCCGTTTGACGGTTCCTGGGGATATCAGGTGACTGGATATTATGCACCAACTTCACGCTATGGAACACCGGAAGATTTTGCATATATGGTAAATTATCTTCATAAGAATAATATCGGTGTTATTCTTGACTGGGTACCGGCGCATTTCCCGAAAGATGCACATGGTCTGGCAGATTTTGACGGAACACCGACATTCGAATATCCAGATCCGAGAAAGGGCGAGCATCCTGATTGGGGAACGAAGGTTTTCAATTATGAAAAACCGGAAGTTTCTAACTTCCTTCTGGCGAATGCATTGTTCTGGGTTGAACATTATCATGTAGACGGACTTCGTGTAGATGCAGTGGCATCTATGCTGTATCTGGACTACGGAAGAGAAGATGGACAGTGGATTCCGAATAAATTTGGCGGAAATGAGAATCTTGAGGCGATTGCATTCTTTAAACATTTGAATTCTGTAGTTTGCGGAAGAAATAAAGGCGTTATGATGATTGCAGAAGAGTCTACAGCATGGCCGAAGGTGACAGGATCTCCTGAGGATGACGGACTTGGATTTACTTTGAAGTGGAATATGGGATGGATGCATGACTTTACAGAATACATGAAACTGGATCCTTATTTCAGAAAGAATGCACATCACATGATGACATTTTCTATGGAATATGCATATTCAGAGAACTATATTCTTGTACTTTCTCATGATGAGGTTGTTCATCTGAAATGCTCCATGTTGAATAAGATGCCGGGAGAAGGATGGGATAAGTTCCGCAACTTGAAGGTGGCATATGCATTTATGATGGGACATCCTGGAAAGAAGCTTCTCTTTATGGGACAGGAGTTCGCACAGCTTCGTGAGTGGAGTGAAGAGAGAGAACTGGATTGGTTCCTTCTTGCAGAAGAACCGCATCAGCAGATTCAGAACTGGTATAAAGATTTGCTTCATCTTTATAAGAAGAATAAGGCATTGTATGAGTTGGATAATGATCCGAAGGGATTTGACTGGATCAATAAGGATGATATCTTCCGGAGTATTTTCAGTTTCACAAGACATTCAAAAGATGGTAAGAAAAATCTGCTCTTTGTATGCAATTTTACACCGGTAGACAGACCGGATTACCGTGTTGGTGTTCCGAGAAGAAAGCAGTTTAAGCTTGTTCTTAACAGTGATGAGACAAAATACGGCGGATCAGGAGAAGAACGCCCATTGGTTTACAAACCAGAGAAGCAGGAATGTGATGGTCAGAAATATTCCTTTGCATATCCTCTTCCGGGATATGGTGTGGCAGTATTTGAGTATTAAGTTGTATAGTATAGTGTTTTCCACGAATAGATGGAACAGGAATTAGACATACATTAATTTGCCCCTGCATAGATTGTAAAAAACAAACTATGCAGGGGCTTTTCTATGAGAGAATATATTGAGGAGCGTGCAGTGGAAATTGCAAATTATATTATAGAAAATAATGCGACAGTGAGACAGACAGCAAAACAGTTTCGGATTAGTAAGAGTACGGTGCATAAGGATGTTACAGAACGTCTGCTTCAGATCAATCCATCACTGGCTCATGAAACACGTAAGGTTTTAGACACCAACAAATCAGAACGTCACATCCGGGGAGGGCTCGCTACCAGAGAAAAATATTTACACTTGCATGCTTCCAATTATTGAAGTTAATGTTACAATAAAAGAGGATATTCAATCAGAAACACGGACATTGAGAGGAGATTGTTCAAATGCGGGTGGCAATCGTTGAAAGGGATGAAAAAGTATTAGAAGAACTGAAAAAAGGTTTAAAACGCGTAGATCCGAATTACGAGTTGGCGGGGATTGCAGGGAATGGACAGTCTGCATATGAGATGATAACAGTTATGCAGCCAAATCTTGTTATCATGGACATTGGGCTTCCGCGGATGAATGGGTTAAATCTTTTGAGAAAATTACGCACGGAAGGACGTGAGTTCCGTGTGATTATTATAACAAAGGATGAAGATTTTCAACAGGCAAAGCAGGCAATCGATCTGGGGGTGGACGGATATTTAGTACAGCCGTTCCGGCCGATGGAGCTTAAGAAGGCATTAAGCCGTATTCATGAAAAAAGTTAGGAATGAATATTGGATGCAGGCTTCTTTTACTGTTGAAAATATTCTGTTAAGCTGCAGGTATGGAGAAATTATATCGAATCAAAAGTTAAATGAAATGACTATCCGGAAATATGGTTTTACAGTGGATGATCCGGGATATTTATTTACGGTTTCAATGGCAGACGAATACGAGGAGCAGAAGGAAAATATACGTGGATTTCTCGAAGAAATCTGTAGACGTGAGTGTGGATTTTCGGCATCTGTTATATGTTCGGATCGATGGAAACAGGTGTATCTGATCATTTACCGGGTACGTGAAGCAAGGAACTGGAAAGAATATTTTAAAAAAAATGTGGTTACTGGGTTATGTAGGAATTTTCCGGGGACAATTATTTGTGTATGGATAGAGACAAAACAGCTGACAAAGCTGGTAGATGCAATGATTCAGGCAGGAAGTCTCATGGAATGGAATCTTCTTCAGCCGCGAGGAGTTTTAATCTGTCAGCAGACAGTTGAGAAATTTGAAGCTGTTCCGGTGCGTTATCCGGTAGAATTAGAACAACGAATGCGAGAAATGATTTTCGATGAAAACAAGAAAGGAATTGCCAGACAATTTCAACTTGTTTGTGAGGAAATGAAAAGAGAAAAATATTTTCCAAAAGAAATAAAATACAGTATCATTCGTTTTTGCATGGTAGCTGGATTGAATTATAGAAATTATGGCGGGGAGATTGACGAAACAAAAATCCTGAGTCTTATGCAGCAGATTACCTATGCCATCAGCTGGAAACAGATAGAGAAAGCGATTCAAGGCTTGGAACGGATGATATCATATGAGCATAAATTTGAGCAGTACAGTACGCTTATCCAAAAAGCAATGGAAATTATAAGAAAAGAATATGACAGTGGTATTACATTGGAAGAAGCAGCGAGCCAACTTTATGTATCGGAAGAATACCTGAGTTCTCAGTTTAAGAAGGAGACAGGATATAATTTTACAGAAACTGTGAGGAAATACAGGATAGAAAAAATAAAGGAGCTTCTCAGGACAACAAAATATAAGATGAATCAGATTGCGGGGCTTGTCGGTTACTCTGATCCCAAATATATGAGTAAGGTGTTTTAAAGAGGAGGAAGGAATTTTACCGACGGAATACAGACGTAACTCCAATGGAATTTCATAATCAGGAGTAATTTTATATTGCTTATAGAAAAAAGTAGAGAATAAGAGGCATATTTAATTAAAAAAATACACTTTTATAAAAAATTTCGCCCTTTTAAATATAAAAAATGTGCTATGATATATGTGAAAAGTGAAAAGGATTTCATAGCCGTTAAGGCAGAAAGAGGTGAAAAGAATGAGCACAATGAACATTACTTTCAAACACCCGGATGAGATCATTGATTTCTTGAAAACAGTATGTAAATTTGACTTTAACATGGACATGAGAAGAGGACGGGCAGTAGTAGATGCGAAGTCATTACTTGGAATCATGAATCTGGGATTGAATAACGTGATTGAACTGCAGATGTATGCAGACGATTGCACAGAACTTGAAAGACAGCTAGAAAGATTTGCAGCATAAAATGGAACATAAAAATGGGATGTCGGGCATTTGTTCGGCATCTTTTTTGATATATTATACCCATAACAGTGGATAACATAGAATGCGCACTGCGGTGTACAATGTAGGTGTCGCAAGCGACCACCGCAGGCGTAAGAGGGTGCCGAGGCACATTCTTTGTTCTGGATAGATCAGAAGGGGAATAATTACCGTGTATAGTAATAGAAATTGTGGATAAGATTTTATTTTACATAAACAAATACTTGTAAATCAATGCTTCCTCTACTATAATGAAAAACAGTAAAAAGATATATAAATAAAGTAAATAGTTTTGATTGGATTTTACAGGAGGAAAGATTTGAAGAAAGAATTAGTGATTGTCCTTGACTTTGGTGGACAGTATAACCAGCTGGTCGCAAGACGTGTCAGGGAGTGTAATGTATATTGTGAAATTTATTCATATAAGACAGATATTGAAAAAATCAAAGAGATGAATCCAAAAGGAATCATTCTCACAGGCGGACCGAACAGCTGTTATGAGCCGGATTCACCGACTTATTCAGAAGAACTGTTCAAGCTTGGAATTCCGGTTCTCGGACTTTGCTATGGCGCACAGCTGATGTCTCATGTACTTGGTGGAAAAGTTGAGCGTGCAGATGTAAGAGAATACGGTAAGACAGAAGTTCTTATTGATGAAAAAAGACTCCAAAGTATTTGAGGGTGTTTCAGAGACAACAACATGTTGGATGAGCCATTTCGATTATATTTCAAAGATTGCTCCGGGATTTGAAATTACAGCACACACTGCTGACTGTCCGGTTGCAGCAGCTGAGAACGCAGCTGAGAAACTGTATGCAATCCAGTTCCATCCAGAAGTACTTCATACAGTAGAAGGAACAAAGATGATCAACAACTTTGTGAAAAAATGTATGTGAATGTGCGGGCGACTGGAAGATGGATGCTTTTGTTGAGAATACAATTGCAGAGATCCGCGAGAAGGTTGGAAACGGAAGAGTATTGCTCGCACTGTCAGGTGGGGTTGACTCTTCAGTGGCAGCAGGACTTCTTTCCAAAGCCATTGGAAAACAGCTTACTTGTGTATTCGTAGATCACGGACTTCTTCGTAAAAATGAAGGAGATGAAGTTGAGGCAATCTTCGGACCAGAAGGACAGTTTGACCTGAACTTTATCCGCGTAAATGCGCAGGAAAGATATTATAACAAACTTGCAGGCGTTACAGAGCCAGAAGCAAAACGTAAGATTATCGGTGAAGAATTCATCCGTATCTTCGAAGAAGAAGCAAAGAAGATCGGTACTGTTGAATTCCTTGCACAGGGAACAATTTATCCGGATGTGGTAGAAAGTGGTCTTGGCGGAGAATCCGCTGTGATCAAATCTCACCACAATGTAGGAGGACTTCCGGATTTTGTAGATTTCAAAGAAATCATTGAGCCGCTTCGTGATCTTTTCAAAGATGAAGTTCGTAAAGCAGGACTTGAGCTCGGACTTCCTGAAAGACTCGTATTCCGTCAGCCATTCCCAGGACCGGGACTTGGAGTACGTATCATCGGCGAAGTAACAGCTGAGAAAGTTCGTATCGTTCAGGATGCAGATGCTATTTATCGTGAAGAGATTGAAAATGCCGGACTTGATAAGACAATTGGTCAGTATTTTGCAGCACTTACGAATATGAGAAGCGTTGGTGTTATGGGTGATGAGAGAACTTATGATTATGCTGTAGCTCTTAGAGCTGTTAATACGGTTGATTTCATGACTGCAGAGGCGGCGGAGATTCCGTATGAAGTTCTGAATAAAGTGATGAGCAGAGTTATAAATGAAGTTCGTGGGGTGAATAGAATATTCTATGATCTGACGAGTAAGCCACCGGGAACGATTGAGTTTGAATAATTTTCAAAAGCTCGCAAAGCCTAGTAAAATGGGCATTTGCGAGCTTGTTTTTTGCCTTGTGGTACTATTTTGGTACTAAAGCTTAGGATTACTATTGTTGAGTTCATTAATACAATTAGTTAATACAGTACTATTGTAAACATCGGAATTCTTGGAAATATATTCTTCAGAAATTTTAATGAATTTAATATTAAAATCTTCAGAAGCTTTTGTCATCATATTTACAAAATTAATAAATGTATTGTCATTCAAATTGTAGGTTAGCATTTTGTTTAGTTCGTTAGTATTAAATGTTGGAGCGGTTTCTTCAATGTAGCGTCTATAAAATGGTTTGTCATAGATATTTTCGAGTAAAAAACCAACTTCACGTCCATAGCCTTGGTTACCAGCTAAAATGCTATATATAATGTTATTTATATTGTTTATAGATAGTGAATTTATAAAGATTTTCATTTAGTTGTTTTAGCTGTAAAACAGCTGGATTACTTATTGTGTAATCATAGTCAGAAATCCTTTCAGATATATCATTTATCAATGAAGAATATAAAAATTCATTGTTACACAATTCAAATATTTCTTGAAATTTTTGACTAGCAAAATTTGATTTATCTAAAACATGCTCAATGTAATCAGATTTAATTTGCGTAATTTGTTGTTGACTACAAAATTTTTTTGCTGACAATAGTTATCCATAATTCGGTTTGGTTATCAGTCATTTGTTCATAATTGTAATTGAGTAAATCGATAATATTGCTGTTGAATGCTGAATCTGACAGTCTATCATTTTGCAAAAATTTGTAGTATAAGTTCATTATATCCTTGATCTTGCTCGATAAATGGTATAAAAATGTGAAGTAGGCGCTTTATATTTTCGATTGAAAGAGTATTAATAATATTAGGATTTGCATCTAAAATAATCATCGATTTGGAATGAAAGTTTGAATC
>ENA-OQHD01000764-OQHD01000764.1-human-gut-metagenome-genome-assembly--contig:-NODE-764-length-10729-cov-4.171571_pt1 | contig 10729 bp, 14 predicted proteins | sample MGYA00242560_ERZ504711 | MGnify/ENA primary metagenome ERZ504711 (study PRJEB26092, sample SAMD00036198) | human gut metagenome | host: Homo sapiens | study: EMG produced TPA metagenomics assembly of... | reverse complement strand
TGATATTGCTATGGAAAAGATCATTCCATGGGTAGCAAAAGGATTAACTGAGAAAGAATTAAATGCTAAAAATGCGTGAAATTTACAAAGAAATCGGATGTGAAGATGTATCGTTCGATCCAAATTACAGCATACGGACATGGCGCTGCAGATCCACATCATGTAACAGATGATTCCAAAGGAAAACGCGGAGATTGTGTAATTCTTGATATCGGTGGATTTAAAGATAACTATGCATCGGATATGACAAGAACTGTATTCATCGGTGAAGTATCTGACCGTGCAAAAGAAATTTATGATATCGTAGTTGAAGCAAATAGAAGAGGTATCGAAGCTGCCAAACCGGGAAATAGAATGTGCGACGTTGACCTTGCTGCAAGAAATTACATCGAGGAAAAAGGATTTGGCGAGTATTTCACACACAGAACAGGACATTCTATCGGACTGGAAGATCACGAATTTGGTGATGTATCATCTGTTAATACTGACATCATCAAGGTTGGACAGTGCTTCTCAGTAGAGCCGGGAATCTATCTCCCGGATGAGAACATCGGTGTTCGTATCGAAGACCTTGTAATCATCACAGAAGATGGATGTGAAGTCCTGAATGACTTTACAAAAGACCTGATCGTTGTACCGGAAGAGTAAAATATCAGAATACATATTTCGTACAGAAATGGAGAAAATGCAGATGACAAGAGATCAGGCGTATGAAATCTTAACAAAATACATGAAAGGTGAGAATTATATTACACATTCTCTGGCAGTTGAGGCTATTATGAAGGGATTGGCCAAACGTCTTGCGCCGGACGAGGTGGAATATTGGGGAATTGCAGGATTGCTGCATGATCTGGATGAAGAGCAATGTGACTGGGAGCATGACTTAAGTGTACACGGACCGACATCGGTAGAAATCTTAAAAAAGAAGGGATTGATGATCCTGTATTATTTGGAGCGATCTGTGCACATAATCCGAAAAGTGGCGTGAAAGCGAAACAAAATCCAATATGCACTTCTGGCTGCAGATCCAATGAGTGGTTTCATTAAAAGCGGTTGCGCAGATTTACCCGGATAAAAAGATTGCAAGTGTAAAAGAAAGTCTGTTATAAAACGTTTTAATGAAGCACGATTTGCGAAAGGTGCCAATCGTGATTATATGGAAAGTATTGAATTTACAGGGCTGATGCTGGAGGATCTGATTGATATCGGATTGGAAGAAATGTGTGCGATCTCTGATGAATTAGGATTATAACAAAGTATAAAATGGTGTTGTAAGAAATATAGATCTTACAACACCATTTATAATATATCACTAATTATTCATAACGCTCATCGATGACACGATTTTGTCTTCTTTTCGCTTCGAGGTAATAATCCGATTTCAACAACTTTAACTAACGGTGTAAAGCCTATGCGGCATTTTGACGGTAGCTGCGATTCGTTTAGCAAGATCAAGGAAGTCAACCGTTCCAATTTGTTTCAACATAGATTCGCATGGTGTCTTTTCCGTCAAGATGAGAAATGCGGATCTGATATTCACTGGATACTTCAGAAAATTCCTTTTAAGATTTCCTCAATCTGAGCTGGGAACACATTTACACCCTTGATCTTCATCATATCATCGGTACGTCCCATAATAGTATCGAGCCGTGGGAATCTGCTTCCGCAAGGACATTCTCCCGGAATGATGCGGGAAAGATCATGTGTGCGGTAGCGGATAAGAGGTGCTCCTTCTTTGACCAGGGTGGTAATGACGATTTCTCCGAGTTCTCCGTCTGGAAGTACTTCACCGGTTACAGGGTCGATGATCTCAATGTAAATATAATCATCCCAGTAGTGCATACCACAGTCATGGGAACAGCTGATTCCGATTCCCGGTCCATAGATTTCCGTCAGGCCATAGATATCATAGAGTTCAATTCCAAGTTCTTCCGTGATACGCCGGCGCAATTTTTTCACCCCAGCGTTCAGAACCAATGATTCCTTTCTTCAGATGGATCTTGTCTTTGATTCCTCATTTTTTGGATTTCTTCTGCAAGAAGCAGGGCGTAAGAGGAAGTAGAACCGAGAACGGTTGTCTTCATATCCATCATCATCTGAAGCTGTTTGTCGGTGTTTCCGGGTCCCATAGGAATAACCATGCTTCCTAATCTTTCGGCACCTGCCTGAAATCCGATTCCGGCAGTCCAGAGTCCGTATCCGGGTGTGATCTGGATACGGTCCAGATTTGTAAGACCGGCCAATTCATAGCAGCGTTGAAACATGATTGCCCAGTCGTCTACATCTTTCTGAGTATATGGAATGATGACCGGCAGTCCGGTGGTACCGGAAGAAGAGTGGATTCGGACAATCTTTTCTTCCGGTGCGGTCATCAGACCAAGAGGATAAGCATTTCTTAAATCATTTTTCTCAGAAAACGGAAGCTTTTGAAAATCTTCCGCTGACTGTATACTGGTAACACCGGCTTCTTCTAATTTCTTTCCATAGAAACTTTCTGCTTTCAGGAGCGCCTGTATCTGATTATTTACCTGTGCGATTTGTGTCTCTGTAATCTGCATATGTCGTGTTCCTGCCTTTCTTTGTTATATGTTATAGTTTAATGCCCGGAGATTCATTTCATGGAATTTCTCGGGAAGTGTATATTTCATAATGTCTTCAATTTCAGAGATTGTAAAGTCCAGTACTCCGGTCCGTATGGCTGCGCCAAGAAGCACCATGTTCAGTACTTTGGAAGAACCAATGTCTGCACATGCCTGATCTGCATTTACAAGAGTCAGATTAGGAACAGCCGCTTTTAGATATTCAAGCATCTGAGGTGCATCATAATCTGATCCGCTTAAGGTAGCAGTAACTGGTTTTACAGCTCGGGTGCTGACAACAATATGTCCGTGGTCTTTGAGATAGGGAAGCATACGGACTGTCTCACCTGGTTCGAAGCCGATGATCAGGTCGGCAGTTCCTGTTTCAATCATTGGCGAATAGAGATTATCACCCATACGAAGATGACTGAATACACTACCACCACGCTGAGCCATACCGATGGTCTCGGCACTCATGACAGGAATATCTTTACTCATAGCTGCTGCGGCAAGAAGTTTGGAAGCGAGGACGGTTCCCTGACCGCCGACGCCGCACAGGACAATGATTTTTTTGATTATTCATGCTTTTTTACCTCCTATAATAGCAGCTGCAGGGCATACCTGACTGCATAATTCGCAGCCGGTACACATCGTATCATCAATGCAGACATTACCGTTGTCAAGTACAATGGCAGGGCATCCAAGTTCACGGATACATTTTTTGACATCCGATACATTTTTCGGCATCTATATGAAGAGAAAAACTCCGGCTTGGTGATGGCTATACATGGTGATTTGAATATAATAGCTTTTACACCTGTCTTATCAGCCATTTCCCGGACGCATGCTACAGATGAGTTCAGATCCAGCGGATTTACAGTCTTAACATCTGTAACGCCGATTCCGCGGAGGACTTGTTCAATATTAATTTTTTGGCACGATCTGCCCCCATCACTGTGCGGCCGGTTCCAGGGTGTGGCTGATGTCCGGTCATGGCTGTGGTAGAGTTGTCTAGAACGATCAGGATCATATTCGCCTGATTGTACACGGCATTGACAACACCTGTGATCGCAGAGGCGAAGAAGGTCGAGTCTCCGACAAACGCAAAGCATGTGGTGTCAGGTTCCACTTTTCGATACCTTGTGCAATATTCAATCCGGCACCCATACACAGACAGGTATCAACCATATCGAGAGGAAGGGCATTTCCGAGCGTATAACATCCGATATCCCCGCAGAAAACGGTTTTCTTTCCTTTCATAGCTTTTTTACGGCGTAGAAAGAAGCTCTGTGAGGACATCCGGCGCAAAGTACCGGCGGGCGGACCGGCAGTGCCGGCGGTTCCGGAAAATCAGTGGTGACAGGGGAGGTAAGACCAAGAAATGTATTAATATAGGTAGTTATAGTGTCACGGGTGTTTTCTCCGGCACAGGCAGTATGACCACTGAGTTTTCCGTTAATTCTGGTTGGAAGATGATATTTTCCGCATATATAGATCAGCTCACGTTCGATGACCGGATCAAGTTCTTCCAGGCAGAGAACTTCATCAAGTCCAGAAAGGAAATCTACTGCTAATTTTTCCGGAAATGGATGAGGCGTGGCAATTTTTAAAGTCTTTACCATACCGGTCATTTTTTTAATGTTTCCACGTGTAGGTATAGCTGATCCCTCCGGTGGCGATTCCCTTTTTTTGAATCCTTGAAAGCATCGCAGGATGGATGAATCGTATTTTTCTCATAAGAAGAAAAGATATCGGATAATTCCTGATTACGTGCTTCGAATTTTTTGTGATTCATGAAAGATAATCTAGGAAAGATAACCCAGCGTTTGGAATCTTTGATAAAACCTTCCGGCTGGTGGTGGGTATATTCTGTCTCATCTTTTACCATGATAGACGCGTAGCCATGACAGACACGTGTGGTTGGACGTAAGAATACCGGAGTACCGTATTTTTCTGAATATTCAAAAGCTTCCTGGATCATCTCATAAGCCTCCTGCGCAGAAGATGGGTCGAAACAAGGCAGCTTGGAAAATCTGGAAAAATGTCTGGTATCCTGTTCTGTCTGAGAAGAAATCGGACCCGGATCATCTGCTACGAGAATGACCATTCCGCCTTTGATCCCGACGTACTCGAGACTCATCAGCGGATCGGAAGCAACATTTAATCCGACCTGCTTCATGGTTACCATGGATCTTGCACCGGCATAAGAAGCTCCGGCAGCCAGTTCCATGGCCGCTTTTTTCGTTCACGGACCATTCTACATACACATCATCCGGCCGGTGTTTTGCTATAGTTTCCAGGACTTCCGTAGAAGGGGTTCCGGGATAACCGGCTACGACATTGACTCCGGCAGCAACTGCGCCGAGGGCAATTGCTGCATTTCCCATTAAAAATTCTTTATGCATAATCATATCACCTCTAATTGTACAAATTCATTATTTAAATAGTATAATATGTCTGATAAAGAAATGCAATCTTTTGGTAACGTGATAAAGCAATGGGAAACGAAGAATGTCATTTTTCGGGAATACAAGGATATGATAGAATAACACTACCAGATAGATTGTGACAGGTATCAGAAAATAAAAAGAGGTATGTAAGATGGAAAAAATATGATTATTTAGTAGTTGGGTCAGGATTATATGGGGCAGTGTTTGCCCGTGAAGCAAAAAAAGCGGGAAAATCTGTTCTGGTAATTGATAAACGTCCGAATATTGCGGGAAATGTATATACAGAGGATGTAGAAAAAATTCATGTACATAAGTATGGTGCACATATTTTTCATACAAATAATAAGAAAGTATGGAATTATATTACGCAGTTTGCGGAGTTTAACAGATTTACGAATTCACCGGTAGCGAATTATAAGGGTGAGTTATATTCACTTCCATTTTAATATGTATACATTTAACAAGATGTGGGGAGTGGTGACACCGGAAGAAGCAGAGGCGAAGATAGAAGAGCAGAGAAAGGAAATTACGGGAGAGCCAAAGAATCTGGAAGAACAGGCAGTTTCACTGGTTGGAAGAGATATCTATGAGAAACTGATCAAGGGTTATACAGAGAAGCAGTGGGGACGTGACTGCACAGAACTTCCGGCATTTATTATCAAGAGACTTCCGGTGCGTCTGACATTCGACAATAATTATTTCAATGCAATGTATCAGGGAATTCCTGTGGGAGGGTACACGAAGATGGTAGAGAATCTTCTGGATGGCATAGAGATCCGTCTGAACACAGAATATCTGGAGCATAAAGAGGAATTAGATGCGCTGGCAGAAAAAAGTAGTTTATACAGGACCGATCGATGCTTATTTTGAATATAAACTCGGAACGTTGGAGTACCGCTCTGTAAGATTTGAGACGGAACTTTTAGATAAGCCGAATTTCCAGGGGAATGCAGCTGTAAACTACACAGACAGAGAGACGCCGTGGACACGTATCATCGAGCATAAGTGGTTCGAATTTGGAAAGGATTCAGAAGGAAATGATATTCCAAAGACTGTGATCAGCCGGGAATACAGCTCTGAATGGAAATTGGGCGACGAACCATATTATCCGGTCAATGATGCAAAAAAATGGAGCATTGTACGCAGAATACAAAGAATTAGCAGAAAAAGAAGAGAACGTGATCTTCGGAGGCCGTCTCGGGGAATATAAATATTATGATATGGATGCTGTCATAGCATCAGCGTTAGAACTCTGTGAAAAGGAACTCGGAATTATAACCGGGTAATAATGAAAAAAAGGTAGGCATAGAAGCAATTGTCTTTGCACATATGCATACTTTTTTGGCCATTTTTGCTTGAACTTGAGTCTAATACCAACTATAATGGTGGCAGTTGCTTTGTGAAAGATAGACGATATATTATTTTAGGAGAATAGATATGGGAAGATATTTCGGAACAGATGGTTTCCGTGGCGAAGCCAATAATAACTTAACAGCAGATCATGCATATAAAATCGGAAGATTTCTCGGATGGTACTATGGAGAAATAAAACGTCAGAATGGTGATGATACACCGGCACGTATTGTAATTGGAAAGGATACGAGACGTTCCAGCTACATGTTCGAATATACATTGGTAGGTGGACTTGTTGCATCGGGAGCAGATGCTTACCTGCTTCATGTTACAACAACACCATCTGTTGCTTATGTGGCAAGAACGGATGAATTTGATTGCGGGATCATGATCTCTGCAAGTCATAATCCGTATTATGACAACGGAATCAAACTGATCAACGGTAATGGCGAGAAGATGGATGAGGGAACGATCGCACTGGTAGAAGACTATCTGGATGGCAAACTGGAAGTATTTGGGGAAAAGTATGAGGAGATTCCATTTGCACATACATCTAAGATTGGACGTACGGTAGACTATGTATCAGGAAGAAACCGTTACATCGGATATCTGATTTCACTTGGACTTTATTCTTTCAAGGGTGTGAAGGTCGGACTGGATTGTGCGAACGGAAGTTCATGGAATCTGGCAAAGTCTGTATTTGATGCACTTGGAGCCAAGACATATGTGATCAATGCAGAGCCGGACGGAACGAATATCAATAACAATGCAGGATCTACGCACATCGGCGGCCTGCAGAAATTTGTTGCCGAGAATGGTCTGGATGTTGGATTTGCATATGACGGAGATGCTGACAGATGTCTCTGTGTAGATGAAAAAGGGAATCTGATAGATGGAGATGCGATTCTTTATATTTATGGAAAATATATGAAAGAACGTGGAAAACTGGAAAACAATACGGTTGTTACAACAGTTATGTCTAATTTTGGGTTATACAAAGCATTCGATGAGGCAGGGATTGATTATGCAAAGACTGCAGTCGGAGACAAATATGTATACGAATATATGACAAACAATGGATGCATTCTCGGAGGAGAACAGTCTGGCCATATTATTTTCTCAAAATATGCTTCCACAGGAGACGGTATCCTTACCAGTCTTAAGATGATGGAAGTTATGATGGCAAGAAAGAAGAAAATGAGTGAACTCATGGAAGGGCTTCATATTTATCCACAGGTTCTGGAGAATGTACGTGTGACAGATAAGAAAGCAGCGCAGGATGATGCGGATGTACAGAGCGCGGTACGGGCAGTAACAGAAGCCCTTGGAGATACCGGACGCATCCTCGTGCGGGAATCCGGAACAGAACCACTTCTCAGAGTTATGGTAGAAGCAGAGACAGAAGAAATCTGTAAAAAATATGTAGATCAGGTTGTAGATGTAGTTAAGAAAAAAGGATATGTGATCGGCTAAAGCAGCGGACCTGAGGCAGAGATAAGATACATAAATACCAGAAATGGAATAGATTATATTAAGAATAATACAGGGAGAAAAATCGAATTATGTGTGGAATTGTAGGATTTACAGGTGAACACCAGGCAGCACCGATCCTGTTGGATGGTTTGTCAAAACTGGAATATCGTGGTTACGACTCGGCAGGAATTGCTGTACGTGACGGCAGTGCAGATACAGAGATCATTAAGGCAAAAGGCAGACTGAAAGTTCTTGCTGAGAAGACGAATGATGGTGAATCCGTAAAAGGAACCTGCGGTATCGGTCATACAAGATGGGCAACACATGGAGAACCATCTGAGAATAATGCACATCCTCATGCAAGTGATGATGGAAATGTTGTGGCTGTTCATAATGGTATTATTGAAAACTATCAGGAATTAAAGGATAAACTTGTCCGTAAAGGGTATACATTCTATTCTGAGACAGACACGGAAGTAGCAGTAAAACTGATCGATTATTATTATAAAAAATATGAGGGGACTCCGGTAGATGCGATCAATCATGCGCTGGTACGGATCAGAGGCTCCTACGCATTGGCAATTATGTTCAGGGATTATCCGGAAGAAATCTACGTAGCAAGAAAGGACAGTCCGATGATCCTTGGAGTTGCGAACGGAGAATCCTATATTGGTTCCGATGTTCCTGCAATTCTGAAATATACGAGAGATGTATACTATATCGGTAACCAGGAGATGGCACGTGTCCGTAAAGGTGAGATTACATTCTATAACCTGGATGGAGAAGAGATTGAAAAAGAATTAAAGACGGTTGAATGGGACGCAGAGGCAGCAGAAAAATCAGGATATGAGCATTTCATGATCAAGGAAATACATGAGCAGCCAAAGGCAGTTTTAGATACACTGAATTCTGTTATAAAAGACGGAATGATTGATCTTTCAGAGGTCGGACTTTCGGAAGAAGAGATCAAAGAGATCAGCCAGATTTATATCGTGGCATGTGGATCGGCATATCATGTCGGAGTGGCAGCACAGTATGTCATGGAAGATCTGGCAAGAATTCCGGTACGTGTAGAACTTGCATCAGAATTCCGCTATCGTAATCCGATTCTTGATCCGAAAGGACTGGTAGTCATTATCAGCCAGTCAGGAGAGACCGCAGACAGTCTGGCAGCACTCAGAGAATCAAAGAAACAGGGAGTAAAGACACTTGGTATCGTGAATGTAATCGGTTCTTCTATTGCCAGAGAGGCAGACAATGTATACTATACACTGGCAGGACCGGAGATTGCAGTTGCGACAACAAAAGCATACAGCACACAGTTGATCGCAGCTTATACACTTGCAATTCAGTTCGCAAAGATCAGAGGACAGATTACAGAAGAACAGTATGCCGGATATATTGAAGAACTTCAGAGCATTCCGGAGAAAATTCAAAGAATTATCGAGGATAAAGAGAGACTTCAGTGGTTTGCATCCAAACAGGTGAATGCGAAAGACATTTTCTTTATCGGTCGTGGAATTGATTATGCGATTTCCCTTGAGGGAAGCCTTAAGATGAAAGAAATCAGCTATATTCATTCAGAGGCATATGCAGCAGGAGAATTGAAGCACGGAACGATTTCCCTGATTGAAGAGGGTACACTGGTTATCGGAGTACTGACACAGCCGGAATTATATGAAAAGACACTGAGCAACATGGTAGAGTGTAAGAGCCGTGGCGCATATCTGATGGGACTTACAACATTTGGACATTATAATATTGAAGAAAACGCAGATTTTTCTGTATATATTCCAAAGACAGACCCTCATTTTGCAACATCACTTGCAGTTATTCCGCTTCAGTTACTTGGATATTATGTATCAGTAGCAAAAGGTCTGGATGTAGATAAACCGAGAAACCTTGCAAAGAGTGTAACAGTAGAATAGAAATGAACAGGGTGGATATGGCATGATAAACAGTCATGGTATATCCCGCTTTTTTGTGCTATACTGATTTTAACTGTAAAAAAGACAAATAAACAAAGGAGAAAGAGAATTATGAAAACAGCATTAGTCATCATGGCTGCAGGAATGGGTTCGCGTTTTGGCGGCGGAATTAAGCAACTGGAACCGGTAGGCCCAAATGGGGAGATCATTATGGATTATTCCATTCATGATGCAATAGAGGCCGGATTTAATAAAGTAGTATTTATCATTCGTAAGGATATCAGAGATGCATTCCATGATGCGATCGGAAAAACGAATTGAAGGAATCTGTAATGAACTGAACATAGAATTTGCTTATGCATATCAGGAGTTGGATGATCTCCCGAAAGGAATTGAAAAGCCGGCCAAGAGAAGCAAGCCGTGGGGGAACAGGACAGGCGGTACTGGTATGTAAAGATATTATCAAAGAGCCGTTCGTAGTTATTAATGCAGATGACTATTATGGAAAAGAAGCATTTGTAAAGATTCATGAGTTCCTTGTGGAAAATTATACACCGGAAAAATCAAAAGAACTTTGCATGGCCGGATTCATTCTCGGCAATACTTTAAGTGATAATGGAACTGTTACAAGAGGAATTTGTGCAGTAGATGAGAATGATTATCTGACAGATGTCGTAGAAACTTATGAAATCAAAAGACATCAGACGGAGCAGAATCTCAGGGAAATAGAATTGATGTAAATTCACATGTATCGATGAATATGTGGGGACTGACACCGGAGTTTGTAGGACTTCTGGAAGAAGGATTTGTAGAATTCTTTGAGAACATCAAAGGGGATGAAACAAAAGAACTGAAAGGTGAATATCTGCTCCCAATCTATATTGATGAACTTCTGAAAAAGGGAACAGTAAGTGTCAGACTTCTGGAGACACAGGACAAATGGTTT
>ENA-OQHD01000763-OQHD01000763.1-human-gut-metagenome-genome-assembly--contig:-NODE-763-length-10759-cov-2.984669_pt1 | contig 10759 bp, 12 predicted proteins | sample MGYA00242560_ERZ504711 | MGnify/ENA primary metagenome ERZ504711 (study PRJEB26092, sample SAMD00036198) | human gut metagenome | host: Homo sapiens | study: EMG produced TPA metagenomics assembly of... | reverse complement strand
CTTTGCAGGGGTAAGGTAAATGGTGTACAAGTCACCAGTGGTGGTGGCCCTGGAGCTACTCCGAAGGTGCTGATTTCGTGGTGTAACTACCGTAAACGGTACGAATCCGTTGTATGTAGTGGATGGTATGCCGGTAGGTGACAATATCAACTTTCTGAATAGTAACGATATTGCTTCCATGGAAGTATTGAAAGATGCTTCGGCTGCCGCTATCTATGGTACACGTGCATTCAAACGGTGTCATCCTGATTACTACAAAGAAAGGTAAAACTGGTAAAGCCCGCATCAAATTGGAAATTCTTCTGTTGGTTTCCAGACCGTGGCCAAACCTAATATTGACCGGTGCGGCTGAATATAAAGAAGTGTTCAATACCCGTTATACGAATGATGGCCTTTCTTCTATCTGGGAACGATACGGGTGCTACGACCAATCCCGGTGGTACAGACTGGTGGGATACTGTAGTCAATAAAACAGCTTTGGTGCAGAACCATTCACTTAGTGTTGCCGGTGGCTCAGAACAGTTTGTTTATAACTTTAGCGTGGGCTATTATCGTAACAACTCACAGTTTGATGTAGGTTATTGGGATAAGATAAATATCCGTCTGAATACTGAATATACATTTAATAAGTATGTAAAATTGGGAGTTGATATTGCTCCACGTGTCGAATCATGGGATGATACCCCAAACCAGTTCTCGGCAGCCATGGCTATGGACCCGACAACTCCGGTATTCCGTCCGCAGGACCAATGGGAGGATAATGAGTACAACAACTATCAACGCTCTTACAACAACCAGGAGTGGAATCCCGCCGGTTCAATTGCCCGTAGCAATGCTCATTCTCGCGAGTTGGGTGCCATTCTGAATACCTATCTGCAGGTAACCCCGATAGAAAAGCTGACGTTGCGCACCCAGTTCGGTGCCAATGCACACTATCGCCGTTCTGATTCATTCGTTCCGAAGTTCAATATGGATCCGTTGGAGAAACAAGACTTGAACGAAATCACCCGCCGCAATCAGGAGTGGTTTGACTGGAACTGGACGAATACAGCCACTTACATGGACACTTTCGCTGAAAAGCACAACTTGAATGTAATGGCTGGCTTTACTGCCGAACGTTTTGCATGGTACAATACTCAGGCACGGCGTGATAATGTTCCCAATAATCTGGACCAGATGCAGGAAGTGAATGCCGGACAGCAGGGTACGGATGAGGCCAACGGTGAAACCACTTACAATACACTGGTTTCTTTCCTGGGCCGTGTCATGTACAACTACGATAACCGTTACTACATTTCGGCATCTCTCCGTGCCGACGGTTCCTCCCGTTTCCCGAAGGGCAGCAAGTATGCCCTCTTCCCGTCTGTTTCCGCTTCCTGGCGTGTCATCAGTGAGGCATTTATGCAGGACCAGGACATCTTCAGTGACCTGAAGCTTCGTGGAGGCTGGGGCCGTGTAGGTAATCAGAATATCAACAATAATGCTACCCTTACTTTGTTGAGCGAAACCCAATACTATTATGGCAATACGTTGGCAAATGGTTACTTCGTGTCTACAGTAGGTAACAACCAGTTGAAGTGGGAGACTGTGGAAGATTGGAACGTAGGCGTGGATATGTCATTCCTTGATTCACGTTTGGGTGTAACATTCGAATATTTCCAGAAAAAGTCCATTGACATGCTCTACCAGAAACAGAACATCCTCTCTTTGGGATATGATAACTGGAACAGCCAGATTTGGATGAACATCGGTAGTATGCAGGCCCGCGGTTGGGAAGTGGGACTTACCTGGCGCGATGAAATCGGCAAGGATTTCTCTTACGATCTTGGTCTGAACCTTTCTGCCGTGCGCAACAAGGCCATCAAGTTCTCGGGCGACGGTCCTATCAATGTCGGTGGATTCAATAGCGACCAGATTATCCGTAACGAAGATGGTGGTTTTATCTCCCGTTTCTACGGTTACGTGGCCGATGGCTTGTTCCAGAATTGGGAAGAGGTGTATGCGCACACTGACGAACACGGAACACTGATTCAGCCCAATGCAAAACCGGGAGACATCCGCTTCAAGGACCGGGACCATAACGGAGTGCTCGATGCCAATGACAAAGATTATATCGGTAATCCTTATCCTGATTTAATGATGGGTCTGAATATTGGTATGCGTTATAAGAACATTGATTTTGCAGCCAATTTCTATGGTACGTTCGGTAATGATATTTACAATGTCACCAAAGGACGCTACTCCGGTTCAGGTGGACAGAATGTCTGGGCAGGTACACTGGAGAAAGCATGGCATGGCGAGGGTACCGGCAATGATATTCCCCGTTTGTCGAGCAATGACTTGAACCTGAACTATAGCCGCGTTTCCAGTTTCTATGTGGAAGATGGTTCCTACTTGCGTTGCAAGCTGTTGCAGATAGGCTATACGCTTCCTAAGAAATGGGTTGGAGGTGCTGACTTGCGTCTTTCCTTCTCTGCACAGAATCCGTTTACCATTACCGGTTATTCGGGAATGGACCCCGAACGCCCGATGGTTGACGGTACTACCGACAGCTCTGGCAGTGCCATCAATACCGGTATTGACAACGTGGCTTATCCTAATCCGAGAACATTCTTGTTTGGCATTGACTTCAAATTTTAATTCTTGATTATCCATGAAACGAATATTTACAATAGTAGTTCTGATTGCTTCGCTGGTGTTTACCTCTTGCGAGGACTTCCTGACGGAAGACGTACGCGGGCAATTGAACGTGGACACTTATTATAAGTCCATAGAAGAGTGTGAATCCGCAGTCACGAGCTGTTATCAGGCCATGACATATGGAGGATGGTGGCAAATCAACACCGTGTGGTTACTTTCCGAAATGTGTGGAGATGATGCCTGGATGGGGAATACCTCTCAGTCTCAGAGTGATTATATCTCATTGGCGCATTATCAGGGAAACGGTGCCAGCAATGGCCCTATCTCCAACTTTTTGGCAGTATCCGTTACAAAAGGTATTTTTACGTTGTAACATAGCCATAGATCGCATTGCGGCTCTCGAAACCCAAGAGACAGAAACCAGAGACCGTCTGGTGGCAGAAGCCCGTTTCCTGCGTGGCTACTATTACTTCGAACTGGTGAGAAATTTTGGCGGGGTGCCCTTGATGACCAGTTTTCCAAATGCCGGAAGAAGTGGAGGGAACAGAACGTGCTACGGCAGAAGCCGTGTACAAATTCATAGAGGATGACCTGATGGCAGCTGCCGAAATACTGCGCAACGCAGTACTGCGCAAGTAGGGCATGCTACCCGTGGCGCCGCTTTAGGATTATTGGGTAAAGTGTACCTCTATCAGGAGAAATGGCAGGCTGCCCATGATGTGTTGAAGACTGTGATAGATGAAGGCGAATACCAATTGCTTCCCGATTTCGGGCAGGTATGGAATGTCGACTATGACAACAGTGCGGAGAGCCTTCTGGAAATCCAGTATGAATATCATCCCACTTTGGGCTTAGGAGGGGCGCTTGCTACGGTAACCGGTGCCCGTAATGGTCCTGGTGATGGTTGGAGCTGGTGTCAGCCTACGGCAAATTTGGAGCAAGCTTATATTGAGGCCGGTGATACGGAACGTTTGAAATGGACAATAATCAAGTCGGGCTGTACGGAAATTGCCGGCGAAGACCAATTCGAGGATTTCATTGACGCAAGCAAAGCGTTGAATAAGTATCAGGAATATCTTGATAAATATGGTTGGGACCCCAATTGCTATATTATCAATCCCGCTGACCATAAGTCTGCGCGTATCATCCGCAAGTATTTCCTGCCGATGAAATATCGTGCTCAAGGCGATGCAACGGCTTACGCCACGGACAAGAGTCCTTTGAATCACCGCATTCTGCGTTATGCCGATGTCCTTTTAATGTATGCTGAGGCTTGCAATGAACTGGGTGATGACGCTTCTGCCCGCGATGCTCTCAATCAGGTGCGCAGACGGGCCAAGTTGGATGACGTTACGGCAAGTGGAAAGGCATTGCAAAGTGCCATTCGCCTGGAGCGCCGTTTGGAATTGGCTTTCGAGCAGAACCGTCTGTATGATATCCGCCGCTGGACTGATACAAATGGTAAAAAGATGATTAGCAATATCCTGGGACCGAACGGTTCCTTTGTGAGGTGGAACACTGAAGAGGCTACCCGTGACGCTCTTGAGTGGGAAAATCAAGGTGAAGCAAGTGACAAAGGCATCACTTTCAATGAAAACCGCGACATGGTGTTCCCCATTCCTTTGTACGAAATCACGATGTCCAACGGTTCCATTACCCAGAACCCGGGTTGGAATTAAACACATTCTGATGAAAACAGATTGTTGCAGGAACTGATTATTCAATAGGTCTTTATATTCTGTCGCGGATAGTTTGCAATGGATTATCCGCGGCAGTTTTTAATCCAAAATAATATCATGAATTTGAGACACATTTTTATTCTTCCGGCACTGCTTGCTGCAATGGCTTGCAGCGACGATTCTCCCGTTACGCCGGATACTCCAGACACTCCTGAGGGTCCGGACATTACAAACAGCGTAGAGAAACTGGTGAGCATCGATGCCGGACAGACTTTCCAGACAATAGCCGGCTTTGGCGCTTCGGACTGTTGGTCGCCTGCCTTTGTGGGCAAGTCATGGACTTCGCACCGTGCGGGGATTACGGAACTGCGTTTTTTCTTCAGAGATTGTGGGCGGCAAGCCGAAAGGAATCGGCCTTTCCCAATGGCGGGTGAATCTTGGTGGCGGCAGTGCCGCGCAAGGTGAAGCCAGCGGCATCGAGGATAAATCCCGTCGTGCGGAATCCTATCTTACGGATGACTTGACGTACGACTGGACCCGTTGCGAGGGACAACGTTACTTCATGGACCGTGCCAAGGAGCTGGGATGTAACAATTTCGTTCTTTTCAGCAATACACCTCCTGTGCAGTACACCTATAATGGAAAAGGATTTTCCGCCAGAGGGGGACTTTCTAATCTGAAACCGGAACATTATGGTGACTTTGCAGGATATATGGCCGATGTAGCGGCCCGTTATACCGCTGAAGGCTATCACATAAGCCATATCTCGCCCGTCAACGAGCCGCAGTACAACTGGGACAGCGGACAGGAGGGCAGTGGCTGGACCAATGACGAAGTGGCTGCACTGGCACGCGAGTTGGATATGTCGTTGGATGACCGGGGGCTTTCCACAGACATTCTCTTGGGCGAATCCGGTGATTGGGAGTATCTGTATAAAGTGAAAGGCGATGCCAACCGCAGTAATGTATTCTCAGCTTTCTTTACACCCGGCTCTTCCGCCTACGTGGGTGACTTGGCACACGTGAAGAATCTCATTTGCGGACACAGCTATTGGACTGACGGCACATGGGACGGTATGCGCAACGTGCGCAAGCAAGTGGCCCAGGCTGCCGGTCAGTATAATCTGGATGTTTGGCAGAGTGAATGGAGTATGCTGGGCGATAATTACAGCAGTTCCGAATTCGTGGGCTACGAGCAGGCTTCTGAGATGGATATCGCTTTCTACATGTCGAAGGTCATCCACAATGACCTCACTGTGGCTGGAGTGTCTTCCTGGAGTTACTGGACATCGATGGATGTTTCCCGTTGGGGGCATAAGAACCGTTTTCTCTTGATTTCGCTGGTACCTGCCGGTGGCGAGTATGGTGATATAGAGCAGGAGGGAAGCTATCAGGCTACTGCCACTCTTTGGGTACTGGGCAATTACAGCCGCTTTATCCGTCCGGGATACCGCCGTATTGCCCTCGACTTGAACGAATCGCGTACATTTTTTCGGTTCCGCCTGGCTTTCTCCCGAGGGGGATAAGGTAGTGGCCGTCTATACAAACATGTCTGATAAGGCGGTTCGCTTAGGTGAAACGCATGTGGGATGGAGCAATGAAGCGAAGTCAATAGCTACTTATACAACTACCGGTAGCAAGAATCTGGTGGAAGGAACGGTGGCGGCAGGCAAGCAGGTGATTCTGGAAGCCAAGAGTGTGACAACCGTGGTGTATAGCCTGAAGTAAGGAATTAGTTTAACTTCAAAGAAAATCTATATGAAAATGTATTTTAAGAATAACAGGACTGCTCTTATCTTTTTGCTGGCAATGCTGGTCGTTGCTCCGATAAAGGCGCAGGTGGTATTTGGCGATGCCGCAAAATTTCAATGACGGATGGCTGTTCCGGCTGACGGACGACTCGGCTATTGTCCGGACTGACTATGACGACAGCGAATGGCGGAAGCTTTCTTTGCCACACGATTGGTCCATAGAGGGGCAATTGTCGCCCACACTGGCCAGTTGCACCGGGTACCTGCCGGGTGGGATAGGCTGGTATCGCAAACACTTCAGGGTTGAAGACAACGCAACACGTCATTATATCTATTTCGAAGGGGTATATAACCGGAGCGAGGTTTACCTGAACGGGCATCTGCTTGGCAGGCGCCCCAAACGGCTATGTATCGTTTCTTTACGACATGACCCCTTACCTGAAGGAAGGCGACAATGTGCTGGCTGTCCGTGTAGACCATAGCCGTTATGCCGATTCACGTTGGTATACGGGGTCGGGCATCTATCGCGATGTATGGCTGGTGGCTGCTCCCGATACACATATTGCGCAATGGGGTGTGGGCTGGCATGCCGCTTCGCTGACAGACAAGCAAGCCGTCGTTGCGGTCGATGTAGAGGTGGAGAAGCACAAGGCAACTTCCGACAAACTGGAACTGAAGGCTTCACTGTACGATACTGCCGGAAAGAAGGTGGCACAACGCCGTGTGCGTGTTGCCGATGGAAAAGAGGGCATTGCCAAGCAAAGTCTTGACTTGAAAGTGTCCAAACCCCATCGTTGGAATCTGGATAATCCGTATCTGTATACATTGAAAACCGAATTGCTTGCCAATGGCAAACGCATTGACGGCAGTGAGACCAAAGTGGGACTGCGTACGCTGGAATTTGATGCCAACAAAGGTTTTGCCCTCAACGGCAACTGGATGAAGGTAAAAAGGTGTATGCCTGCATCATGATGCAGGAGTGCTGGGTGCAGTAGTGCCGCCGGAGGTATGGGAACGCCGCCTGAATAACTTGAAAGGGATTGGCGTAAATGCCATCCGCATGAGCCATAACCCACAAGCCCCCGTTCTTTATGAACTGTGTGACCGCCTGGGATTTCTTGTAATGGATGAAGTCTCTGACGAATGGGAGTTTCCGAAACGCAAATGGGTACAAGGCTGGAATGTGGGTACTCCGAGTTATGACGGTACTTTCGACTTCTTCGAGGAGTGGATAGAACGGGACGTAACCGATATGGTACGTCGTGACCGCAATCATACCTGTATTTTCTTGTGGAGTATCGGCAATGAAGTGGATTATCCGAACGACCCTTATTCGCATCCCGTTCTTGATGGAGCTAAAATCAATCAGCCTATGTTCGGGGGCTATAAGCCGGATGCTCCCGATGCCATGCGCATCGGAACCATAGCAAAGCGTCTGGCTGCCTGTGTACGTGCCGTGGACACTTCCCGTCCCGTGACCGGAGCTTTGGCGGGTGTCGTGATGTCGAACGAGACGGAGTATCCCGATGCTGTGGATGTGGTGGGGTATAACTATACGGAAAACCGCTACGACCAAGACCATGCCACTTATCCGGACCGCATTATCTATGGAAGCGAGACGGGTTCGGGGCTTGATGCCTGGTATGCCGTCCGCGACAAGGATTTCATCTTCGGGCAGTTCATCTGGACCGGTACGGATTATCTGGGTGAATCGGGCAGATGGCCGTCCCGCGGTTTGTACACGGGTTTGCTCGATTTCGGAAGTTTCCCCAAGCCACGCGGACATTTCCGGGCTTCGTTGTGGTGCGAGAATCCGGTCACGTATGCAGGAACATATCCGGTATATGTCAATCCCAAGCATCCCGAGCATGTATTCCTTTCGCCTGATGCATGGGACATCTGGAACTATGACGAGGGGCAGAACATACGTGTGGTGTGTTATACCAATGCTCCGCAGGCGCGTTTGCTGCTCAACGGCAGGGTGGTAGGCGAGATGAAACCTTATGATGAAAAGACCGGCATCATCTACTGGGATATTCCTTTCCGGGCTGGTGAGCTTCGTGCTGAGGGCTGCGATAAGGAAGGAAATGCTTTGTCGAGCTATTCCATCCGGACATCTGGACGTCCTTATGCCATCCGTGCCACGGCGGATCGCACTATTTTGTTCGGCGACCGCGCCACTGCGCACATAACCGTAGAGGTGGTTGACGAAGAAGGTACTGTTGTGAAACTTGGCGACAATGAAATTACGTGTACAGTTGAAGGAGCGGCGCGTCTGCTTGGGCTCGAAGGCTCTGACAACAGTGACATGAGTGATTATACCGATAACCGTCACCGCGTATACCACGGGCGTTTGCTGGCCTATATACAGACTACCGGAGGAGAGGGACCGGTTAAAGTAAAGTTTGCTTCCCCCCTTCTGAAAGGAACTGAAGTAAAGTTTGAAGTAGGGCAGTAGTACACTACTATGGACTTATGTTTGTGCCATCGTATTGGCACAGTCGTGCCAGTACGATGGCAAGGCTGTGCCAGTATGGTGGCACAACTTTGCCAATGCGATGGCACGGGTTGTGCATTTCTTACAGAATGTATTGCACTTCCTTGAACAGATATTCCCGTTCACTTCCTCCTTCATCCTCCAGCACGAACCGTCCGTCTTGCTCTACACGCAGCAACCGGGCAAGGAACTTGCCGTTGGCATCTTCATAAGGGTGCAATCCCCGGCGACGGAAAAGGGAGCGGGCATACCGTGTGGATATCTCGTCGGAGTAGACGGCGAAGTCCTCCATTTGGAGGCTGTTGTAGTAGATTTGTACACGTCTTAGGATATGGGCAAGGATTTCATAACGGTCGTGCTCCTTTCCGGTGATTTGTTTCAGTGAGACGGGGTTGGGAGCATCACTGTTGAAGACTTCCTGGTTGATGTTGATGCCGATTCCGGCAATGCTGCGCCTGATATGATGTCCGGAAAGGGTCGTTCTCTATCAGTATGCCGCAGATTTTCTTGTCTTTCCAATAAATGTCGTTCGGCCATTTGATGGTGATTTCATCAGACCATCGCTCAGCTCTTCCTTAATGGCGAGGGAAACGATTTGTGAAGGATGAACTGCCGGCGGGCTTCCAGAAAAGAAGGGTAGAGTACAAAGCTGAAAAGCAGGTTCTTGCCTTCTTCAGCTTCCCAGGTGTTGCCGCGCTGGCCTTTACCGGCAGTTTGGAACTCGGCAGTCACGGTTGTTAGTTCGGCAACGGATTCTTGCAACTGGTTGCAAAGCTGGCTGAGGTATTGGTTGGTCGATGCCGTCTCGTCCAATGCCACCAGCGGGAACGGGAATGTGTCAGGGCAGGGCTTCATATTCGGTACGCACTTTTTTTGGTGAACTTCTTCAATACTTCTTCCACGGAGTGGTCTATCAGTTGCTTCAACAGTTTGTCGTCGACGTCACCGTCAAGGAACACCTGGTTCCAGTACCTTTTTGTTGAAGTGATAGGCACCTTCGATGGCAACATAGTGCTCCCGCAGTTCGAGTGCATATTCGGGGTCGCATTTCAGACAAATCTTGTTGGCGCTTTCCAGGTCGATAAGTGCAAACATTTTATTCATGACTTTCATCACGAGCGAGTATTCGTCAAACGGAAAGCATTCCGTGACGGCTTTTTTGGCTGAGGCAATATTCGCGGGCGGTTTCGATGTCCATGATGGTATTTACGGTTTTACGGTTTACAATTTACGATTGAAATAACTCTTGCTTGTCAATTTTCAACTCTCAGAACATCGGCGGATAGAAGGCTTCTTTGAGATGCTCTATCCTGAATGCACCCGGTTCGCCTACAGCCGTTATGATGTCGAAGCGGACGGGTGCATCCAAGCAGAAGTGCTTGATATAGGCATCGGCCGCTACGACAATACGTCGTAGTTTTCTGCCAGTTCACGGCATCCTGCGGCTCAATGTAATCCGTATTGCTACGGGTTTTCACTTCCACAATAATCAGTTCCTTATCTTTGTCGGCTACAATATCCAGCTCAAGGTGATTCTTCCGCCAGTTACGGTCACGTATGGTGTAACCGTTCTGTTCCAAGTATTTGGCAGCGGCGTCTTCACCGGCTTTTCCAAGAATATTGTGTGCACTCATTATTCTGCGTGTCTGGCAGGCATCAGCATACCGTCGTGTCCAGGACGGAAGATAGCGGGCAACTTATAAGTTTTACCATCCAATGTATTGACCACTGCACTGCGCGTTTGGGGGGGCCTGGATTTGTACCGGTAATCAGTTCAATGGCCTTGGCATACAGAGGTTCTTCATTGTTTCCATAATCTTTATGAATATAGAATACACCTTGTTCGTTATAAGGATTGGTTTCATCCATCAATATATCGGGTTCAAATCCTTTTTCATACTCCCCGAATCCTTTGGCGTTATAGCTTTGGAAGGTGATAGGAACAACACGATATGTGTTATTCCGGACAGTGTACTCCTCATATTCCATACCTACGTTCTTACCAGTGGTCTTTTCACCTATAAGTATTACGTCCAAATCTATTCCTTCTAAGGAATTAATGACGAGTTCACTGGCAGAGGCCGTTCCATTTTCCGACAAGGCAGTAGACGCGGGGGAAAGGTTTGAGGCTTCCGGCTGATAAGGAAGTACCCAAGTTGGGATAACTGGAGTATGCAAATAATTCATCTCCCG
>ENA-OQHD01000762-OQHD01000762.1-human-gut-metagenome-genome-assembly--contig:-NODE-762-length-10766-cov-6.785506_pt1 | contig 10766 bp, 13 predicted proteins | sample MGYA00242560_ERZ504711 | MGnify/ENA primary metagenome ERZ504711 (study PRJEB26092, sample SAMD00036198) | human gut metagenome | host: Homo sapiens | study: EMG produced TPA metagenomics assembly of... | reverse complement strand
TCTTACTTTATTTCATTTAAAAAACCGTTTAGTTGAGTCCAGTGTTTTCCAAAAGTTCTGGAAATCAGTTGAGAGTTTCGAAGATGTTCAAAAGGGTCATCGATAATTATGAAACTCTTTATACCAAGAAATTTAGGGATGCTGGATTTAACTATGAATCTATTCTCAATACGATTCCATTAAATGACAAGTTTTTCCATAGCAATTCACTATTCATTATCCTCATGTTTTGCTTGATACAGGAGTGCCGTTCATCAAGGTTAAAACATTTGATTTAACTCAACATCTAGCTCCTTATTTGCTTAAGGAAATCGAGAAAAGAACGGACTATCCAGTAGAATTAATCTTATCTCATATGTCGGATATGAGTTTACCAACACCACCTTATTTACTTGATCGCAAAGTTATTGAGAAAAGTTCACAGACATATTCAGACACTGAAAAAAATTGCTGTACATCTTCATACCTACTATGTTGACTTATTAGAAGACTTTTTAAAGCAATTTGAGAATTTTCACTTTACTTATGACCTCTTCCTAACTACGGACTCAGAAGAGAAAAAAGCAGAAATTCAGTCTATTCTGGATAAGAATGGAAAAGTTGCTCGAATCTTTATTACTGGGAATCGAGGACGTGATGTTATTCCAATGCTTAAGTTGAAAGATGAGCTTTCTGCTTATGATTATATTGGACATTTCCATACGAAAAAATTCACCAGAATACCCTTATTGGGTTGGAGATTCATGGCGAAATGAACTTTCTCAATGTTGATTCAGCCTGCTGATAATATTATCGCAAATCTTGAACGTAATGATAGATTGGGGCTTGTAATCGCTGATATTCCGAGTTTCCTTCCGATATACTAAAATTGTAGATCCTTGGAATGAGAATCGTTTTGCCGAAGGAATGAATGATTTATGGGAGCGGATGGATCTTGGTCGAGATATTGACTTTGATAAAATGAATACTTTTATCATGAGTTACGGGACATTCATTTGGTTCAAATACGATGCTTTGAAACCGTTGTTCGATTTGGACTTACAAGATGAAGAGATTCCAGCAGAACCAATTTCCTCAACATACTATTTTGCATTCAATTGAGCGTATTCTAGTGTATCTAGCTTGGGCAAGACGTTATGATTATGCTATTGCAAAAAATTGATATCTATATCACGCCATTTGTAGATAACGTTGTATTGAATATTCGCCCTGATACTTTACCAAATACCTATATTAATTTTGATAATATCGGTGGAATTAAAGGTGCTCTCAAATATATTATTGTAGGTCCAGGAACCGCTGTGAAGTATATTTTTAGAAGAATAAAATCGTAAATTTAAATCAAAGAGTAGTAAAAATACTTTGAAATCAGTAACTTCCCCTCCACTTACGAATAAGTAAGTAGGAGGTTTTTTACTTATGTATAGTATTGTAGCTGAGGAGTCGGGGCTTTTGCCTCGTGAGCGTCTCTTACAAAAGGGTGCAGAGGTCTTGTCTGACCAGGAACTGTTGGCGATAGTGCTGCGAACGGGGACTAGGTCTGAGTCGGTCCTATCCATGGCCAACCGTATTTTAAAAGGAATGACGAGTTTGGCGGATTTGTCTCGCTTGTCTCTGAATGAGCTTCAGGAGATTCCTGGTATTGGACGTGTGAAATCCATTGAGCTGAAGGCTATGGTGGAGTTGGCTAAGCGGATTGAGAAGGCTGAGTTGGCTCGTTCTGAGCAGATTATGTCTAGTCAGCAGGTGGCACGTCGCATGATGTTAGATATTGGTGACAAGCCTCAGGAGCATCTGGTGGCCATCTACCTTGATACGCAGAATCGTATTATTCAGCAAAAGACGGTCTTTATTGGTGGGGTTCGCCGTTCGATTGCCGAGCCGCGTGAGATTTTGTATTATGCTTGTCATCTGATGGCAACTTCCTTGATTGTGGTCCACAATCATCCTTCGGGGGAAGCCTATCCTAGTCGCAATGATATTGATTTTACTCAAAAGATTAAGAGGTCCTGTGACGACTTGGGAATTTGTCTTCTTGACCATCTGATTGTTGGAAAATCAACTTATTATTCCTTTCGTGAGGAGAGGGAGGATTTTGAACTTTAAGTAGAGTCTATAAAGACACAAGAAAAGCAACTGAGTGCAGTATCAGTTGCTTTTAAAGTTCATCTACAACGTATTCAAAGAGTTTGAGGTCTTCTTCACGTTTGTGTAGGAGAAGTTCTGGATGCCACTGAACACCAAGGTAACGAAGATCTGGTGTGTTTGATTCAATAGCTTCGACAGTATTATCCTCAGGATCACGCGCAATAACACGGAGGTCAGAGGCCAAGTGTTTAATACTCTGATGGTGGAAAGAGTTGATAGAGGTTTCGAGACCGTAAATCTCCGCTAACTTACTGTTTTTGTCGATAATAATTTCGTGGTAAAGGTAGTCGGAAGGCTTATCCTGCCAGTGCCTTTCAATATCTTGATGGAGACTACCACCAAGGGCAACATTCATGAGTTGTGTTCCACGACAGATTGAAAAAATCGGTTTCTTTTGTTTGGTAGCTTCTTCAATTAGAGCCATCTCAAAGAGATCACGTTCGAGGAAAAAGTCATCCTCACAGGCATGATTTTCTTCGTTGTAGAATTTAGGGTCAATGTTTTGACCGCCGATGAGGATAAGCTTGTCAATCATGGAAATATAGGTTTTAGCCTCCGAAGGATCAGATACTGGTAGAAGGATTGCTAGACCACCAGCTTTTTGAACTCCTTCCACAAAACCAGATGGGGCATAAGACCAGTTGATATCTTCATGGGCTGGATTAGGTCTTACATTAGTTGTGATACCTATGATTGGTTTAGTCATTGTTTCTCCTTGCTTTTTCTTCTTCTTTCATGAAATAGAGTAGGGTTTGTAGTTCACTAGTCAGGTCTACGTATTGGAGAACCACGTGGCGTGGAAGGTTGAGGTTGACTGGGGAAAAGCAGAGGATGCCTTCGATTCCAGCATCAACCAAAAGCTCAGCCACCTCCTGTGCCTTGACTGATGGCACTGTCAGGATGGCCGTTTTGATATCTTCCTGGGCAATCTTGTCCTTGATTTGAGAGATACCATAGATAGGAATATTGTCTTCAGTCTGGCTTCCTACCAGTTCGTTATCGTCTGTATCAAAAGCCATAACCAGCTGCATGCGGTTACGTTCTTGAAAACGGTAGTGAAGAAGAGCACGTCCGATATTTCCTACTCCTACAAGGACCACCTTAGTTGTCGCATTATCATTAAGGAGTTCTGCGAAAAATGTCATCAGCTTACTAACGTCATAACCAAAACCACGACGACCTAACTCACCAAAATAGGAGAAGTCACGACGCACTGTAGCAGGATCAATTCCAATTGCTTCAGCAATTTGTTTGGAACTTGTTTTGTCGATATTTTCACGATGGAATCGTTTGAAAATTCGATAATAGAGAGAGAGACGTTTAGCAGTAGCGTTTGGAATGTTTTTCTCATATGTCATTGATCGCATTTCCCTTCTTGAATTAATATGATTCACTTATATTATTTTAGGAAAGGTTTGTGAAGATTGCAACAAAATAGTATAAATGATGCGATATAAATAACCTATCACTAGGATAGGTTATTTATATATCTAAAAATGGTTTAGACCTCTTCTTGCTCAAAAACTTGACGGTCTACTAAACTCTGCATCAAGAAGTAGAATTTTTCTTGTAAGATATGGTGGTCTTCATTTTTAAAGATATTAATGTTACGAAGGCCAGATTTGTCTGTGATTGACAATTTGAAACCTGTCAAATCTTTGTTAATAGTGATCTTTAGTGGGAAACCTTCACCTGAGTTAGGCACTTTTTCGAGTAGACGGTGTAACTCGTAGTGTCCAATTTTATTTTGTACAAAAGTTGTATCACGAAGGGTGAATTTTTTGACATTAGAGCTGATGGTGTAACGGTATTTACAGTCAGCCAAATGGATGCTTTTTTCAAATGCCATCTTAGTCTCCTATGATTTGATTAAGTTTTTCTGCTAGGGCCTGAAGTTCTTCAGCAGTGTTCTCCTCTGATAAACTAACGCGGATAGCTGTTTTAAGCTTGTCAGAATCCTTGCCATATAGGGATTGGATGACGTGGCTTGGGTCAACAGTTCCAGCAGTACAAGCAGATCCAGTTGAGACAGCAAATCCAGCCAAGTCTAACAGGGTTAAGAGAGGCCCATTTTCCTTGCCAGAAAAACTAATGTTGATAACGTGAGGTAGACTGGGTCCTACGCTGTTAATCTCGTAAGGAACAGTGAGAGAATTAAGGAACACCTGACGGATCGTTTCAACATGCTTGTAATTGTCTTGATAGTTCTTACTAGCTTGTTTGTAAGCTGCGGTCATGCCTGCAATACCGACAAGATTTTCAGTGCTGGCACGACGCTTTTCCTCTTGTTCACCACCGTGGAGTAGGTTGTCAAAGTGCAAATCATTATGATAGAGCAGGCCGACACCTTTAGGTCCATGAAATTTATGAGCACTGATTGAGAGAAAATCGACACCGAGTTCTTCTGGGTGAATTGGAAGTTTTCCTGCAACCTGAACAGCATCCACGTGGAAAGCAGCCTGGTGGTTAGTGAGCAGGTCACCAATTTCCTTAATAGGAAGTAACTGACCAGTTTCATTATTGGCATACATGACAGAAACCAGAATAGTATCGTCACGTAAGGCCTCAGCAATCTGTTGGGCTGTAATGACCTGATTGACCGGCTGGATATAAGTAACCTCAAAACCAAAACGCTCTTCCAGGTAGGCCATGGTGTGAAGGACAGAGTGATGCTCGATAGCAGTCGTAATCAAGTGTTTCCCCCTAGCTTGATTGGCAAGGGCATAACCTTTGATAGCTGTATTGTTACCCTCAGTCCCACCAGAGGTGAAAATGAGTTTTCGAGCAGGAACTTGAAATTGCTTGGCCATTTCTTCACGAGCCTCACGGAGTTCCTTAGAAGCCTGACGACCATAAGCATGTAGGCTGGATGGATTTCCAAAGGTTTCAGTCATGACATGTGTCATCGCTGAGATAGCAGCAGTATTCAAAGGAGTAGTTGCTGCATTATCCAAATAAACCATAAATTATTCCTCGTTGGCAGTATATGCAAAAAGTGGGCTAAGTGGTTGACGTTCAAAGATACGGGTAATAGCATTAGCGATAAGCTCACTTGCTGAAAGGTATTTAACACTTGTAGGAACATTTTCTTTAGTTGCAACTGAATCTGTAACCAAGATTTCTTTGATTGGAGAAGCGTTGAGGACTTCACCGGCACCACCAGCAAAGAGCCCGTGACTAGCTACTGCATAGATGTCATTAACCCCACCACGTTCTAGGATTTTAGCCGCTTCGGCAAAAGTTTTACCCGTATTAAGGATATCATCAACCAAGATCGCAGTTTTACCTTCAACCTCACCGATGATGTAGCCTTCTTCACGTCCCGTATCATCTTGAGCATAATCAATAATAGCGATTGGAGCATCAAGATATTCAGCCAAGCTACGAGCACGTTTAACACCAGAATTTTTAGGGCTAACAACGACAACGTCTGCACCAGTCAACCCTTTTTCGTTGTAGTATTCAGCAAAAAGAGGGATAGTAAAGAGATTATCCACGGGGATGTCAAAAAAAGCCTTGAACTTGGACAGCGTGAAGGTCAAGCGTCAAGACACGGTTGACACCAGCTTTAACCAACATATTGGCAATCAATTTAGCAGTGATTGGTTCACGTGAAGCAGCAATACGGTCTTGACGTGCATAACCAAAATAAGGCATAACTACATTGACAGAGTTAGCACTGGCACGTTTGCAGGCATCAATCATGATGAGCAATTCCCAAAGGTGGTCGTTAACAGGGTTGCTAGTAGATTGAATGATGTAAATATCGTCTCCACGAACAGACTCTTCAATGTTAATCATGATTTCACCGTCAGAAAATTGACGTGAAGATACTTTTCCAAGTGGCAATCCGGTATTCTCAGCAATTTTTTCAGCAATTTCTGGATTTGAGCTGAGCGAGAACAATTTCAATTTTGGGTTTGCTTTTTGATGTACCATGACGATGGTGGCTCCTTTAAAAAAATTAAGATGCGAAGCCCAATTAGGGCTATTATAATAAAACTACAGATGCTTCTATTTTAACAAAAAAAAGTAGAAATTTCAGCCTTCAGAAAGCAATATTGATGAAAATTGACGAACCATAAATCACTGAATCATTTTTGTATGCGTTTTTAGACAGAAGAGAGAGATTGTAGAAGTTGCCACAAGTACCAAATTGTTTTTGCATATATAAAAAAGACAAGGGTTGATCCTTGTCTTAAAATGAAGTAAATGGTTTTTATAGACGTTTTTACGGTGGAGAGTCCGCCTCAGAACGGATCAAAAATGACTAGCAGAATTTCTATAAACTCACATTTCACCAACTAGTCTTTATCTCGCTTTAGGGTTGCTATAAAACGTGCAACCTTACTCTTGGCATACTTAAAGTTAATATTATTTTCCTTAAGAAAGGCATAAAAGTCGTCTTTACCTCTCTTAGCATCTGAAACTTCCAACTCAAGCTCATAGTCTTTCTTATCAGCATAGACATTGACATCAAGTGCCATGAGACCAATATTGGTCTGGTATTCACGACGGGTTGTGGTTAAATGTCCAAGGATGGTTAGATCCTCTAACTTAACACCACGTTCTAGAAGAATGGACTTGATTTGGCATTCAGGGAAGTCAAGAGACTTGGTCATAGCCTTAGCCTCTGAACAGTCCATGGTGACATTGTATTCCATATTTCCGACCTTTTCAGGAATTTTCAAGGTCAACTCACCATGAGTGGGAAGGGTTCTGATACGTAAAGACAACCTTTTATTCCTCATGTCACCTTGGGGTGTATCAATGTAGTAATTGGTTTGCGTAACAGGTGTTACATGGGAGAAAAGCACTGCTAAACGATTATACTCGTCTTTGGTGAGCAGAGTCTTGTACTCTATCTCTAAATGGTTCATGTGTGTCCTCCCTTGTTCTTTTAAATGTGGTATAATATAACAGATTGTATTTATTTTATAAAAAACTAAAGCTTTTGACAAGGAGGAATCCTATCTTGACCATGGATTGGGAACAATTTTTAGACCCCTATATTCAGGCCGTAGGTGAGCTCAAAATCAAGCTCCGAGGCATTCGTAAACAATTTCGTAAGCAAAACCGTCACTCGCCTATTGAGTTTGTGACGGGACGTGTGAAGTCAGTGGCTTCCATTGAGGAGAAAATTGCCCTTCGTGGTCTTTCGATTGAAAATTTGGCTCAAGATATGCAGGATATCGCTGGTCTCCGAGTCATGGTCCAATTTGTCGATGATGTGGATGAGGTTTTGGATTTGCTTCGTCATCGTAGTGATATGACGATTGTTTCAGAGCGAGATTATATCAGAAACCGTAAAAATTCGGGTTATCGCTCTTATCATGTTATTATCTCTTATCCCGTTGATACCATAGATGGTCGTAAGGAAATTCTTGCAGAGATTCAGATTAGGACTTTGGCCATGAACTTTTGGGCCACCATTGAACATTCTCTTAATTACAAGTATCAGGGGAATTTTCCTGAGGAAATTAAACTTCGCTTGGAAACTACGGCCCGCATGGCTTATGAGCTTGACGAAGAAATGCGGAAGATACGTGATGATATTAGAGAAGCCCAGTTGCTCTTTGATCCAATTAATAGAACTTTGAAGGATAGTGTAGGAAATAGTGATGACACAGATGAAGACCTCTTCGGATGAGATGAAGGTAGCTATTATTGCCAATGGCAAACCCCAAAGTAGGCGTGTTGCCTCGAAACTTTTTAATGCCTTTCGAGATGATCCTGATTTTTATTTGACCAAGAAAAATCCAGATGTGCTCATCTCAATTGGTGGTGATGGTATGTTGCTATCGGCCTTTCATATGTATGAAAAAGAGCTTGCGCGTGTGCGTTTTGTAGGGATTCACACGGGTCATCTAGGCTTTTATACGGATTATTTGGACAGTGAAGTGGATCAATTAATCGAGACGCTTCGAAAAGATAGTGGTGCAAAGATTTCTTACCCTCTTTTGAATGTCAAATTGACCCTGGCTGATGGTCGTTCTTTTACGTCAATTGCCCTCAATGAAGCAGCAATTAAGCGTAATGAGAAAACCATGGCAGCAGATGTTTGCCTTAATGATGTCTTGTTTGAGAGCTTCCGTGGAGATGGGTTGTCGGTGTCAACGCCTACAGGATCAACCGCCTACAATAAATCTTTGGGTGGTGCGGTACTTCATCCCACTATTGAGGCTTTGCAGTTGACAGAAATTGCTAGTCTTAATAATCGTGTTTACCGTACCTTAGGTAGTCCACTTATCGTGCCAAAACATGAGAAGATTACTGTCTATCCTACTCGAATGGGGAGCTACACTCTGTCGGTTGATAATAAGACCTATATCAACCGGAATGTGAAAAAGGTAGAATTTTCGATTGACCAACGTAAGATTTCTTTTGTTGCTAGCGCTAGTCACACAAGTTTTTTGGGAACGTGTCCGTGAATCCTTTATTGGAGACATGGAAGAATGAGATATGAATTTACTGTAGGACGTTCATGTCGAGTTAAAACCTTTTTGAAGGAGCACGATATTTCAAAAGGACTTCTAGCCAAAATTAAGTTTGAGGGAGGTCACATCTGGGTCAATGGTGAGGAGCAGTTTGCGACTTATCCTGTCCATGAGGGAGACGTGGTTGCCATAGAAATCCCTGATGAGGCCCCGCATGAAACCTTGAAGCCAATTCCTTTTGACTTGGATATAGTCTATGAGGATGATAACTTCTTGGTGATTAATAAACCCTATGGCTATGCTAGTATTCCAAGTGTTAACCATGATAATACCATGGCTAACTTTGTCAAACATCACTTTGTCAGCAATAATTATCCCAACCAGCGTGTCCATATCGTGACACGTTTGGATAAGGACACATCTGGTCTCATGCTGTTTGCCAAGCATGGTTACGCCCATGCTCGTATGGATAAACAGTTACAACAGAAGTCTATAAAAAAACATTATTATGCCTTGGTTGAAGGTGAGACCAAGCTTGAGCAGCAGGGTGAAATCATTGCACCGATTGCGCGTGATGTGGATTCCATTATCACACGTCGAGTCCATAAATCGGGGAAATATGCCCACACTAGTTATCGTTTGGTAGGTGATTATGGTAGGGTTAAACTGGTTGATATCAATTTGCATACTGGGCGTACCCACCAGATTCGTGTCCACTTTGCCCATTTGGGGACTCCCCCTTTTAGGAGATGACCTTTATGGTGGTTCTCTAGACTATGGTATTGAGCGCCAGGCCTTGCATTGTCACCGTCTTTCATTTGTTGATCCCTTTTACCAAAAAGAGATGGTCCATGCATCTTCCTTGACAGATGATTTTGAAACCGTTATCATGAACTTACAAACTAAAAAAGATTGATTGAGGAATTTTTTATGCGTAGTCTATTTGGTGAACTTCGTGAACATATTTCAGGGAAAGGAGTTAGGATTGTTTTCCCTGAGGGTAATGATGACCGTGTGGTTCGTGCAGCTGCCCGTTTGAAATTTGAAGAATTAGTTGATCCTATTATTTTGGGAGACCCTACAGAGGTTCACAAAATCTTGAACGATCTTGGTTTTGTAGACTTTAACTGTACTATTATTAATCCTGAAACCTATGAAGGCTTCGAGGAAATGAAGGAAAAATTTGTTGAAGTCCGTAAAGGGAAAGCGACAATTGAAGATGCAGACAAGTTGCTTCGTGATGTCAACTATTTTGGTGTTATGCTAGTTAAACTTGGTTTAGCAGATGGAATGGTTTCAGGCGCGATTCACTCAACAGCGGATACCGTTCGTCCTGCTCTTCAAATTATCAAAACGAAACCTGGTATTTCTTGTACATCAGGTGTCTTCCTTATGAACCGTGAAGACACCAATCATCGCTTGATGTTTGCCGACTGTGCTATCAATATTGAACCAAATTCTCAAGAATTAGCAGAAATTGCAATTAATACTGCAGAAACAGCTAAAGTTTTTGGTATTGATCCTAAAGTGGCAATGCTTAGCTTCTCAACAAAAGGTTCCGCTAAATCACCAAAAGTTGACAGGGTTGTTCAAGCAACAAATATTGCTAAAGAAATGCGTCCTGACTTGGCTATTGATGGTGAGTTGCAGTTTGATGCAGCCTTTGTTCCAGCAACAGCAGCTATTAAGGCACCAGACAGTGACGTAGCAGGACAAGCTAACGTCTTTGTCTTCCCATGTTTACAGGCTGGTAATATTGGTTATAAGATTGCCCAACGTTTGGGAATGTTTGAGGCTATCGGACCAATCTTACAAGGTCTTAATAAACCAGTAAACGATCTTTCTCGTGGTGCTAGTGCTGAAGATATTTACAACTTAGCTATTATCACAGCTGCTCAAGCTCTTAATAATTAAAAGCAATAATAAAAGAAAGTCTGGCTAAGTGAACTGCACCCCAAAAGTTAGACAGAAAAAATCTAACTTTTGGGGTGTTTTTATTATGAAATTAACTTATGAAGATAAAGTTCAAATATATGAATTGAGAAAGCAAGGTCAAACCTTCAACCAACTTTCAAAACGATTTGGTGTGGATGCTTCTGGATTAAGATATATGACGAGATTGATTGAACGTTACGGAATAGAAATTATCAAGAAAGGTAAGCATCGTTACGATTCACCAGA
>ENA-OQHD01000761-OQHD01000761.1-human-gut-metagenome-genome-assembly--contig:-NODE-761-length-10774-cov-3.278764_pt1 | contig 10774 bp, 15 predicted proteins | sample MGYA00242560_ERZ504711 | MGnify/ENA primary metagenome ERZ504711 (study PRJEB26092, sample SAMD00036198) | human gut metagenome | host: Homo sapiens | study: EMG produced TPA metagenomics assembly of... | reverse complement strand
TTTTGAGAAAATATGAACCGGTGAAAATGATTCGCAAAAGCTGATTTTCAACATTGTGCGATAAGTGAAATTATCACTAACGTTGACAGATGGGGGACAAAAGAAGCAGAGAGTTAATTATTTTTGGAAGTGTGGTTGGCTCTCTGCTTTTCTGTCTGCAATTTTGTTACGCAGTAGAACCCCATTTTTGAGGATAGAAGTACAACGCCAACAAACCCACTTAATACTGAAAACCCACCTTTGATACATCTCTTCATAATCAGTTTCTCCTTATCAAATCCTGATTTTACATTTCGGCAATGGAAATTTAAATGTCCCTTTTCTAATTGATGATTTATTGCTGATTTCCTCCGAAATTCCTGATTTATCACATTGTCCAACTCCAGATAAACTGGAAGTTATTTATTTTGTTGCGGCAATACACATCCAATGTTTTTTGGCATTTATATATGTTTTTATCTCTGTGAAACCCGCTTCATTTTTAAAGCAGCAACAAGCTGATCACGATTATAAATCTTCATACCGCCGATTATCTTTGTCCATTTTTCATCTGAGGCATTCGTTCCATCGCTCTCGTTACAAATCGAAAAATGTTCCGCCGACTTTTCAGAACGCGATTTACCTCGGAAAAGCAATTTTTTCAGACCCGGCCAGAAATAAACTGTCTCAAAAGCGGAGACATAATCAAAGACCTCATCAGAAAAGGGAATCGATGATACATCGCCTTGAAGCACCCTGCATTTTCCCTGCTTAATGGCGGCAATGTTTAGCTTTTGAGATTCTGCCACACTGATCTCCGAATAGTCCAGTCCTGTCACATGACCGTTTCTACATTTGTCCAGCCAAATCGCAATATTTGCGCCGCCTCCGCAGCCGACATCCAGCACCTTAGCATCTGGCTCTGCGGAGATATTTGAGAATCCCCATTGCGACACCCTAGCGTGACCGCTGTTCATCATCTTCGCCATCAATTTCCCACCGAAGCCTTGCGGCTTACGGGTGCTTTTCTAAAAAAAGTTCATTGCAATGTTGCCCCCTTTCAACTTCCGACTTTTTCGCTACTAGTGATTGCTATCAGTAGTTAGGAATATCTAACCAACAGTATAACATCGGATCATGAATTTTTCAACCGCTGCGGCGGATTCTCACCCAACTATCTTTCCACAGCACAAATTGAGTTTACCACTTGACATTGGTGGCGAACAGAAGTCGTTTTTATGAATAAAACTTGATTTTATTAAAAAAGCTGCTATTAGTCTTGACAAACGTATCTGTCTGCTGTATTATAACATCGTTACATAGCACTGTTATGTGGAGGACATCTTGGAATCAAAAGCACCAGATACATTAGAAAAAATACAACAGACTGCTTTGGATGAGTTTTTAGAAAAAGGGTTTCTCGGGGCTTCTCTGCGGCAGATCGTGAAACACGCCGGAGTAACCACAGGAGCCTTTTACGGCTATTTTTCCAGTAAGGAGGCTTTGTTTGCCTCCATTGTAGAACCGCATGCCGCTATTTTGATGAGCAAATATGTGAATGCGCATATTTCCTTTTCCGAACTTCCCGCAGAGGTGATTATTTCGCGCCAAGGGATCCGGGTCTGAGCTTTGCTCAGACCCATTGATTTTTCTCTCAGACCCAGCAATACGCTTTTGGGATCCGCCGATATGTTTTTACATTTTATGCTTAGCACAGTATTCCCGCATATTAGTGCTGCCGGTCTCAATCCAGAAAGCAGTGTATGCGTAGCGATCTACAATCGCTTCTGCCCGAACTCCTTCGCCCAGACGTTTCACCCAGTCATCTTTACGATATTGCGTACAGAAGATGGTAGAGGTTGTATCAGAACGCCTCTCCATAAGCTCAAACAGGAAGTGGAGTTCCGCATCTGATATGTCGGACACAAGCCACTCATCCAGTATCAGGAGAGGTATCCGGCTGTAGCGTTCAAGCAGCTTCCTTTGATTCCCGGCAACTATGGTGGAGTCCCCATACTCCATTAACAGGTCAGGCAGTCTGACATACCGTACCCTGACATGGTTCAGGCAGGCTTCTTTTCCCAGGGCACAGGCTAAGTAGGTCTTCCCTGAACCGGTAAATCCCTGGAGGATGACACTCTGATGCAAATCGATGTACTGGCCGCTGAACAGGTTCTCAATGAGTTCCCTGTTTAATCCGCGGTTGGCGTAGATAACTCCCTGCCGGTTTGCCTGCGGAAAACGAAGTTTCGCTGACTTGATCAGCCGCTGTATCTTCCCGTTATATTTCTCCTGGTAGATGTAATCCACCAGCCGCTGCATCCTTTCGTCGAAGGGCAGAGCTATTGTCGCAGGATCCGCCTGCTGTACCTCCAGCCCCGTGATTGCCTCACCCAGATTAATTTCACGCAGCTTGCGCCTGGTCTCTTCATTGATCATCATTGTCACCTCCGTAATAACTGCTCCCCCTCAGGTATCCCATCTGGGAATGTTCCTTTGCATCTGCCTTTTTTGCGCTCTACGTAAATCTTGTCTTGATTGGATGCAAGGATCGAATTAAGATGGTGGTAACGGGGCTTTTAATCCCGCTGGTGATGGCAAACTCACAGGCAGCTTCCAGGCGTGCTTCGGAGTATTTGTTGCTCAGTCTCAGGACAGCCAGCGCAGGGTTATAGCCCTGTTCTTTTATGGGAACCCCCTCAAAGATACGGTCAATCGCCTGTGCTGTATAATCGCCGATGGATCTTGCCCAGTTTTTGATCCGGATATCATCCCATGGGGAAAACTTGAACTTATCCGGCATATCTTCCGGATGGGTAGAATACTGGTTCCTCCGACCAGACGGGAAGCGATTATGCGTGGCTATGCGGGCAGAACCGCTGTAGATCTCCACGGTGCTATCCGTAACCTTCAAGTCAACACTCTTCCTGGCGTACTGGTAAGGACAAGAGTACCGGTTATACTCAAAGACGACATGGTAGTCAATGTTTACCTTTCTTCCATAGACCCACGTGGCGATCTCATAAGGGACAGACGGCAGTGGATGCAGGAACGGCTTCTCATCCAGGTAAGAGTCGTAGCGGCTCCCTTCACGTTTCTGGAAACTCTCGTGGTTGAATCCGTAGAGCTTTTTTCGCAACGGCAGCTTTCAGATCCTCAAAGCTGTAAAAAGCCTCATTTCTTAGCCGTGCGATGATCGCTGTTGCAATCTTCCCCACTGTGCCTTCCACGGAAGCTTTCTGTTTGGGTTTACGGATACTTGCCGGCATGATGGCTGTCTGGTAGTGGCTGCCCATGGCTTCATAATCCACAGTCAGGACGACCTCCCCTTCTTTGGGATGGGACACAACGCCCGTCTTCAGGTTATCGCAGACAAGGCGCGTTGCTACCCCGCCGAAAAATTCATACATATGGATGTGGGCGCGGATAAAGCTGTCCATCTTCATGTCCCGGCAGGGTTCCACATAGGAGTACTGGCTGTAGGGCAGGGTTCCTACAAACAGGTATACGGTTACGATCTCCCCTGTGGAAGTGTCGACATAGGCCATGGAAGGCCCTGACCAATCTACCTCCACGGCAGCGCCGGGCTTATGCTCCAAGTGGCTCGTAAGCTTGTTTATAATCGTGTATTCGCTGTAGCCCTGGCAGTATTTCGTATATCCCATGGGAATGTTGCCAGATGCCCTGCATTTGTCCTGGTATTCCTGCCAAAGGAGCTTCAGCGTCACCCCAGTACGTTTCAGTTCCTGGTGGACATACTCGTAATCTGGCTTGTCATACAGGTTTTCCAGGGCAAACTTGTCCGGATAAAACTTGCGGTAAACCGCATCCTCATCCATCTGTGCGATGTCCTCATAGGATATGCCCATCCTGTCAGCGATGTGGAACACATCACCGACAGAATTCTTGGAAATGTGCCTGCTAGTGGCGATTGCATTCCGCCCCATCCCGGCACTGCGAAGCTCCAGTATCAGCTTCACATTAATCTTTTTGGCCATGTTTTCGGCCTCCTTTCGTAGAATCGGAGACTATTTCTCCAATAAAGATTCTACAAAAGAAAAGCTGAAGTAAAAACCTGGCATTTCAGCATCGGGACGGATCTATTGCATGAACTGATCAAGGGTGGATCACTTGTGTGTACTGGTGGATCTCAAAAGCGTATCGATGGCTCTCATAGCGCGAAATATTCAAACGCCTATTACCGCAAGCATAAGACCCTTAACGGCTGCCCGCATTTACCGCCGGAGGAACTGGAAAAACTGAAAGCAGAGATGGCGAGCAGTTGGCATTTGGAGGACAAGCCCTTTGCGACTTGGGCGTTATCCAACAACAGCGCAGAAATCCGGCGCGTGAAAGACCGTAACAAATCCCTTTCACAGCAAAAAGAAATCGGTTTTGTCGGTTGGGAATTTGACGGCGACAAGGTGGAAGCAAACATCGAAGCGAACCGACTGCAAATCTTCTTTGAGGATAAGCCGGACGAAGCCACGCGGGAAGCCTTAAAAAGTAATGGCTTCCGTTGGTCGCCAAAAGCCGGGGCATGGCAGCGGCAGCTTACCAGTAACGCCTACTATGCGGCTGATTATGTGAAATCTATTCAGCCCCTTACAGGGGAAAAGCCTACCGAGTTACAGCGGTCGCATATCCGGCAGCAAAAGGTAGCTGCACAGGAACAACCCGTACAGGAGCAGCCGGAACAGAAAGCCCCACAGAGCAAAGACACCTTTTCCATTTATCAGATAAAAGGCGGGGACGAACAAGGGATTTGCGCTTTGAACCTTACGACCGTCTGACTGCCACAGGACACCGGGTAGACCCAAAAAATCTATGCCCTTGTCTATTCCGCAGAGCTTACGCCGGGGACTCCCTTGAAGATATTTACACCCGCTTCAATATCGACCACCCGAAAGATTTTAAGGGACACAGCCTTTCCGTTTCCGACGTGGTGGTACTTCATCAGAACGGGCAGGACACCGCCCACTATGTAGACAGCTTTGGTTATAAGGAAGTGCCGGAGTTTTTCAAGGAGCAGGAAAAGCCCTCATTCCCGACGACTTGGAAACAGGCGAAACAATCAAAACACCGAGGGGGACTTTCTATGTAACCGCCATGAGCCGCGAGCAAATGGAAGCTGCCGGATATGGATTGCACCACCAGTCCGACGATGGAAAATATCTGATTATGGGGAACGGTACAAGGGCTTTTGCTGTTCCCGTTCAGCCGGAAAACTATCTGAAAGCTGCCGAGCAGACCACCGAGCAAAGTTACAACATGATTGACGGGCAGATAAACAACACCCCGACAGTCGCAGAATTGGAAGCAAAGGTAAAGACAGGAGAAACCATTTCCCTTGTTGACCTTGCTGAAGCTGTCAAGGCTGACAAGGAACGCGGCAAGGCAGCAAAAACGGAAAAGAAGCCCTCTATCCGGGCGCAGCTTAAAGCAGCGAAAGAACAGACACCGAAGAAACAGGCAAAACAGAAAACACAGGATTTGGAAAGGAGCTGACGCATGAATAAGTTTGAAAACGTGGATATTTTCGCTTCTCTTGACGCTATCATGCGGCAGAATACAGGAGTTTTTCCAAAGTGATTTTGACATTGACAAGGAGATTATTGCAAAAGCAGCGGCAAGCCCTAACAGAGAGGATAAGACGCTGCTATGGTTTTGCCGCCCGTCCGGGACGCATTGTTTTAAGGAGCGCGACGTGTTCCTAAAGGATACCGCCGCCCACAATACATGGTGTTTTTACAAAGAGCAGACCCGCGACCGCGTTCTTGCCTATGCCGTCGAGCTGACGGGCAGGGAGCGCGGGAAAATCAAAGGCAATCTTTATGAGCTTGACTATACAAGGCAGTATGAGCGCGTTAAGGACAATACGCTTGCCGCCGACACAGTCAAGTTGATTTATGAGCATGGGACAAGGGAGATACCCGCCGGACAGCATTTTAACGGAAATCCCGATACTTCTTTAGGGAAGTTTGAACACTTTGAAGCAGTACCCAACGACCCTGACGCGCTACAATTCCTTTTACGGGAAGAAAAGCAAAAACGGGATAAACTGACACCGGGCGACTTCAAGGAACATACCGCCGCCCTGCGTGCTGGGCTGATTGAAGCCGAAGCGCGGCGCATTGTGCAGGAAATGAAGCGCAGGGACACGCCCAATAGCCCTAATAGGACACATTTCATGGTGGAACTGTCCCCGACATTTATGCAGCTTGCGTCCTCTAAGGACACCGACCGTCTGTTTTCCATGCTGCCCTATAAGACACTTTCCTTTTCCAAAATCGAGGGCAGACATGGAACATACGCCTTGATTGATAAAAATGAAAACCGAGACACAGATATTTGCAGGGTGCGCCCCTCAATCCGGGCGCAGCTTGCCGCTGACAAAAGAAAAGCCGCCCCGAAAAAGGCGGCTGTAAAATCAAAAAATCACGAATTGGAGGTATGAGAATGATTAGACTGACCGTTGAAGAAACAAACCTGTTGAGCATTTACAATGAGGGCGGCAAGCGCGGGCTTATGGAGAACATCAACGCTGCGCTACCGTTTATGGACGAGGATATGCGGGAACTGGCGAAGCGCACCCTTGCGAAAATTGCACCTCTGACAGAAAATGAGTATACGGAGCTTGCCATTTTCGCCGCTGATGAGGTATGACCGGGCTAAAGCGGCTTACGCCGCCCCAAAGCCGGAAAGTCAACAGCCTTGTAAAAAAAGGGAGTGCTGCAACTGCGATAACGGACACTGTATTTTACTGGACGACGGGGAGGAATGTGTCTGCCCGCAGCTTATTTCCTATTCGCTTCTTTGCAAATGGTTTCAGACCGCCGTACTTCCTCTTGATAAGCTGCTGTACGCAGAGCTTTTCAAGACCGAGGATAAAAAGCGTTGTACCGAGTGCGGAGCTTCTTTTGCGTCCACCTCTAACAGCGTCAAATACTGCCCGGACTGCCGGAAGCGTATTACCCGCAGACAGGCAGCGGAGCGCATGAGGAAACGACGCGCCCTTGTTACGCAGTAGGGGCAAAAAAAGACTTGATTTACGGGGCTTTCAGTGCTTGAAAATGACGCAGCAAGGGTTTTATACCTTATCCCCTAAAAATGACGTTCTATTGCGTAACAGATACCAAAAACGCACCTACATAAAACAGGGCGCGGACAGTCTTTTGTTGGCTGTCTGCGCCCTGTTCTTTTACTTTATTCGTGCAGTCCTTCTATATCCTTTATTCGATTTCCCAATAGGATATACAGCTCTCCATTCTCTCCCCTTATAACCAGAGTATCATTTTCATCGGAATAAGTTCCATATTCCACACATTCTATATATCCGATAAGTGTATTTCCGTCCTCAAAAGTAATTTGGATTTTACTGTCTGCGTTAATATAAGTTTCTACGCCATAACTGCCATTTTCTAATGTTATTCTGTAACATGGTGTAATACCAACCATTTTCATAATTATTCCCGTTCCTTTCCTTTCTTCCGTTCCGGCTCTTTGCCTTGCCGCAAAATATGGTCTATGTTCTGTTTGATAACATCGTATTCCTTGACCTGCTTTTTTCAGCTTGCCATAATCAGCGTAAAGGGCTTCTTTTTGCGCTTGTAGTTTCCCGTATTCTTCCTGCATGGCGGCAAGGTTGGGGAGTTTAGTAACGCCCGCCGCTTTCAGTGTCTTTACTGCCGCTTCATGGAGTATCAGACTGCTTTCCTGCTTTGCCCGGTATGCGTCCTTATCCTTTGCCCTGCGGTATGCTTCATAGACAGGTTTTGTCTTTTGGTAGGTAGTAACGTGCTTCATCAGCACCGCCATATCTGCAAGACGCTTTTCCACGCTCTTTAATGCGTCTGCTGTCTTTTCATTTTCCGCATTTACTTCCTCAATCCGGCTGACTAAATCTGCGTACTGCTCAATCTTATGTTCTGTCAAGAAATTCATAGTCTTTGCAGCCAGTTTCAGATTATGGATTTTCGCCCACTGTTCATAGCCCCGGCTCTCTTGTGCCTTGATACTGTTTTCAATGTCAATAAGCAGCGATACGCCGCGCTGCTCTTTGGGAGCTTTCGCCGCCTTTGTGCGCTTGCCTGCAATCCGTTCTTTGATTGATTCCTCTGTATAATCTGCACCGAGAGTTTTTAAGCGGGTAAAGCGTTCCTGTCCGGGAGCGCGGCAGGAGATATATTTTCCCGGCTTTATCTCATAACCCGCTGCCTGTAACCGCTGCAACAATTCTTCAAAACTTGCTACTTGCAGAATAAGCGTATCAACAGCAATTTTTAGCTTGCCTTTCCAACTTGTACCGACCTTTTCCGCTTGATATTCTGCATAGCTCTTTCCCTTGCTGCCTTTGCCCGGAACGACAACAGACAGCCCGTTTTCCCGGCACAGCTTATCGCTCATGTTCCGTATGCCGTAGTAACTGCGTTTGTTGGAATTGTACTTATGGTAGTCAACAAAATTGACCGCACAAAAAATGATATGGTTATGGATATGCCCTTTGTCTATGTGGGTAGTCAAGACGTATTCATGCTGTCCCTTTGTTACCGCGTCGGCAAGCTGTTTTCCGATTTCATGGGCTTTCTCATAATCCACTTCCCCCGGCTCAAAGGACTGTATCAAATGGTGGGCGAGATTGTTTCCCTTATCTATGGCTTGTGCAAGCGTAAATCCGAACTCAATGTCTGCCGTTTCATAGCTACACCCAAAAGAGGACACAAGCATTTTTCCGTCTGTTTTATCCGGGTTTTGGATATAGTCAAGGGCTTTGCTCAACGTGCTTTTAATAGGCTTAATCTTTGTAACCGCCATATCTCTGCAAGCACCCCCTTTTATTTCCTCTATGTCCTCTTGGTAGACGCTGCCTATCGTATTGACACGCTTTGCAATCTGATTGACGTTGACCCCGAATTTTTTTGTATCTCCGCTGTCATGGCTTTTATGTCGCTATGGTCTGTCTGAATGATATACCCGTCAATGGCAATCTTGCGAAGATACGCCGCCATGTTCCGGGTAGGGACGAGCTTCATTTTCTGTTCAATCAATGCCCGTTCTTCCTCTGTTACATAGAATTTGATTTGTATTTTTCTTTTGCGTCCGTTCATGCAATCGCTCCTTTCCATTCCGAGGGGTTGGGACACTTCCCAACAAGCAATTTTCAACCGACGCACCGCAGGACGGGAGGGCGAAAATACGGAAAAGGGTACTCTTTTCCTATGCTTGCTACGAAAGTTTTTTTGCCTCACTGGTTACTACAACGCAATGCTCTATATGCCAAAAAAATGAGACAAAAGAAAAAGCGCTGCAATCTGTAAAGATTACAACGCTTCCTAAATCATATTCAATTTGCCGGACACATTTATTTGTCCTCTTTTTCGACTTCTGAAATTTCTTTTGCAGTTGCCGTTACAATCCGTATGCCATTATCGCTCATATCATCAAGGAGAGCGTCGAGCTGCCGCCGCTTTGTATCTTTTTGGTGGGCGTATCTAAAAGAAACTGGTCTACGGATATATTGTAACGAAGCATAAGCTCAAAAAAGATTTGCAGACTGGGGTGCTGTCCTTTGTTTTCGATATTTGCAAGATAGCGAGGAGAAATATACATTTCATCACTTACCTGTTTGCGGCTTTCTTTGCGCCCCGTCCGCGCAGCTTTTATAGCTTCTCCAAATGCCTTGAAGTCATATTTTCTACCGGTCTTTTTGCCATATTTATTCATCCAGTTACATTTTACTGTTCCCCTTTCTCTTTGGATATGTCTATACAGTTCCACTAAATAGCCATAATAATTCATATTTATATACTTGCTATTGTTCGTGTGTCCGACTATAATTATTATGATAAGATTTTCAGAAAGGACGGGTGTTGTTATGGAATATATGTCTTGCCCCGAAGCAGCAAAGAAGTGGGGAATTTCTGAAAGGCGGGTACAGATACTTTGCAGGGAGAAACGCATACAGGGTGTTTCAAAACTTGGGTATATGTGGTTGATACCAAAAGACGCGGAAAAACCGATTGACGGTAGAACCAAACAAGGAAAGGAGCTATACCATGAATAAAGTTTTGATTATAGATGATGATAAGGAACTTTGTGCGCTGATTAAACGCAGCGTGCTATCAGAAGATATAGAAGCTGATTTTTGTAATACGGGAAAAGAGGGATTACAAAAATTAAAAGAGAGAGAATATCAACTTGTGATACTGGACGTTATGATGCCTGGTATGGACGGATTTGAAACATTGGAAGAAATTAGAAAAGAAAGCAGCCTGCCGATTTTTGATGTTTACATCAAAAAAAGTGACAGTGCTTCTAAAGTACGCGGTTTAAGGGCAGGAGCTGATGATTATTTGACAAAACCTTTTGACATGGACGAACTGATAGCCCGTATCGTTTCCCTTATACGCCGTTATACCCGTTTCAATCAACAGGACGGAATATCACAGCAACTTGAATTTGACGGGTTGAAATTGATATTGAAAATCGTTCTGTTACTACGGAAAATGGAACTTTTGAATTGCCTCCAAAAGAATTTGACTTACTCTTATACTGCGCGAAAAATCAAGGGAAAATTCTGACAAAGCAACAGATTTATGAAGAAGTGTGGAGAGAGAATATTTCTATGATGACAGCAATCATTATGGCGATTATCAGCCGACTTCGCAAGAAATTAGAGGTAAATCCCGGAAGTCCAAAATATATTCAAACGATTAAAGGTATCGGTTATCGTTTTAACAAGGAGGTTTGATTTTCTATGGAATGCAGTCATTTTTACTATCCATAATAATTGCAC
>ENA-OQHD01000760-OQHD01000760.1-human-gut-metagenome-genome-assembly--contig:-NODE-760-length-10785-cov-10.861162_pt1 | contig 10785 bp, 11 predicted proteins | sample MGYA00242560_ERZ504711 | MGnify/ENA primary metagenome ERZ504711 (study PRJEB26092, sample SAMD00036198) | human gut metagenome | host: Homo sapiens | study: EMG produced TPA metagenomics assembly of... | reverse complement strand
CGAGTCCGCGGCCGTCTCGGGCGGGCAGGCCGTGACCGACGTCACACCAAACTGCGCGGTAACCAAACAATAACAAGGCTCACATGGACAAGTAAGAACATCCGCCTAGGGGTGGTTCCGGCTTGTTGAACCGCACCTGCGATTATCGAATCTGAATTTCATCAGCTCGGCATTGGGGATAACGCCCGAATATCCCGCGAGGCACCGCAGGCGCATCCACACGAACAACATGATCGAACGGCTGAACCGGGAGATCAGGCGGCACACACGCGTGGTCGGCATATTCCCGACGGGAACAACGCGTTGATGTTCATATACGCGCGCATACGGTACGCCACCGCGAACGAATGATCGACCCGCCGCTACCTGGACATGTCCTGATTCGGCTACAACCTCGTGGAAGCGAACTAATCATCGTGCCATGGACGGTCATGATCAAAAGCGCGCAACCTTTCTGACACAACCAATCGAAGAAATTATTATTATATTAGCATTTGATTCTTTCTTTAATATATATCTTAAGTAATTTTGCATCAGGAACATTACAACATCTAATTCTATTCCATAGAACATGGACTATTTTCTTTCGATCGCTTTTCTTAAAGAAACGAATCTTACTCAATTGAGAACGGTAAGCAATTAATTCAACAATAGAGATATACTTTTATATTCAAGGGATTTCCCTAACTTTTTTATAATATTCTTTGATATTGTCAACAGAATTACAAATATCAAGAAATTTTTAAAGAATACTGTCTACTAATACTTCCTTGAACAATTCTATATCCATAACAGCATGTTGCAAATAGACAATTTTATTTATCACAGCAAGTAAACGCAAGTAAAAATTTAAGTCCTGACCAACTTTTTAATGGCTCAAACTTAATCCCATTACAATCAAGAACTTTCTTTCTAATTAGCTTATTACCGGGAAGAGGCGGACAAAGAGAAAAATACCAACGATTAGACATATTAGGAATATATGCCCTTTGCTCAATGAGCTTTGTTCTCATACCGCTATCGTCTATTTCCCAATAATTGCCCAAAACGATATCGGCATTTGAGGAATCAATAGCGCTAAGCATAGATTTTAATGCACCCGGGAATAAAATGTCATCAGAATCAAAGAACATACAATAATCGCCCACCGCTATGGACAATCCATTATTTCTCGCAGCAGGAGCACCCGCATTATCTTGATAGATATATTTAACAAAAGAATTTTCACGGCTATATTTATCAATCAGCAATCTTGATCTATCCGTGGATCCGTCATCCACACAAATAACTTCCAAGTCAACATTCTGCTGCTTGATTGATTCCAAACATTGAATAATATACTTTTCAGCATTATATACTGGAATTATTATTGAAATCATAATACACTTTCATTAAAAAAAGGAGAAAGGAACAATCTCTCCGGTATTCAAATAAAAGAAATCATATGACATAAATAAAATATGTCCAAGTACTATAGCAAGAATCAAAAAAAAGCATGCTTTTTTTTGGAACTGCTTAACCATTAAACCAAGAACAATTGGTAAAGCACATAAACCCGTATAGCAGATTACTATAAATAAAGTATCTGAAACATAACTCAGTAAACTTAAAATAGATCCTATCATTGCAATAAAAACAAAATCAGCATATTCGCTACTTATATCAATCGAAAACAATTTCTTTTTATAACTAACTAAATAAATTGGAATCCATGCTAAAAGAACATAGCGGAATATGCCTACCCCGAGACCGATATATTGAAAGTGTAAAAATGTAATATGCATAATGAGGTATTAAAGACGCAAAATTACTAAGCAATTTAGCTAAATAAGGGATTAATATAATCAACAAAGCAGTTGCTACATATATACATGTTTTCATTTTTTTCGTTATTTTTTATAAAGAAAACAATGAAAGCAATAAATAAGTAGAGTAAAGAAGAAGAATGAACACCAACCGAAAGAACTAGGGTAACGAGAACAATCCACTTTGATCTCTTTTCCCTAATAAAAAGCAGGGCAAGAATAAATAACTCAGCAGAAAGAAACTGTCTAAATATGTTAAAAGAGTATAAGTATAGCGAAGTCATATATGAAAATACAGCAAAAGAAAAAGAGAGACGATTTCGCAATTGGAAAAAAATTATAAAATGCAATTAGAATGGTAAAAAAATGAAAAAAGGGAAAAGTCACAGACTGATATCCAAATAAAAAAGTATCCAACTTTTTTTCAAAAATCTTGATAAAACCAATCCAGAAAGATCAGTCCCATCTAAATCAGTTTAATGCCTCTTACAACTTTCTCATATCTTAACTTATATGCCAAAATAATCTGTGCCAACTCCTCGAAATCCTGAAACACAAGATGGCACTAAAACCATAAAAAATGAAAATAAATGTTTTTGTCTTGCATGTTCCACAAGCCAGGCAAGTAAAACAGTAACTGCAATAGTACCTATATAAATTAGCATCTCACACCTTTAGCCGGAACGCCCTTCAAGACATAACAACCATCTTCATAAGATTTGCAAACAACAGCGCCTGCGGCAATTGTAATATCATTCCCTAGTCTAATGTTCCCAATTATAGAAGCCCCTACCCCGATATCACATGAATCGCCTATCACAGGAGTATTGTTGGAATCAGATTCTTTTCCATTGTTCCCAATACAGTTCATGCCATGTAAACAACAATTCTTTCCGATTCTCGCATCTCTATGAACAATGATACCTTGTGAATGGTATATTCTTAAGCCTCTATCAAAAGTATTGACCGGAATAGCAATGCCAAGTTTAATTCCAAGTGCATTATGTTTTCTTCGCCAATAACGATGCATCAACCTACAATATATACTATTGTTATTTGTGCAATATTCATCGTAACGTAATGCTCTGATATACCTAAATATATATCCAACTTCGCAAGAACTAACTAGAGCATGAATCAAGCCCTTATAACCTAACAATCGATATATCTGCTCTTCAAACCTTAATGTCTCTTTTAATTGACACTTTGTATTTATCATTCTTCTGCTCACCTTAAATAAAAATTTGTCATCTTTTCAGCCACATCATGGATGTCATATCCAGCTACTCTCACATAATCAGTTGCTTTAGCCCTATTTTCATTGGGTTCGCAATTCATTACTTTGTTTACCCAAACATTTCTTCCGGCCTCCAATGGAAGAAAATGTGTTTGATTTCCCAGCTCTACTTCCTCAGTAATATTATCTGAAAAGAAGCAAGGCAAACCTGAACATTCAGCTTCTATGCCTGCAACTGGCAATCCTTCATAAAACGAAGGCATCACATAGCAATCAGCAGCGAATAAATAATCCTGCACGTTCGGCTTTACGCCTAAAAACAAAACGGAGTCTTCTAATCCAAGTTGCTTTACTCTTGATTCGTATGAATCTTTTAGAGGGCCATCACCGAGTAATAATAGTTTTATATTATGACCTTCTTTTTTTGAAACCGTCGACAATATCTAAAATGAAACTTTGATTCTTTTGTTCAGTAAACCTTCCAGTATTGATAAGCGTAAAGCTATCCTCCAAGCCAAGCTTGGCTCTATATTCTTCCCGAATTGACTCGTTAAATAAAAAACGATTTATATCAATACCATTGTGTATTATTTTAACTTTATTTTCTTTTAAAGTCCTTTCTGAGAAAACCCATTTTGCTGCTGCTTCTGAACAAGCAAAACAATCCGTAGCGTACTTATCAATAACGTTTTGGCAATATTTGTAAACTGCCAATTTCAGTTTAGACTTTCCACTCACTGCAGCGCTATGGGAATGATATATACGAACCGGCACACCAGCTTCTTTAGCTGCCTTCAAGTAAAAAGCCCTAAGTGGCGTTGTGTAATGTATATGAACAACATCGTAATGATGTTGTTCCAAAAATGTTTTAATCTGGCGAGATTCATCAAGCACTCTCGCTAAAGTATTCTTGATTTCAGAATGGACAAAATACTTTTCCCCGCCCAAAGAGGATATTTCATTATCATAAAATTCTTTTTGATCACGTAAGACTAAAAAATCAAATTGAATTTTACTTCTATCTATATTTCGATAGACATTCATTATGAAAGATTCAATTCCAGCAGCTGACAACATCTCCGTAATATGGAGAATTCGTTTAGGTGTCCTGTTCATTTTTTTAATTTCTTTCTAATAGTAGCTGCAATAACCATCATTGAGTAGAGGCCTATCTTAGAGGAGAAAATAATCAATTTCCTAGAAAATGGAATATTGATTTTCTTTGTATTATGAAACAAATCGATAACCCATTCTTCCGTAGAAATGGAACGAATTTGCTTTAACTTTTCAGTATACGAAATATCATTATTTCGAACTACGCCATTTTGACAAATAACAATATACGCAATTGCAGCAAAAGAATAATAAGCACTCAAGCTTTCCAAATTATCTGTTTTCATATAAGAGTAAATTTTCTTTATTGGATAAACAAATTTACTCTCTACATTGGAGTCATATCCATGGATCGCTGATTGTTCCAAAATCCTGTAGTGTAAAAGGCATTCATGGACATAAAATGCTGACTTAACTTGTTTATACACTCTAAAATTAAAATCAACATCTTCTGCTGTTTTCATCTGTTCATCAAAATAAATGCCTTCAATACATTTTCGTGAATATAGCTTTCCCCACGATGTTATGGTACGCATATCCCAAAGCGCAGAATTTTTGCCTACTCTATAATAGAAATCTTTTTTATAGGTAAAATGTTCAATATCTTTCCCTGCAAAATTCTTATAATAATCAAAAAAAATTAATATCTACTTTTTCTCTTCTTCAATGCTTATCAGTTTTTCTATACAGTTTGGAATCAACCAATCATCAGAGTCCAAGAAAAAGTACATAATCCCCACGGCAAATTTTCAATCCTGCATTTCTTGCAGCTGATGGACCGTTATTTTCTTGATTAATAACAACAACGCGGTTATCCCGAAGTCTAGCTTTAGTGATTATTCCTAAAGTATTATCTTCTGAACCATCATTGACTATAATTACCTCAAGATTATGATACGTCTGCTTTATAACGGATTCAATACAGTTTCCAATGTACTTCTCAGTGTTATAAGCTGGAATAATTATACTAACCAATTTTTCCATTAAACATCCGTCTCACTTCTCTATAGGTTCTCAGAATAAAGCAGCACGCCATAGCTTTCACTATCATTACGCATAGTTTCACTCTGACATCAAAGAAAAACAACCCTCATATTCATCAGCTATATGCTGCCAAGAATATGCTTCAACAATACGTAGAGATGCTTTCTTCCCTAATTCGGAAATCTCATCAGCATTCATTCCATCAGCCCAATCAACAAGCGAAGCCAAGTTACCCGATTGCTTGGTCCAGTACAAAGCAGAATTCTCAGCAACCTCACGATTGAACCCAACATCCAGCAGCAGATTCAAATCGGTAGATCCAAGAGCCTCCAACAGACTCGGATTGGTTCCTCCAACCTCATGACCGTGGAAATACCCATACGCGTTCTCACGAATCTTCATGAGCAGTTCTTTGTCATATACAGTTCCCACGAATTTGATGCGAGGATCCTGATCGAAGTGAGTCTTTTCCTTCAACTCTTCCAGGAACTTGTCACTCACATTGGTAATAAGCGCAAAGTCGCGTTTAGAATGACTCTTCATGAATTCGCGAATCATGGTTTCATAATTGTTTTCCGGTACGAAACGTCCAACAACCAAATAATATGACTTTGGTGAAAGACCCTTCTCCTTATACCAAGCAATCAGTTTCGGATCATCATCAGCTAGTTTGCTCTTACGCGTCTCAGCACCGTATGCGATAAACGTAGTCTTCGGATTATATTTGCCGTACTCATCATGAATGTACTTCTCGATGTTCTTACTGTCACAGATAAGCAAGTCACAATGTTTGGTCATCAACCGCTCAGAAATCTTCCAATACTTACGCACCGGAGCACTCCACTTGGCGCGCATCCACTCGTGTCCATCCGGATTGATATACAGCTTTCCACCCAGCTTATGAATTACCCTCTGAAAATGAGCGGCAAACGGTCCAATGCGGCAAGCAAGAATATACACAATCGGATGTTGAATATTATGCCTCTTGATGTACCTCACGCACTGATTCAGTGCAGCAACATCATAATAAATCGCCTGAGCAGGTCCAATGCTGGGCACCTTCACATCGAAGCAATCGGCATTATGATATTCAAAAGTCTTGGTATCTTTAGCTTTGCACGCCACATGGTATTTCAAATTCGGATTGTTCTGGTGGTACTCAGTGAGCCTATCCACGAACGTTTCATAGCCACCGTAGTTACCGGGGATGCCCTTTGATCCTACGATAAAAATATGCTGCACAAATGAGTCGTTTAACATTTACGGAATCCTTGATTCGTTTCAGTCGCGTTTGAACAGATCGCGGGTGTAGACCTTATCCTGCACATCATCCAGGCAGGAATTATATCGATTCGCCACGATGACATTCGAACGATTCTTGAACTCGTCAAGATCATTCACCACTTCAGAACCGAAGAACGTAGCACCATTCTCCAAAGTCGGCTCGTACACGATCACCGTCGCGCCCTTCGCCTTCACGCGCTTCATCACGCCCTGGATCGACGACTGGCGGAAATTATCCGAATTCGACTTCATCGTGAGGCGATACACGCCAACCGTCACAGGCTTCTCGGCGCCCTTATCGTATTCATTGTTCTCGTCATATCCATAGCTGCCGGCTTTGGCCAACACACGATCAGCGATGAACTCCTTACGAGTGCGGTTCGACTCCACGATCGCCTCGATCAGGTTCTCCGGCACATCCTGATAGTTCGCGAGCAGCTGCTTCGTGTCCTTCGGCAGGCAATAGCCGCCGTACCCGAAGCTCGGGTTGTTGTAGTGCGTGCCGATGCGCGGGTCCAGACACACGCCGTCGATGATCTGCCGGGTGTCCAACCCCTTCGACTCCGCGTACGTGTCCAGCTCGTTGAAATAGCTCACGCGCAGCGCGAGATACGTGTTCGCGAACAGTTTGACGGCCTCCGCCTCGGTGAACCCCATGAACAGGGTCCTGATGTCCTTCTCGATGGCACCCTCCTGCAACAGGGCCGCGAACGTGTGCGCGGCATCCGCAAGACGCCCGTCGTCCAGGTCGGTTCCGACGATGATGCGGCTTGGGTACAGGTTATCGTACAGGGCCTTGCTCTCACGCAGGAACTCCGGACTGAAGATGATGTTCCTGGAACCGGTCTTCTCGCGGATCGACTTGGTGTAGCCGACCGGGATTGTGGACTTGATCACCATGATCGCGTCCGGGTTGACCTTCATGACCAGATCGATCACGGCCTCCACCGCGGAGGTGTCGAAGAAGTTCTTCCTGCTGTCGTAGTTCGTGGGCGCCGCGATGATCACGAAGTCCGCGTCCGCGTATGCCTTCTCCCCGTCCAGCGTGGCGGTCAGGTCCAGTTCCTTCTCCGCGAAGTATTTCTCGATGTACTCGTCCTGAATCGGACTAATACGCTTGTTGATCTTCTCGACCTTCTCCGGAATGATGTCCACCGCGGTGACCTGGTGATGCTGCGACAGCAGCGTCGCAAGCGACAAGCCCACGTAGCCAGTACCGGCAACAGCAATTTTAAGAGAATCGAACCTATGCAAAACTTCTCCATTCTACTCAATACACCTGTGTCTAATTATCCCCCTCATATGGACGAACCTTCTTATAATGTAGATGGCACAAATACAAGAAGAAAGCTTGTCTCCGTTAAAGAGAAGCATAATTTTAAAAAAGCGCTAAAGGCAATAACAAAACCAAGATGCTAAAGATTGGAAATTATTAACATTGTTTAATCAATCTTCCGTAATTCACACCGTCTATGTTATGAAGAGATGACATAAGGAATTTTACTTATCTCTTACAACACTAATAATCATGCGAACAAGAGACCGAATGATTTCATTTCTCATGAGAATCATCGTTAATCCATAAGCAATTAAAGATAACGTCACACTTATGAGAATATCTAAAAAAAGGCTTTGTAATAAGCATACGAGTCACATAGCAAATCAAACAAATAGTGACACATCCAATAGAGGTCTGCCCCAGAATTTTTTAAAAAAGTACTAGGTATATATACCTCTCTAGCTTTAAATGCACTGTAAACCATCACAATAAACTCAGAGACAATCGTAGCTATTGCCGGTCCCTTAATTCCGCATAAAGGAATCAGCATAAAATTAAGTGCGACATTACAAATTGCAGCAATACAAGTTGCCTGTAAAAAGAATTTTTCTCTCTTAAAAGGAAGTAGAACAGCATTAGCGAAAAAACACGCAAGATTGCCAAAAAGCAATGCAACGCAGAGCAACCTTAGAGAGACTGCGCCTGAAGAAAACTCAGCACCAGATATAATGGTAATAATTGGTTCCGCCAAGAACGCCAGACCAATCATCGCGGGAAAAACGAGAACAACAATAATGTTTAGTGTTTTATCCAAAAGCAGCTTCGACTCTTTAATATGCTGCTGCCCAATATAAAATGACACCCTAGGGACAGTGACCATAATAACGGCGTTAATGATATTTTTAATAATAGTGTAAATTTTGACCGGAACGCTATATATGCCAACTTCGGTATTCGACATTAAAATACCAAGTATTGTTGTGCCCGCTGTAATATAAAGGATAGTTGCCACACTATTACTAAAAAGGACAAGAATCGGTTTGAGATGTCTACCCATATCTATTTTCTTAGTTAGGGAAACGTGAACATATTTCCGGATGTAGGCAATATTGCATAGATTGCCGCCAACCACCGATAAAATCATACAAAACGCATATGCAAGATAATCATTAGGTCCATGTACAAAAATGAACATGCCCACTAACGCGAGACATTGAAAAATAATGTATCTAATTGTGATATAAAAGAAATCTTCATAAACATTGTTGACCCAGTCCATTCCCAAAGTTGTGGCAATTATCTGAGAACTTTGAACAAGCAACAATAAAACGAGATTATGGTTTTGAGGCCATATAACAAGAAAGAAAATCAAACACGCATATGAGCATATCGTCGAGATAACATTGATCGTAAACATCTGAGAAGCAAATTGATTAATTTTTGTTTGGTCATTTCTGACTCTTGCCCCCTCACGAACAGCATACGAAGAGATACCTAATCCTGCAATCAGTACAAAATAATTAATAATCGATGCCGAAAAATTGACAAGACCATAATGCTCCGCACCTAGGACTCTTGTGGCATACGGAACCGTTATCAGAGGAAATAAAGCCGACGTTATTTGCCGTATTGCATTTAACAATGCATTTTTCTTTAATGATCGCTTCTTCAATATTAGATGCTTTCTAATAAACTATCTAAATACTCCATTGACAAGAAGACACAGTCTGTCTTCAATTCAATTCTTTGGAAAAAGAGCATGAAAGCTACAACACTCATTGTAAAATAATTATATAAATTCAACTAAGCATTTAACAAGTATTACTCCAACTAATCCTACTTTTCATAAAACTAACATTGAAGAAATGCACTCTTTAATTGATCAACAGGTTTCCTCCGCAAGGAGTCTAAGCATCGTAGACTCTGCCGCTGATAATGACTCTTCATCTTTCTTTTATCGCGATTTTCCCACGCCATGTCACTACTTCCGTCTTCTTTATGCTTCACAACAATCGACGAAACATACATCTGCCTCATCCCAGTACGCTGGCAAAGCAAGTTCAGTATGTCTTCTTCAACGTAAAGAAACGTCCCAGGATAGAAGCCATCATATTCATTAAGAAAATTCTCAGTGAAATACAACACGGATCCATGCAGCATCTCAAATTCTGGATTCAAAATGTGCGTACGTGATCCATCAATATGTTGACTACTTGTTTCCTTTTTGACGAGAGAGTGTTTGAAGTCGTACAACTTCTTAATGCCGGGCACATACCTAGTGGACCAACATTTAAAGCTTGCAGCTATCTCATACATTCTAAATCGTCCGTATGTGAGGTTACTTACGGGAACAGGATTGTGGTTTCCGCCATCAGCATTAATAATGGCAGTGCCGATCATACCGACGCAAGACTTATACTTTAAATCAACCAGATGCTCAAGATAATACTTGTCAAAGAAAATAACGTCATTGTTTGATACTAGTACTTTTCGAATTCCCATCTCCTTCAGAATCTTAATTCCTTGATTATTCCCTTTTGCAAATCCTAGATTCGCAGAAGTCTGAACAACGGAGATATTTTCAACACCAGAAAATTTATTCCGAAGTACCTGATATGACTCATTGGCTGAATGATTGTCCACTATGACAATATAAAACGCTTTATATGATTGTCCCAGTAAAGATTTCACGCACTCGAGAGTATCTTTGTAATTTAAATAGTTCAGAATGACTATTCCAAGCGTCTTTTCTGTAATATCCATCTTCATACCAACCCTTTATCTCAAGTTAAATCAAAAGAACAGGATTCCAGCCATAAGAGGGAGAACATACCGCCCCCCCTCTTTCAAGGAGTAACCGTGCATTCTGGAATATTACCCCCATCCACCGCCAGACCATTATGGGCAAGTCTGCATTCTACCTTCCACTTTAACCATCAGAGGGGTGGCTCCAATGGTTTTCATTGAGGCCACCCCTCTGATGGTGTTTTACGGAGCGTTGAGAGTCACATCATTTGTTGGTTACCGCGCAGTTTGGTGTGACGTCGGTCACGGCCTGCCCGCCCGAGACGGCCGCGGACTCA
>ENA-OQHD01000759-OQHD01000759.1-human-gut-metagenome-genome-assembly--contig:-NODE-759-length-10799-cov-2.876312_pt1 | contig 10799 bp, 9 predicted proteins | sample MGYA00242560_ERZ504711 | MGnify/ENA primary metagenome ERZ504711 (study PRJEB26092, sample SAMD00036198) | human gut metagenome | host: Homo sapiens | study: EMG produced TPA metagenomics assembly of... | reverse complement strand
GACTTTAGAGGATTGATAGTTATATTGGTTATATTCTGTAAAAATTTAACTATATTAGCGCCCGAAAAGCATAAATATGGCGCTAAATCTGATTGAAAAAAGGATTAAATCCCACTCTGTTGTAAGCATTAAGCTGGATGAGCAAGAGTTTCATAATAGTTTTTAAGGAATATTATGCGGCGCTTTGTTCTTTCGCGTTCCAATCAACATGGAGGATGCGGATATGTCAGCAGATATAGTACAAGACGTATTTGCCAAGTTGTGGCAGATAAGAGACGATTTCTTTTATCTTCATCAGGTGAAAGCTTTTCTTTATACGGCCGTACGTAACCATGCCTTGAACGAACTTGAGCATTCGAAGGTAGCTCATGAATACGAGCAAAAGATTATAGCCAAAAAAGGCAGATGCTTTTTTTTACGTGATGCGATTGTGGAAGAAGAGACTTTCCGGATTCTGTCAGAAGCTATAGAGAAACTTCCTACCCAAATGAGAGCCATCATGCAGTTGGCTCTGGAAGGTAAAAAGAATGCAGAAATAGCAGAGCGTCTCAATGTCTCTCCCGAAACGGTACATACTCTTAAAAAATGTGGCTTATAAAAAGCTTCGTGCATTCCTTACCGATTATTATTATTGCCTTCTGTTATTTATCTAAAAGCACATTTTTTTCCTATTTTTCAAAAAAAGGTCTTTATCGATTCACCATGTTTTCATTTTGGCTTGTATTATCATTAAAGATAGACTAAACATGCCAAATTTATGATAAAGAGTACTTTCATATAGCTCATCTTATTTCCAGGCACCTATCCGGTGAAGTAACACCGGAAGAGAGCCGGTTTTTTGGATAAATGGCGCAAAGAGAGCAAAAGCCATGAGCAGCTTTTCCAAAAGATTTGTAGTGATGAACATTATGCACAGCACGAAATTCGTAAAATGGAGTTTGATTCGCAGGCTGGATGGAAAGGTGTCGAAACACGTATCAAGAGGATGGAGCTCAGAAGGAGACATTTGAAACTGTTACGGTACGTTGCTCTTTTTATTGCACCGGTGCTGATATTGGTTTTTTGCATTTCAGGATATTTCTGTACCCCATGTCATGGATGGCAATCAATTATTGGCTGCCCAGCAAATACTGCCGGGTGGAGCCAAAGCTATTCTTACATTGGATAATGGGGAAACGGTTTATCTGGATGAGAATGCCGATGGGCGGCAGTTGCAGTTGGCTGGTAAACAAATACAGATAGATTCGACGACCTTGAACTACAGCGCTGCAGACGGGCAGGTTGTGCTGTCAGCTTTGGCATATAATAAAGTTGAAGTGCCTCGAGGCGGTGAGTATACACTTGTTCTGAATGATGGTACAAAAGTACATCTGAATTCAATGAGCAGTCTACGTTTTCCGCTTGCTTTCGAAGCAGGGAAGCGGGAAGTGGAATTGGCGGGAGAAGCTTATTTTGAAGTAAATAAGACCGGTCATCCCTTCATTGTATCGACTCAAGGTATGCAGATTGAGGTGTTGGGAACAACTTTCAATATTTCGGCCTATCCGGGTGAAGAATATCAGGCGACTCTTGTCAGTGGTTCTGTTAAGGTGGACACCGGGGAGGGACAGAGTCTTGTCTTAAAACCTTCACAGCAGGCATCATTAATTCCCGGGAGCGGGAATATACAAGTGCGTACAGTAGATACTGCCTTCTATACATCATGGGTGAAGGGAAAAATCAATTTTAAAGATCAACGGCTGGAAGATATTATGAGAATCCTTTCAAGGTGGTATAATATTGAAGTGGACTATTCAGACGAAGCGTTAAAGAACCTGCGTTTCGGTTGCTATGTGAACCGTTATGAGGAAATAGCTCCTTTCCTTGAGCTACTGGAAGCGACGGAAAACATACATGTCAAAATCAACGGTAAAACTATTATATTCTATAAATAACCATTTAATAATTTAATTATGACTAAGGAACAGAGCTACACCAGGCTTTTGGGAAGGTAGTAAACGTATGTGGATTACATTCCTGGTTTTTCAGTTTTATTATGATTGGCTTTGTGCAGGCTGCCAATACGGCGTTTGCCCAGACAACAGTTACTGTAAATGTGCAGGACGCCACTTTAAGTGACGTGTTATGGGAAATTCAACGCCAGACGGATTTTACTTTCATTTATAGTACAAATGACGTAAAGAATGTCAAGGTACGTAATTTGAGGGTCACGAATGGAAAAATTCGCAGCAGTGCTGGATGAATGTCTTAAGAATAGCGGATTGGCTTATGTCGTAAAAGACGGGGCCATTGCTATCCGTCCAGCCAATGAAGTGAATGCTGTGAAGGCAGTAGAACAAGCTAATGTTATTTCCGGAACAGTGGTGGATGAGACCGGTGAGCCCGTCATTGGAGCCAATGTTTTGGTCAAAGGTACTACAAACGGTCAGATTACCGATTTGAATGGAGGTTTCTCTATCAAGGTGGAGCATGCATCGGCTACCTTGCTTGTCTCTTATGTCGGCTATGTTCGTCAGGAAGTGAAAGCTACTTCGGGTAAGATATTGAAGATTGTATTGGTGCCGGATGCAAATATGATGGAAGAGGTGGTTGTAACCGGTTACGGTACATTCAAGAAATCTGCTTATGCGGGTTCGGCTGCCAGTGTGAAGAATGAAAAGATTGCCGATGTGCCTTCCGTTTCTTTCCAGGATTTGTTGCAGGGAAATGCTACGGGTGTACAGTTTACTTCTGCTTCCGGCCAGCCGGGTTCTTCAGCTTCTTTGAGTATTCGTGGTATGGGCTCTTTCAATGCCTCCAACTCTCCGCTGTATGTTATTGATGGAGTGCCCGTTACTTCCGGTTCGATAAACTCCATCAGTTCGGATGGTGGTCTGGATGCCATGTCAACCGTCAACACTTCGGATATTGAGAATATTACGATTATCAAGGATGCCGCTGCTGCATCACTCTACGGTTCGCGCGCTGCGAATGGTGTGGTTCTGATTACGACGAAGAAAGGTAAAACCGGTAAGGCTTCTATCAGTTTGAAAGCCGATTGGGGATTCAGTGACTTTGCTATGGATTATCGTCCTACTTTAAGCGGAGCAGAACGTCGCGAATACATATACAATGGTATGGTGCTTGGACAACAGCGCAGCGGCAAATCGGATGCGGATGCCATAGCTTATGCTGATAAGAATATCGACAAATATGCTCCGGTTCCCTGGTGCGGCTATACGGATTGGGGAGATTATCTGTTCAAGAAAGGAAACCATTCCAGTTATGAGGCTTCCATATCCGGAGGAACCGACAAATTCAAATACTATTCTTCATTGTCCTATCTCAACCAAGAGGGCATTGTAAAAACATCGGGTCTGGAAAGAATTACCGGACGTTTGAATGTTGATTTTCAGGCTACGGATAAATTGAAATTCGGTGCCAACATCATGTTTACCAATCTGAATCAGGATGTATATAGTGAAGGAACCGGTTATACTGCTCCTTTCTACTCCAGCGTAAGCAAATTGACGCCTTCAGATCCGGTTTACAATGAAGATGGAAGCTATAACCAGGACTTGATTTCGTTGTCAAGAAGAAATCCCGTTCTTGCCCAGGAGTACAATTACCAGCGTGAGTATGTTACCCGTATGTTCAATACGATTAATGCCGAATATGAATTTATCAAGGACTTGAAGTTAAAGTCTATTTTGAGCTATGACTATAACATCAGTAAGGGTAAGGAATGGAAAGACTCCCGTACCTCCGACGGTGAGAAGAATAATGGTGGAGCCGAAAAGGCATATAGTGAATATAACAAGTTGGTGTGGTCAAACCAGTTGACTTACAAGACTACTATCCAAAAGGACCACAATTTAGATGCCCTTGTCGGATATGAAATCGATTCCAAGTACAATGATTTCTTGTCGGGATATGCTACTAACTTCCTGACTCCGATAAAGAATGACATTGCCAACGGGCAGACTTTGGAGAGCATAGATGGTTCTTCCAAGAGGTCAAGAATGGTTTCTTACATCACCCGTCTCAACTATGACTACAAGAACAAGTATTATCTGGGTGGGAGCTATCGTATGGATGGCAGTTCACGCTTGCACAGAGATAATCGCTGGGGAAGTTTCTGGTCTGTTTCAGGAGCATGGCGTATTATCGAAGAGGATTTCATGAAACCCACGTCCAAATGGCTGACCGATTTGAAACTCCGTGCATCCTACGGTGTGAATGGTACGTTGCCCTCCGACTTATACGGCTATATGGGCCTGACAAGCCTTAGTGGCGGCTATATGGAGAATCCCGCATTGATTCAGTCGCAGATTGAAAATAGGGATTTGGAATGGGAAACGAATTACAACCTGAATATCGGTCTGGATTTCGGCTTCTTCAACCGTTTGAACTTCACTTTGGAGTACTATACCCGTACTACTAAGAACCTTTTGATGGACTGTCCCGTATCTATGACTACCGGTTTCAGTTCCTATCTGATGAATATCGGTGAGGTGAAGAACCAGGGTGTGGAATTGGAAATCAATTCCAAGAACATTGTGTCCAAAGACTTTGACTGGTCTACCTCTTTCACCCTTTCGCACAACAAGAATAAGATTGTGAAACTGGACGGCGAACAGACCCAGATTATCAGCGGCTCGCAGATTCACATGATTGGCAAGTCCTACCGTACATTCTACATGATAGAATTTGCCGGAATCAACCCCGAGACCGGTGCACCTCAGTTCTATACCAACGACGTGGACGAGAATGGAAACTATATTAAGGAAATCACAGAGAATAACAAGGATGCCAAAGCCATTCCTCTGAAGAAACATGCCGAGCCCAATGTGACCGGTGGTCTCTCTAATACTTTGCGTTACAAGTGGTTCGATTTGAGCTTCATGTTCTCTTATCAGTTCGGTGCTTATGGATATGATAACTGGGCACAGAAAACAGAACATGGCGGCAAGGACTTTACTCTTAATATTCCGGCCTATTATCGTGACAATTGGAAGCAACCGGGAGATATCAGTAAATATGAAGTGTTTATAGAGAAGCCGGCGGTAGCCATGAATGGCGTTACCACTACCCGCCGCTTGCACAGCACGGACTTTATCCGTCTGAAAACGTTGAATTTTCGGTGTGACCGTTCCTAAAACATGGACTCGGAAAATCGGCGTAAACAGCCTGCGCCTTTACGCATCTGCCAACAACTTGTGGACTTGGGCCGCTTACGATTTCTATGATCCGGAATCAGTCAGTGCAGGTACAGCCGGCTGGGGAACACCTCCTTTGAAAACAGTAACTTTCGGTCTTAATTTGAATTTCTAACCTCATAATAAAGAAACACAATGAAAGCATTAAAATATATGATGATGGGGATGTTGGTCAGCCTGACCGCCTCCTGTGGCAATGACTGGCTTGATGTTGAATCCAGTACAAAGATTCCGACTGAAACCGCCATACAGAATCTGGATGATGTGGAATATAGCTTGAACGGTATCTACGACGTGATGCGCAGTACCAACTATTACTCGGGCCGTATGATTTATTACGGAGACGTGACGGGTGACGATACGCAGTCCATAAAGACCGGAAAGCGTACCACCAGCTACTATATGCTGGACTACACAAAGGATTCCGGTCCGTCTTCCCACTGGTCTTATGCCTATAAGATTATCCAGAATTGCAATATCATTTTGTCTCAAATAGACGGATTGGATGTCAGTGAGGATGATACGGAATACTTCAACGACCTGAAAGGCCAGACCTTGGCTCTCCGTGGATTTGCCTTGTTCGACCTGACCCGTTTCTTCGGCTATCCGTATGCCAAGGATGGAGGAGCTTCTTTGGGAGTGCCTATTGTGACCGAAGTATCCAATACGGAAAACAAGCCGTCGCGCAATACCGTTGCCCAGTGTTATGAGGCAATCATCAAGGATTTGAAGGAAGGTGCTGACCTGCTGGATGAAGAATTCAACAAGGGTAAGATTAATAAGTGGGCGGCAATGCTGTTGCTGAGTAGAGCCTATTTGTATATGGAAGATAATCAGAATGCCTTGATTACGGCTGAAGCTGCCATTGCGGGAGCGGAAAAGAATAAGTACCGTTTGTGGACCAATGATGAGTATGGCACGATATGGGGAACTGATTTTGCCTCTTCCGATCCGGGAGAAGTCTTGTTTGAGTTGGTGAATCTGACAGTGGACGGCGTTGGTAAAGAAAGTGTGGCTTACCTTTGCTGGCAGGCGGGTTATGATGATTATTGCCTGACCAGTTCTTTCTATGAACTGATGCAGGAAGATCCGGATGATGTCAGAAATCAGGCATATACGGTTGTTCCTAAGACAAAGAGAGCTTACATAGCCAAGTATCAGCCGCAGAGCGGCAAGGCTGTGGAAGATTCCAATATTCCGGTACTTCGTCTGTCCGAACTTTATCTGATTGCTGCCGAAGCGGCTGCAAAGCTTAATAACAATGACAAGGCAGTGAAGTATCTGGATGCCATTGTCAGCCGTGCCAACCCGGAAAAGACCGTGCAGGGTAAGACGGTGACGTTGGATGATGTTCTGTTGGAACGCCGTAAAGAGTTGTTCGGTGAAGGACACCGTTTCTTCGACGCCCTTCGTAATCATCAGACTATCGTGCGCAAGGAGTCGACCAAGGAATTCCCGGAAATAGCCGAGACTTCACATCTGAAGATGGTGGATGAGAGCGTATCTTTTGATTGGAACTATTATCGTGTAGTATTGCCCATTCCTAAGGCGGAGATGAATTCCAATCCGAATATGCAGCAGAATCCGACTTATGGTGATTAATTCCAAAAAAGTGAGAATATGAAGTATCAGACAACTATTGTAAAGTCTTTCTTTACTGTATTTATTCTAACCTTCATCAGTTCCGGCCTAAGTGCCGGAACTCTTGGTTTAGACGGTGATAAGGAGAAGAAGGAGGAATTGTCGGCAGACGGACCTTATGTGATTTATGAACCGGACGGAAAGGTGCGCGTCATAAGCGTTACAGCCCAAGGGCAGATAGAAGATACGACTTATACAGTACTTCCTCAGGATTTCACCCTTCATGTCACGGACCACAAAGGGCGTTATCCGTTTGATGTGAAGCTGCATCCGGTCAAACGTCCGGAATGGCAATACAGACAACCGGATAAAGTGTTTGTGATGTCTGACCCCCATGGCAAGCTGAATTGCGTGATGAGCTTGCTGCGAGGCAACAATGTCATTGATAAAGACTACCATTGGAGTTTTGGAACCAACCATCTGGTGGTTATCGGTGATATATTTGACCGTGGCAAAGATGTGCCGCAGATATTTTGGCTGTTCTATAAATTGGAGAAGGAGGCGGCGGATGCAGGTGGTCATGTCTCGTTTCTGTTGGGTAACCATGAACCGCTTGTGACGGCAAATGATTTGCGTTATACCAAAGAAAATGTACAAGACATTGGCCCGAAAACTGGGTATGGATTATCCGGCATTGTTCGGTCCGGACACAGAACTTGGCAAATGGCTTGGTACCCGTAATACGATGCAGACCATCGGACCTAATCTGTATGTGCATGCAGGTTTGGGAAAGGAGTTTTATGACAGTGACTTGAATATTCCCACAGTGAATGAGGAAATGAGCCGTGCATTGTTCATGAGCAAGAAGGAACGTAAGGCTCTATCGCCTCTCACGGCTTTCCTATATGGTAATAGCGGCCCTATCTGGTATCGTGGATTGGTACGGACGGATGCAAAATACCATCCATTGGCACAAGACTCCCTGCAACTGATGTTGGAAACGTTATGACGTCGAACATATCATTGTGGGGCATACTATCATTTAAGGATATTTCCACTTTCTATGATGGACGGGTGATTGGAGTGAATGTGGATAACGAGGAAAACCGAAAGAAGAAAACGTGGGCGCGCTTTACTGATTGACGGGGAATACCTATCTTGTGGTAGGAGATAAAGGAGCGATGCGGAAAATTGTTCTGAGGCTGTTCTCTTCTGATTATTTTTAGGCGTGGAAGTACGTGGATTTCACGGAGAGACAAAGAAAAACTCCGTGTTTTTCGCGTAATCCGCGCCTAAAAAATATCATAATGTAAATATGCACTCTCGGATAGCTGGGGGGAGGGAGTGCCTTCTCAAAGAGCGGCGATAACGGCAATCTCCGTAGCATTGTCTACGATATGTGCCGGATGAAACTCTTCCAGTTCTGTGCGGGGACGGAATCCCCAGGTGACTCCGCAGGCAGTGACTCCGGCATTGGCGGCCGTCTGCATATCCACTCCGGAGTCTCCCACATATAGCACGTCTTCACGGGATATCCGGGTGATGTCCAGAATGTCATGCACCACTGTTGGGTCGGGCTTCACGTTGACCCCTTCCCGTTGTCCGAAGACGGCGGTAAAACGTATGTTGGGGAAATAATGTGAAATCAGTTTCACGGTAGCCGATTGATATTTGTTGGAAGCCACTGCCAATATCATCCCTTTCTCCTGCAACTGTTCCAGTAGTTCGGGGATGCCGGGGTAAGGGCGGCTTTTATCAGCATTGTGCACGTCATAATAAGGCACAAACTCCTTGCGGACGCGCAGGACGTTTTCTTCGCTCTTTTCCCCTTCCGGGAGGGCGCGCTCGAACAGTTTGTTGATTCCGTTGCCAACCATGAAGTTATAGGCCGATTCCGGGTGAGTGGGATAGCCAAGCGCTTGCAGGGCATGGTTTGTACTTTGTGCCAAATCGGCTATTGTATTCAGTAAAGTTCCGTCCAGGTCAATATAATCAACTTCTTCATTGCCTTCTCTATTTTTTAGTTTGCTGCAAATATAGGGCATTTTTGCGCTCATGTTCAAATGCTGTCTCGGGTTTCATCAGGTATTTGCAGAATAGGAAGCCCTGGGCTGATAATCAGTGCGTTATTACTGCATTCCTGCTGCATGCGTTTTGCAGTAGTACTGCAGATGGAGTGCAGCGTTACTGCAAATATGTTTGCAGTGATACTGCAACTGTATTGCAGTGGTACTGCACAAGCGTTGCAGTAGTTTTGCAGTGGGTGATCGGTATATTTTTTGCCGTTCTTCCCTTTTCTTTGCACACTTTCGGGCTTTTTATGCAAAAACTTCCTATCTTTGCAGCCGAATTTTACTAAAAATAGGTATGAGTTACAATTTGTTGAAAGGAAAAAAGAGGCATTATTTTCGGTGCTCTGAATGAGCAGTCCATTGCCTGGAAAGTAGCAGAAAAAGCAGTAAAAGAAGGTGCAACCATCACTTTATCGAATACACCGGTTGCTGTCCGTATGGGCGAAGTGTCCGCTCTTTCGGAGAAACTGAACTGCGAGGTGATTCCCGCAGATGCTACAAGTGTAGAAGATTTGGAAAATGTATTCAAACGCTCTATGGAAGTATTGGGTGGCCCGGTTGACTTCGTGCTGCACTCCATTGGTATGTCTCCCAATGTGCGTAAGAAACGTACATATGATGATTTGGATTACGATATGTTGGAAAAGACGCTGGACATCTCCGCTGTCTCTTTCCACAAGATGATACAAGCTGCCAAGAAACTCAACGCCATTGCCGACTACGGTTCAATTCTGGCTTTGAGTTATGTGGCTGCGCAACGTACGTTCTACGGTTACAACGATATGGCAGATGCCAAGGCACTGCTGGAATCCATTGCCCGCAGCTTCGGTTACATCTACGGACGTGAACACCATGTACGTGTCAACACCATTTCCCAGTCTCCCACGATGACCACTGCCGGTTCCGGTGTGAAGGGTATGGACAAACTGTTCGACTTCGCCAACCGCATGTCTCCTCTGGGTAATGCTTCTGCCGATGAGTGTGCGGACTACTGTATCGTGATGTTTTCCGACCTCACCCGCAAGGTCACTATGCAGAACTTGTTCCACGATGGAGGTTTCTCCAGCGTAGGTATGAGCCTTCGCGCCATGGCTACTTACGAGAAGGGACTGGATGAGTATAAGGACGAAAACGGAAATATCATTTACGGCTAATGGAACTCGCACTTTATCTTTTGCCAGTCACGCTGGGCGATACGCCTATTGAAACGGTGTTGCCTCCTTATAATAAGGAGATAATACTGGGAATCCGCTATTTCATCGTGGAGGATGTGCGCTCGGCACGCCGATTTTTTTGAAAAAGGTGGACAAGGGAATAGATATTGATGCGCTGACATTCTATACGTTGAACAAGCATACGTCGCCCGAAGACATCTCCGGCTATCTGAAGCCGCTGGTGGAGGGGCATCCGATGGGCGTGATCTCCGAAGCCGGTTGTCCGGCTGTGGCCGACCCGGGAGCGGACGTAGTGGCTATTGCACAACGGAAAAACTTGAGAGTGGTCCCCTTGGTGGGGCCCTCTTCCATTATCCTCTCCGTCATGGGTTCCGGCTTCAACGGTCAGAGCTTTGCCTTCCATGGTTATCTTCCCATTGAACCGGCAGAGCGTGCCAAAAAGCTGAAAATGCTGGAACAACGCGTCTATAATGAACATCAGACTCAGCTTTTCATTGAAACGCCTTATCGCAATAATAAGATGATAGAGGATATTCTTCATAACTGCCGTCCGCAGACCAAGCTCTGCATTGCGGCGAACATTACTTGTGAAGGGGAGTATATCAAAACCAAGACCGTGAGGGAGTGGCAGGGCAAGACTCCCGACCTTTCTAAGATTCCTTGTACTTTTTCTCTTGTATAAATAATAGCTTCCAGGTGCTCGAATTCATATTCCAGGCAACTGCTGAAGAAGTTCCGTCCCAGGTTGTGTTCCATTTGCTGGAATGTCCATA
>ENA-OQHD01000758-OQHD01000758.1-human-gut-metagenome-genome-assembly--contig:-NODE-758-length-10803-cov-6.496722_pt1 | contig 10803 bp, 15 predicted proteins | sample MGYA00242560_ERZ504711 | MGnify/ENA primary metagenome ERZ504711 (study PRJEB26092, sample SAMD00036198) | human gut metagenome | host: Homo sapiens | study: EMG produced TPA metagenomics assembly of... | reverse complement strand
GACCCCTTGAAGACGACGAGGTAGATAGGGCAGAGGTGGAAGTGTGGTAACACATGGAGCTGACTGTTACTAATAGGTCGAGGGCATAACCAAAGCAGTGATAGGTTTGGATGATGATGTTGGTTTTGACTGTATGTAGTTTTGAAGGTACATGGAATATAGACAGGAATGAGAAGCAGTGCGAAAGCGCTGATTTTTTTCTTGCTAAAAAAATCAAGTTTCTTGACAAAGAAAAGATTTTGCTATATGTATATATCAGATGAGGATTGTGTGTCTCACGGCGAAAATGCTGGTGGCATTCTTGAAAAAAGTATATAGAAAAGATGGGACAATAAATGACCAAGGGAAGAATCATAATAGCTGATATAGCAAAAAATATCATGTAAGGAAGAGTGGATTCTCTCACAGATAGCACAAAGATATGTTGAAAAGTATCAGAAGCATAAGAGAGAAACGGATAAAAAACAGGGCTGATAGCGGGATATCTTTTAAAAGAGTATTTAGGTGTAGAAAATGATGCTCAGCTTGTAATAAATAAAAATGGGAAGCCGATGCTTGTGGATGCGAGAAAACATTTTAACCTGTCACATAGCGGTAAATATGTAGTTCTAGCGATTGCTGATCAGGAAGTAGGCATTGATATTGAACGTGTGCGTCCGTATCATGAAGCTACAGCGAAGAAGATATTTTCGAATGAAATACAAAATGCAATCTCTGAACTTTGTGGGGAGGAAAAGACCGGATATTTACTCAATTATGGACAGAACTAGAAGCGAAGCTGAAAGTAAAAGGCATTGGATTTAGCAAAGAATGGGAAAATGAAAAAGCAAAGGAATATTTTATTGAGACAAGATGTATAGATGAATATTATGTAAGCTTAGCGACAAAAGAAAAAAGTTTCTATAGAACAGAATGGTTTGCAGGGAATGGAAAGGAAGTAAAATAGTATGATTAAGCCTATTATGAGAGATATAATTTTTCTTAAATCAGAAATCAGAATTGGCAACAGAAGCGGATAAGCAGGTGGCAATAGATCTGCTGGATACACTGAAAGCAAATGAAGCAGGCTGTGTAGGAATGGCTGCGAATATGATCGGAGTGAAAAAAGAGAATCATTGCAGTGAATATGGGGTTGTTTAATATTGCTATGTTTAATCCGAAAATCGTGAAACGCACAGGCGCTTATGAGACGGAAGAAGGTTGTCTGTCATTGGATGGAGTGCGAAGCTGCAGACGTTATCAGGAAATAGAAGTTGAATATCAGGATATGAATTTCAAAAAGAAAAGAGAAAAATACAGTGGATGGCCGGCTCAGATCATTCAGCATGAAATAGATCATTGCGATGGGATTTTGATATAAATTTTGTTTGTGCATTGAGGAGGTGTGTCGCATGGATTTCAAGTATTGCAAATTAGAAATCTTTATTCCGGAAACACATATTTCGCAGCTACAGAAAGCGTTGCAGTCAGTAGATGCCGGTCATATAGGAAATTATGATTCCTGTATGTCCTGCTCCAAGGTCACCAGTTACTGGAGACCATTAGATGGAACTTCTCCTTACATTGGAAATGTAGGCGAGATTAGTTGTGAGCCGGAAGTGAAAGTTGAAGTGACTGTATTTACAGAAAAAGTGGATGAAACAATTCAGGCGATTAAAGAGGTACATCCATATGAGGAACCGGTAATCAATGCATTGCCGATTTATCGGACAAGCTTTTAAGGGAAAAAAGAAGTCTTACGATCAGACAGAAAGGAGACTTCTTTTATTATACAACAGATTCTGATTTCATGCATAGAATAGTTAAGAGAAAATATCGGCAATCATGGAATAATGCCTATGAGATTTTGCGAATTGAGGGAAAAGGAAGTTGTGAATATCTGCAATGGCAAGTGCCTTGGAGGTGTAGTAGATCTGCAGATAAATGTATGCTCCGGTGCGATAGAAGCATTGATTGTTCCGGGACCGGGAAAGTTCTGTGGATTCTTTGGAACGGATAGCGAATATGTGATACCATTTGCATGTATAAAGAAGATTGGACCGGATATTATTCTTGTGGAAATTAAAGAAGAAAAGTTTTTGCAAAAATATTAGACATTGTGTATAATGAAGGCAATAAGATACGTGGAAAGGCGGAGTGGATTATATGAAGTGTCCATATTGTGGCAATCCAGATACAAGAGTGATTGATTCCAGACCAGCAGAGGATAATAGTTCTATCAGAAGAAGACGTTCCTGTGATGAATGTGGTAAGCGTTTTACAACTTATGAAAAGGTAGAGACAATTCCACTGATTGTAATTAAGAAAGATAATAACCGTGAACAGTATGAAAGAGCGAAGATAGAGAATGGAGTTCTGAATGCATGCTATAAGCGTCCGGTTCCGGCTGAAGAGATTCAAAAGACAATTGATGCGATTGAACTGTCAAATTTTTAATCGTGAAGAGAAAGAAATCCCAAGCAGTGAGATTGGTGAAATTGTTATGGAGAATCTGAAGACATTGGATCCGGTTGCATATGTCAGATTTGCATCTGTCTACAGAGAGTTCAAAGATGCGAATACATTTATGGATGAATTGAAGAAATTTCTAAGATAATAAAAATCGGTTATACTCTGTTCGTGAGTATAACCGATTTCAATCTTTCGGAGAATGTTAGTATGTTACACAGGAGGCGAGAATGAGAACTTATAAATTAACAATTGCTTATGACGGAACTGCATATCAGGGATGGCAGAGACAGGCAAATACAGAGAACACTTTGCAGGGAACTCTGGAGCGAACAATTTCGTCAGTGGCAGGATATCCAGTGGAGATTGATGGTTCAGGACGAACAGATGCAGGTGTTCATGCGAATGGACAGACTGCAACAGTAGTTCTTTCTGGTCGGGTGGAGGATGGATTTTTTACAGAAAAGATAAATTCAAGATTACCTGAAGATATTCGGATTTTAGATGCAGAGCTTGTGAGAAATGGATTTCATGCGAGAAAAAGTGCAGTTGGAAAAAGATACATTTATCAGCTGGATTTGGCGGAGAAACCAGATGTATTCACAAGACGATATACATATCATTTTCCGCAGAGATTGGATTTAGATGCGATGAGAAAGGCAGCACAATTGTTGATTGGCACGTATGAGTTTGCCGGATATACGGATAAAAAGGATGAAAAGTCCACAAAAAGAACAATTTATGCTATAATGATTTGCGGACAAGGAAGCAAAGTCAGTATTCAATATGAAGGAACAGGATTTCTTTACCATATGGTAAGGATTTTGACAGGAACTTTGCTGGAAGTTGGAACCGGAGCACGAAGCATAGAGAGTGTGAAGGAACCTTTGAAATCAAAAAGATAGAAGTCAGGCTGGATTTTTAGCACCTGCAAGAGGGTTATTCCTTGATGAGGTGTATTATTGATTCGGTTATGGAAAGTTGCTGATTATTCACAGAAGAGTTGGCGAATGGACGGTGAACAGCAACACTCTTGAAAGGGAGGATGCAGCGTATTGAAATTAATATCATGGAATGTAAATGGTATTCGTGCCTGTGTACAGAAAGGATTTCTTGATTTCTTTCATGAGGCAGATGCGGATATCTTCTGTATTCAAGAGACGAAGATGCAGGAAGGACAGCTAAATCTGGAATTAGAAGGCTATCATCAGTATTGGAATTATGCTGTGAAGAAGGGATATTCCGGAACAGCTGTGTTTACAAAGAAAGAACCATTGTCGGTGAGTTATGGAATCGGTATTGAGGAGCATGACCAGGAAGGACGTGTGATTACGTGTGAATTTGAAGAGTTTTATTTCGTCACAGTATACACACCGAATTCTCAGAATGGGCTGGCAAGGTTAGATTACAGAATGAAGTGGGAGGATGACTTCCGTACTTATCTGAAGAAGTTAGAAGAGACAAAACCGGTGATTGTGACCGGAGATATGAATGTAGCGCACAAAGAGATTGATCTTAAGAATCCGAAGACCAACCGTAAGAATGCAGGTTTTACGGATGAGGAAAGACAGAAGTTTACTGAACTTCTGGATGCCGGATTTATTGATACATTCCGGTACTTTTATCCGGAGCAGACAGGAATCTATTCCTGGTGGTCTTATCGTTTCAGTGCCAGGGCGAAGAATGCAGGCTGGCGTATAGACTACTTCTGTGTCTCGGAAAGTTTAAAGGACAGACTGGACGATGCGAAGATACTTACAGATATTATGGGATCAGATCATTGTCCGGTTGAATTGGATTTGAAATAATAGAAAGAGGAGAAGAGAACAATGACAAAGATTGACATTATTTCAGGATTTCTTGGAGCAGGAAAGACAACTTTAATTAAGAAGCTTCTTTCTGACGCATACAAGGGAGAACAGGTTGTATTGATTGAGAATGAATTTGGAGAGATCGGTATTGATGGTGGATTTTTGAAGGAAGCAGGAATTGAGATTCGTGAGATGAATTCAGGATGTATCTGTTGTTCACTGGTTGGAGATTTTGGAAAATCTCTTCATGAGGTCGTAGATACTTATCATCCGGATCGTATTCTGATTGAGCCATCAGGAGTTGGAAAGCTTTCTGATGTAATCAAGGCTGTACAGGATGTTCAGGGTGAGATTGATGCAGAGCTCAATAGCTTTACAACAGTTGTAGATGTAACAAAGTGCAAGATTTACCGTAAGAACTTTGGCGAATTTTTCAGCAATCAGATTGAATATGCAGGTGCAGTTATTTTAAGCCGTACAGATAAAGCGAAACCGGAGAAGATTCAGGAAAGCGTTGCACTGTTAAGAGAACTGAATGAAAAAGCTCCAATCATTACAACACCAATCGAGCAGCTTCCGGGTGAGAAGATTCTTGAGACAATGGAATCAAGCAAATCTCTGGAAGAGGAATTGCTTGCAGAAGTAGCTGAAGAGGCACATGAGCATGAACACGAGCATCATCACCATGACCATGAAGAGTGTGAACACGAGCATCACCACCACGACCATGAAGAGTGTGAACACGAGCATCACCACCATGATCATGAAGAACATGAACATGAGCATCACCACCACGATCATGAAGAACATGAGCATGAGCACCATCATCATGATGGAGAGTGCAGCTGCGGCTGTGGACACCATCATCACCACGATCATGAGGGTCATCATCATGCAGATGAGGTATTCACAAGCTGGGGTAAAGAGACAATTCATACTTATACAAAGGATGAGGTCAGTGCAATTCTGAAGACTCTTGAAGAGGACGGCTCTTACGGAAATGTACTCCGTGCAAAAGGAATGGTTGCAGGTGCAGACGGTGAGTGGATTTACTTTGATATGGTTCCAGAGGAACATGAAGTAAGAACAGGAGCACCGGAATACACAGGAAGAATCTGTGTGATCGGAGCAGAGCTTAACGAAGACAAGCTTGCAGAATTATTTAAGGTGAAATAAAAAGGATAAGCAAAACAGTACCCCATAGGGGGCTGTGTAGCATTATGTAATAACAGATGTCTTCTGCGAAAGGGAGACGGAATGGAGATAGATATGATGAAAGAGCCAGATGTTATGGTTTATCTGATGACAGGTTTTCTTGATAGTGGAAAGACACAGTTTCTGAATTTTACATTGTCACAGGACTACTTCCAGATCGACGGTAAGACACTTCTGATTCTTTGTGAAGAGGGAGAAGAAGAGTATGATCCGAGAGAATTGTTGAAGTATGGTGTCGTTATTGAGACTGTGGAAGACAAAGAAGAGCTGACAGAAGAATGGCTGGAAGAGATGAATAAGAAGCACAAGCCGGAACGTGTGGTTATCGAGTATAACGGTATGTGGCAGGTGAGTGAATTTGAGAAGATGAAGCTTCCGGCAGGCTGGGCTATTGAGCAGAAGATCACAACGGTAGATGCAAGTACTTTTCAGATGTATCTGACAAACTTAAAACCACTGTTTGTAGAGATGGTAAAGGGCGCAGAGCTTGTTCTGTTCAACCGTTGCGAGGATAAGAAACCGTTGGCAGGATACCGAAGAAGTGTTAAGGTTGTAAGCCCTCAGGCAGAAGTAATCTTTGAGGATGAGAACGGTGAGGTAGACAATATCTTTGAAGACGAAGTACCATATGATCTCAAAGCACCTGTGATTGAGATTCCAAGAGAAGATTATGGTATCTGGTATATTGATATGCAGGAGCATCCGGAGCGCTATAAAGGAAAAGTTGTAGAATTTGTTGCAAAGGTTATGAAACCAAAAGCATTTCCGTCTAAGGTATTCTATCCGGGGCGTATGGCAATGACTTGCTGTGCAGATGATACATCTTTCCTTGGATATGTTTGCAGAAGCGCTTATGCGCCGAAGCTGAATGCGGGAGACTGGGTAAAAATTCGTGCAAAAGTGCGTTATGCGAATCTGTCCGTATACGGCGGAGAAGGACCGGTGCTTGAGGCAGAGAATATTGAGCCTGCAGAACCAATTGAAGAGTTAGTATATTTTAATTAAGACAAGCAATAAGACAAAGTAATAAAACAAGAAATGGGAGGAGAACTTCATGGCAAAGAAATATGATGTAATCGCATTAGGAGAGCTTCTGATTGATTTTACAATGAATGGACAAAGCGAGCAGGGAAACAATATGTTTGAGGCTTGCCCGGGAGGTGCACCGTGTAATGTGCTGGCACTTCTGAACAAGATGGGAAAGAAGACAGCATTTATAGGAAAAGTTGGAAAAGATCAGTTTGGAGCGTTATTAAGAGATACGATTACGGAAGCCGGAATCGATGCCTCCAATCTGATGGTTGACGAAAATGTGAATACAACACTCGCATTTGTACATACATTCCCGGATGGAGACAGAGAGTTCTCATTTTACCGTAATCCAGGAGCAGATATGATGCTTACTGCAGATGAAGTGAATCCAGAAGTAGTAAAAGATACAAAAGTCTTTCATTTTGGAACACTTTCTATGACACATGAAGGTGTGCGTGAAGCGACAAAGAAAGCGGTAGAAACAGCAAAAGCAAATGGTTGCCTTGTATCCTTTGATCCAAATCTGAGACCGCCGCTGTGGAGCTCTCTTGATCTTGCAAAAGAGCAGATGGAGTATGGATTTGGAAAATGTGATATCCTGAAGATCTCTGATAATGAAATTCAGTTTGTATCCGGTAAGGAAGACTATGATGAGGGAATCGCATATCTGCAGGAGACATACAATATTCCGCTGATTCTTCTGACTATGGGAAAAGACGGAAGTAGAGCTTATTACAAAGGCATGCGCGTAGAGAGACCGGGATTTTCAGTGAAAGCAATTGAGACAACCGGTGCAGGAGATACTTTCTGTGGAAGTTCTTTGAATTATTTGGTTGATCATGATTTTGAGAATCTGACAGAGGAACAGTTAGGAGAGATGCTGACATTTGCGAATGCGGCAGCAGCACTTGTAACAACAAAGAAGGGTGCGATCAAAGCAATGCCTGTAAAAGAAGAAGTTCTTGAACTGATTCAGAAATAATTGACAAGAAAACAGTCAGTCGATATAATGTAACACAGAAACAAGGGCGTTTCCAACTTAGGTGGAGAACGCCCTTTTATCGTATCAGTTTATGATAAAGGAGGTCGAAAAATAATGCATAACTATACAAGAGATGATATTTTTCACATAGTAGAGGAAGAAGATGTCGCTTTCATCAGATTGCAGTTTACAGATATTTTTGGAACGATGAAAAATATGGCGGTAACAGTAGGACAGCTTGAAAAAGCATTGGATAACCGCTGTATGTTTGACGTTTCTTCCTTGGAAGGGGTTGCAGATGAGGAAGAATCAGATATGTATTTATATCCGGATTTGAGTACATTTGAAATCTTTCCATGGAGACCACAGCAGGGAAAAGTTGCAAGACTGATCTGTGATGTGTATTAAAAAAGATGGAACACCGTATGAAGGCGATCCGCGTTATGTACTCAGAAAGGCTGTTGCGGAGGCGAAAGAGATGGGATATACGATGAATGTCGGCCCGGAATGTGAGTTCTTTCTTTTCCATACAGATGATGACGGCAGACCGACAACAGTAACTCACGAGCAGGGAGGATATTTTGATGTAGGACCATTGGATCTTGGAGAAAATGCGAGAAGAGATATGATCTTAACATTAGAAGATATGGGGTTTGAGATTATTTCCTCACATCATGAGATTGCGCCGGCGCAACATGAAATCGACTTTCACTACGATGAGGCGATGATTACAGCAGATAATCTGATGACATTTAAGATGGTTGTCAAGACAATCGCAAAACGACACGGTCTGCACGCGACATTTATGCCAAAGCCGAAGAGTGAGACTTATGGGTCAGGAATGCACATTAATTTGTCATTATATAAAAACGATGGAACAAATGCACTTTATAACGCAGAGGATGAGAATGGACTCAGCCAGGAAGGATATTATTTTATTGGTGGATTGATGAAACATATGAAGGCAATCACCTGTATTACAAATCCAACGATCAATTCTTATAAACGTTTTGTGCCGGGGTATGAAGCACCCGTTTATATGGGATGGTCAGCTAAGACAAGAGGACCTTTGATCCGTGTGTCTATGGAGAAAGAAGACAATTCAAGACTGGAACTTCGCAGTCCGGATGCTACGGCGAATCCATATCTGGCACTTGCAGTACTTCTGAAAGCGGGACTGGATGGAATTAAGAATCAGATCATGCCTCCGAAGAATATTGATGAGAATATTCAGAAGATGACACAGGAAAGAAGAGATGAGCTTCAAGTAGAAGAACTGCCGAGAAATCTTGGGGATGCAACGGCAGAACTTGAGAAAGATGAGTTGCTGATCCATATATTAGGGAAAAATCTTGCAGAAAAGATCATCAAAGCGAATAAGAAAGAATATAAAGAATATTGTATGCAGGTGACAGACTGGGAGATCGATCATTATCTTTACAGGCTGTAGTTCAGGTATCCTGGCATTGGGCATTTAGAGAGAACGGATTGATAGAAGAGTAGTTAGCGGAAGAGGTGAGCAGATATGAGCAACATTATTGTCGTTTTTCCAAAGAGGGAAAATGCAGTAAATATCCGTAATAGTTTGGTTCGTGCGGGTATTGAAGTATCTGCGGTATGTTTGACAGGAGCTAAGGCTTTGCAGTATGCTGATAACTGGAACGATGGAATTGTCGTGTGTGGTTATCGGTTTCAAGATATGCAGTATACAGATTTACGAGAATCTCTTCCGGATACGTTTGACATGCTTTTGGTGGCTTCAGCAGATAAGTGTATGGATGGACTGCCGGATGGGGTTGTAGGACTTCCACTCCCAATCAAAGTTTATGATTTGGTAAATACCGTTGAAATGATTCAGCAGACACAGAGCAGGAAGAGAAGAAAGCGCAGAGAAACGATACGAAAGAGAGACGATTCTCAGAGAAAGATAATCGATCAGGCGAAAGCGCTTCTGATAGAACGAAATAACATGTCAGAAGAGGAAGCACATCGATATTTACAGAAGAGCAGTATGGAAAGTGGGACTAATATGCTCGAAACAGCACAGATGGTGCTGACAATTATGAATGAATAAGAGGCAGCTGTTAACAGTAACGAATAAGAAGTGCTGTAAACAATAACAAATGAGAGGACTGTCAGTGATGACAGTGGAACGGAGAAGAGAATGAAATTTACAAAAATGCAGGGAATTGGAAATGATTATGTGTATGTAAACTGTTTTGAAGAGAAGGTAGAAGATCCATCAGCGTTGGCAATCCAGGTGAGTGACAGACATTTTGGAATAGGATCCGATGGATTGATCCTGATCTGTCCGTCGGAAGTGGCAGACTGTGAGATGGCCATGTATAATGCGGATGGCTCTAGAGGAGAAATGTGTGGAAATGGAGTTCGCTGTGTTGGAAAATATATGTATGATTACGGCCTGACTGACAAAACAGAGATTACAGTTGAGACTTTAGCAGGAATCAAAACACTTCAGCTTTTCGTAGAAAATGGAAAAGTTGCGAAGGTTCGAGTTGATATGGGAAGCCCAATCTTGACACCGGCAGAAATTCCGGTTGTGGCTGAGGGAGATAAAGCTGTAGATGAACCGATTCTTGTGGATGGAAAAGAATATCATATGACTTGCGTATCTATGGGAAATCCGCACGCAGTTGTTTATGTAGATGATGTTGATAATCTTCCGATTGAAGAAATCGGACCAAAATTCGAAAGCCATGAGAGATTTCCAAGACGTGTGAACACAGAGTTTGTAAAAGTACTGGATAGACATACTGTACAGATGCGTGTTTGGGAGAGAGGATCTGCGGAGACACTTGCCTGCGGAACAGGAGCATGTGCTGTAGCTGTTTCCTGTATTCTGAATGGATTGACAGAAGATGAAGTAACTGTAAAGCTTCTTGGCGGAGATTTGGAGATTCAGTGGGATCAGGAGAAGAACAAAGTTTATATGACAGGACCGGCAACCGTTGTATTTGATGGGGAGCTGAAATAAAGATTTGATGAATAGATAATGATGGTGCGTTGACTAAATTTTCGTTTTAGGATTTTTGGTCAACGCATTTTGTTTATAATATTGATGTAACTGTTCAGAGCCAACCTCCAAAATGCTACGCATTTCGTCGGTGTGGCGTATCCGCCAAATAAAATTTCAAAACAGTCTTAAAAAGTACAAACATTTTATACCTGTTTTTGAAATTTTCGCTTGGCTCTGAACAGTTACATATTGACTTAATAACAAAAATGAGATTACAAATTGTAATCTCTTAAAATCATCGGAGTGACAAGATTCGAACTTGCGACCTCTACGTCCCG
>ENA-OQHD01000757-OQHD01000757.1-human-gut-metagenome-genome-assembly--contig:-NODE-757-length-10805-cov-1.979303_pt1 | contig 10805 bp, 15 predicted proteins | sample MGYA00242560_ERZ504711 | MGnify/ENA primary metagenome ERZ504711 (study PRJEB26092, sample SAMD00036198) | human gut metagenome | host: Homo sapiens | study: EMG produced TPA metagenomics assembly of... | reverse complement strand
AGTGCGGCAATCTTGCATGATACAATTGAAGACTGTGAAGAAATTACGGAAGAAGTGATCTGTCGGGAGTTTACAAAAAGGAGTAGCAGAGTTTGTGGCGAAATGAAAGTGAAGATAAGTCTAAGACATGGATGGAGCGCAAAGGGGCGACGATTGAACATTTGAAGACAGCGTGCAGGGAAGTGCAGATGATCAGTCTTGCAGATAAGCTGTCGAATATGCGCGACATTGACCGTGATTATCCGGAATGTGGAGAAGAATTGTGGCAGAGATTTCGCATGAAAGATAAGGAAATCATCGGCTGGTATTACAAAGGTGTCAGAGATTCACTGCGGGAAGCGATGAAAGAAAATCCAGTGTACTTGGAATATTGCGAGTTGGTGGAAAATGAATTTTGGGTAACACATGTAATGAAATGATATCATTTACCTGATTTGTCACTGGTGATTTAAAACATAGAAAACCACCACTTGGAGTTGAGCGGTGGTATTTCTATGTTCATTCTTTATAGGTTAATCCCTTGTGGGCGGTTGAGTATAACACGGTTGTTTAGTGTATTCAACAGAGAGTTATTCTGTCACAAAGATGAATTTTACATCTCCGTCCATACCGTCAGAGATACCGGAGAAGTTCTTATAAGATTTGGAGCTGTCTAATATTGTATTGACTTTATTGAGCAGTCCATCAATGTCACCGTCAAATACTTCGACCAATTTTTGGATTCCCTCTTCATTGAATTGAATCATACCATCATTCAGTGCGATGGCGCCGTCATCCAGTTTTTTCACGCCTTCGATCAGTGCGGCGGAACCGCTGTTTAACGTCTGGAGACCATTTACAAGTGTTCCAGCACCGGAATCCAATTGTGCGGCACCGGAGTTTAATTGTGCTGCACCATCTGAAACGCTTTTGGCACCGTTATATGCCTCAGTCACTTTTTTTGTTCAAAGTGGCAGCCCCACTGCTTACCTGAGAGGAGCCACTTGCGAGTTGATTCAAGCCGTTGGCAAGACCGTTCTGTCCGCCGATTCCTTCGCAAAGTTGCGAGGTTCCGTTTTTTTAAAGTGGAGACACCAGCATTCACTTGGTCGATGAGACCATTTTGACCGGTTACGGCGTTGTTAAGTTCACTGACGCCGGAGGAAAGTTTATCGGTTCCAGCGTTGATTGCAATCGTATTCTGAGCAACTTGATCTACAACAGCGCTGGTTGTCTGTGTGCCAATAACTAGGTTCTTTAACAATTCCTGAATATCTGATTTTGCACGTTCCTGTGTGCTGGCTTGTTCTTGCAACGTATTGATGCTTTCCTGAATAGATGCTTTTACATCTTCTGGGAGATCGTCACGCTCTAATAATGCAGATAAGGAAGCGATTGCGCTGTTTGCTTCATCACTTGTTGAAGAAGGTGGAAACATCTGGGCAAGTGTCTGTGCAGCAGTGGCAGTATTTTTTGCAATATCTTTCAGGCTTTGGTTACCAGTCTGTGAAGTGCCTGTATTCATCACATCATTTACAGCAGAAATACTGGCTTTTAGTCCAGGCTGTTCTGCGGTAAGCGGATTGTTAAGTCCGGCGTCTAATTGCAGCAGAGCGCCTGCAAGCGAAGACATTCCGGGAGCTAGCTGCTCCTGCATTTTCGCAACGCCTTCATCTAACTGAACTGCGCCAGGAAGAAGTACGGCAGAAACCTGCTTAGAGGCGGAAGTAAGCCCCAGACTTACCTTGGAAGCACCGGCATTGAGTGTGTTTGTGCCGTCTTTTAATTGTGAGGTTCCATCTGTGAGGGCAGCGCTTCCATCTGCCAGAGATTTACTTCCGGATGCAAGGGAAGAAGTACCGTCTTTTAGCGTATTGCCGCCGGCGATCAATTGATCAATCCCGTCTGTCAATGTACCGGAAGAAGACAGCAAGGTGTCCAGTCCATTTCGTAATTCTCCTGAACCACTTACCAATTTGTTGGAAGAATCCTGAAGTGTCTGCATAGAATCTTCTAGTTCAGACAAACTGTCAAATCCTCTGTATCCAATTGATTGAAAATATCGTTTGTGGCAATCGTCATTCCTTCAGAGAGTTCATAATCTGTGACATCATGCTTCCAGCTCGAAATAGTCAGGAATGTCCAGAGCCAGATTTTTGACGTCCAATTTTTCTTTTAAAGAAGGAAGTCCCATTCCGATTATAATGTCTCTGTCGCCGTCGGAGAAAATTTTACCATTTGTCACTTGCAGGTTTGTCATCTTATCTGTGTCGAAAATCAGTCCTGTCACCATTAAGAACGGAACGTAATCTTCTTTGGAAATCGTTGTATTTTCATATTGGTAGCGCGCAACAAGATGACCGCTTTTCTCCTTTAGATCTTTGGCGCTGAATTTTTTTGCCGTCCAAAGTATAAGTTACTTTGACTCCGACAGGAAGCGATTGCGTGGTTGTACCCTGATAGCAGATATCATTTTTTGTCTGTGTTCCAGATTAACTTACTTTTTTTGCTTAGAAAAATTTTTCGTTGCCCTTTACATTTTCGATATCACTTAAAGTGGAGGTATCACTGAATTTTCCGGTACTGTTAATAATTTTTTAGCTGGTCAGACACAATGACAGATGTGACGTTTCCGTCTTCGTCTGTCTTTGCATATACTGTCTCAGATTTATATGGTTTTGAATCAGAAGAGACCTCGTTTTTCTTTTGTGGGTTTTCTTTTCTGCTGTCGTTGTCTGAGCGGTAGTTTTGGCATCTTTTGCAAGTGTCGGAGACGATACGGCACCCAAAGATTCAACAATTAAAGCGACAGCTGTTGCAATTGTTACAAGATTTTTATAATCTCTGTTTTTCATAATTAGTTACCTCCTGATTGATTGAACGCATTCCTTTTGTCGTTGCACAGATTGGTTTATCGAAAATCATCAGTGCGGACGGAAGAATAAAGATTACGGTGAACATACTGATAATTGCACCACGTGCCATCAGGCTGCAGAGAGCGGAAATCATATCAATGTCAGAATATAATCCGACTCCAAATGTCGCGGCAAAAAATCCAAGTGCAGATACGATAACGGAGCTGATGGAAGTTGAAAGCGCGATATAAACAGCCTCTTTCTTTGGTTTTCCTTTGCAGCGCTCTTTTTTATACCGTGTTGTCATCAAGATTGCGTAATCGACAGTTGCACCGAGCTGAATCGTACCGATTACGATAGATGCAATAAACGGCATCTTCACTCCAGTATAGTATGGAATTCCCAAGTTGATAAAGATTGCAAATTCAATGACAGATACAAGAATCAGTGGCAGTGAGCCGGATTTGAATACAAATGCAATGATAATGAAAATTGCAATGATCGAAATGGCACTGACTACTTTAAAGTCTTTGTCGGTGATTGTAATCAGATCTTTCGTACACGGTGCTTCGCCGATTAACATTGCGGATTTGTCATGGCGTTTGATGATTTTATTCAATTCGGTACATTGCTTGTTCACTTCGTCGGTTGCAGCTTTATATTCAGACTGTACTAAAATCAATTGCCAGTCTCCTTGTTTTAATGTCTCTGTCAATTCGCCTGGAATCATATCGCGCGGGATGGAAGAACCGAGAAGACTATCAAGTCCAAGTGCAAATTTGACACCTTTTACATCAGACATCTCCTGAAGCATTTCCTTTGCCTCTTTGGAAGACAGATCAGCGTCTGCCAAAATCCATATGTGTTGCATTCATGTCAAAGGTATTGCTCAGCTTTTCGTTTGCCTTTATGCTGTCCAGGTATTTTTGGGAAGGGTAGCATCTAAGTTATAATACACATCGGCTTTCGTGTATCCCCAGACTGCAGGACCTAATGCTAACAGGAAGACAACGGCAAATATTTTGTAATGATCCGTGACAAAGTGTGTCAGTTTTTCCATCTTAGGAATGAGGGAGCGGTGTGAAGTTTTTTTGCAATCCATTTGTCAAAAAGCCAAAATAAAAGAAGGAAGAATAGTCACACAGCTGAGGACACCGAAGACAACACCTTTTGCCATGACGATGCCAAGATCCATTCCGAGTGTGAAGCTCATGAAGCAAAGTGCGATAAAGCCGGTTACGGTAGTGACAGAGCTTCCCAAAACGGAAGAAAAGTGTTGGAGATGGCATGGGCCATCGCACGGTCTTTGTCGTTTGGAAAACGTTCCTGATTTTCCTGATAACTGTGCCACAGAAAATCGAGTAGTCCATTGTAACTCCGAGTTGAAGGACAGCACTTAGCGCTTTTGTAATATAGGAAATTTCTCCAAGAAAATAATTGGTTCCCATATTATATACGATCGCCATTCCGATACTGATCATAAAGAATACCGGAAGAATCCAGCAATTTGTACAGAGAGCAAGAACAATGGATGTAAGTACCACGGCGATCAGCACGTACATAGAAGTCTCTTTTTCGGAGAGTGCCTTGATATCCGTTACGACTGCTGACATACTACTAAGATAACATTGCTTATTTGTGATACTTCGAATCTCTGTGATGGCATCCATTGTATTATCAGCAGAAGTTGTGTCGTCGAAGAAGATCGCCATCAGTGTGGAATCATCTTTTTGAAAAATGTCTTTGATTTGTCTGGAAGAGAATCAATCGGAACGGACAGGTCGGAGACCGAATCGTACCAGATGACATCGGCAACACCGTCTACAGCTTCAAATTTTCTTTTTTAACATCGGTCACTTCTTTGGTTGTCATACCTTCGACTACCTCCATTGCGAAGGCGCCTTTCCCAAAATCATCCATCAGAATCTCCTGACCTTTCATGGTATCAATATTATCCGGAAGATAATACAGGATATCGTAGTTGACTCTGGTGTTAAAGTATCCGAAAGCAGAAGGGATTAAAAGCAAAAACCCGATAATTAGAATGGCAATCCGGTGCTTCGCAATCTTTTTTCCTACTTTCACCATAAAAATTCCTCCTTTTTAAATATGACTATTAGTCAGTTTTTAACTATCTAAGAGTATAACCTAAAAATGACTACAAGTCAATAAATTTGGAAGTGAAAAGTTGACCTTTTGGTCATTTTGAAATTATAATAGGGAAAGAAAATGGACAAAGCGAGGGAAAAAATATATGGGGAAAAGTAGATGAAAACAAACAGCAGAAAGAAGATGCGCTTTTTAGAAGCGCGTATAATTTGTTTATGTCAAACGGAATTTCCAAGACGTCGATACATGATATTGTTCAGGATGCAGGAGTTGCCAAAGGTACGTTTTATCTTTATTTTAAGGACAAGTTTGAAATTCGAGACAGGCTGATTGCAAGGACTGCAGAGAAACTTTTTAAGGCGGCAAATACAGAACTGAAAAAAGTGCATGTTCCGAAATTTGAAGATAAAATTATTTTTATTGTGGACTATGTGTTAGAGCAGATGAAAAAGAATAAGGCAGTTCTCCGGTTTGTCTCAAAAAATTTTGAGTTGGGGAATTTTCAGGGCAGCCATTGAGCAAAAAGAAGAGGCAACAGGGGTAAAGCATCTGTTCGATGAGTTGTTGGCAGAATGTCCGGGCGTACAGATTGAAGCACCAGATACGATGCTGTTTCTCATTATAGAGTTGGCAAGTTCTGCCTCGTACAGCACGATACTAGATAGCGATCCAGTCAGTTATGAAGAGTTGAAACCATATCTAAATGCCAGCATCCGTGCCATTATAAAAAGTCATATGTACACAACACAGAGACATGAAGAGCAGAAGATTTAATTTTAAAGAAAGAAAATCCTGTGGTTGTATTCCGTGGAAAGACATGTTAAAATGAGACAGTGAGGTTGATGTGAAATGAAAAAAAATGATTCTTATGGTTGGTACAGGTGGAACAATCGCTTCAAAACAAACGGAACACGGGCTTGCACCGGGACTGTCGTCGGAGGATATTTTATCCTATATTCCGCAGGTTGAAAGTGTCTGTGATGTGGATACATTGCAGGTGTGTAATATTGACAGTACAAATGTTACTCCAATGCATTGGAGACTTCTTGCAGAGACGATCGAAAAGAATTATGCGCAGTATGACGGATTTGTTATTTGCCATGGAACAGACACACTGGCATATACAGCGGCGGCATTATCCTATATGATTCAAAATTCTTCAAAACCGATTGTCATTACCGGGGCGCAAAAGCCGATTAATATGGATGTGACAGATGCAAAGACGAATCTGCTTGACAGTTTTATTTATGCGGCAGATGAAGATTCACAGGATGTGACAATTGTATTTGACGGAAAAGGTAATTGTGGGAACAAGAGCAAAAAATGGAGCGGGACGAAAAGGTTACAATGCGTTTTCAAGCATTAATTTTCCGTATCCTGCTGTGAATTCAGGATCAGCGCGTGATCCGCTATATTCCTTCTATTCCGCATGAGAAAGACGTAATGTTTTATTATGATATGAAGGAAAGCATTTATGTATTGAAATTGATTCCGGGAATGAAGCAGATATTTTGACGTACATTTTTGAAAATTATGATGCGATTGTAATTGAGAGCATTTGGCGTAGGAGGTCTTCCTGAGACAATTGTGGAGACGTTCTACAAAGAGATGAGCAGTTGGATTGAACGAGGGAAGATCGTGGTTATGACAACACAGGTGGCAAATGAGGGAAGTAATATGACAGTCTACGAAGTTGGGAAAAAAGTAAAACAGGACTTTAATTTGCTTGAAGCATATGATATGACTTTGGAGGCGACGATTACTAAATTGATGTGGCTGATGGGGCTTCCGAAGATGAAGTATAAAGAGATTTTAAGAACAGATTTTATACGATGGTGAACCATGACATTCTTTTTACAAAAAAATAGAGGGGATTCGAAAAAATTTATGGAACGGACAAAGAAGATAAAGGAATATGTAATTATTACGTTGGGAACATTGATTGTCTCGATGGCAGTTTAATTTTTTCCTGCTGCCAAGTAATGTAGTTGTGGGAAGCTTGTCGGGACTTGTGATGGTACTGGCGACGTTTATACCACTTAAAATTTCGGTTATGACATTTATTTTAAATGCGGTTCTTCTTGTAGTAGGCTTTCTGTTTATCGGAAAGGAATTCGGAGCAAAGACCGTATACACATCGCTTTTAATGCCGATAATTTTTGTATGTGTTTGAGTTGATTTTTCCGAACAACAAGTCGCTGACAAATGATGTGGTGCTTGACACGATCTGTTATATTCTTGTCGTGAGCGTTGGACTTGCTCTTTTGTTCAATGCGAATGCATCTTCCGGAGGATTGGACATCGTGGCGAAACTTTTGAACAAATATCTGCATATTGAGATTGGAAAAGCGATGACGCTTGCGGGAATGTGTACGGCGATCAGTTCTATTTTCGTGTATGATACGAAGACATTGGTGCTGAGTATTTTGGGAACTTATGCAAATGGAATTGTTCTGGACCATTTTATTGATGGATTTAACAGAAGAAAACGAATCTGTATTCTTACAGAACAGTATAAAGAATTACTAAAATTTTATTGTCCACGAATTACACCGTGGTGTGACATTGTATCCGGCAATTGGTGGATATAATAATGAAGAAAAGATAGAATTGGTGACGATTCTTACAAGAAATGAATATGCGGAAGTATTGAATTATCTACATTCGGTTGATGAGAATGCATTTGTCACTGTCTCAACAGTAAATGAAGTGATTGGACAGTGGAATGTGAAACAGAAGATGCGGGGCATTTAGCGTAACAGGAGGACAAGATGAGAGATTACAAATATATTTTGTTTGATTTGGACGGAACATTAACAGACCCGAAAGAAGGAATCACGAAGTCGGTTGCATATGCATTGAAACATTTTGGGATCGATGTGGAAGATTTGGACACATTATGCAAGTTCATTGGACCACCGCTCAAGGATTCTTTTATGCAATATTATGGACTGAGTGAGGATGATGCACACCTTGCGGTGGAAAAATACAGGGAATATTTTGAACCGTGTGGAATGTTTCAAAACAAAGTGTATGACGGGGTGGAAAATCTGTTAAAGGAACTGAAAACAAGTGGAAAAGAGATTGTTCTTGCGACCTCAAAGCCGGGAGTCTATGCACAGAAAATATTGGAGCATTTTCATTTGGATTCTTACTTTTCTTATGTGGCAGGAAGTGAGCTGGATGGACGAAGAGTGAAAAAATGGCGATGTGATCGCATATGCATTAGAGAAGATGAATATAAAAGAATATTCACAGGCTGTCATGATCGGAGATCGGGAGCATGATATTATCGGAGCGAAAGAGCATGGACTTTCCTGCATCGGTGTACTTTACGGATATGGAAGCAGAGAAGAATTTGAACGGTATGGTGCAGATTGCATTGTGGAGACGGTGAGTGAGTTGAGGGAAGAACTGTAATCTTAAAAACTGTATGAAGAATTTTGGAATCAGCTTGACAAATGGTTGTTTCGAGGATAATATATTCAGTAGTTTCTAAAGCAAAAGGTAATGAGAAAGAGGAGTACACATAAGTCGCTTGAAAGAGAGAACCGCTCTTAGGCTGAAAGGTGGTTTCAAGATAGAAATGTAGAAGGTAGCTTTCGAACCGGATTTCTGAACTGTGTATAATTATATAATAAGGTCAAAGTAGGAAGTCACGGGGTGGTTCACGTTAAAGAACCGACGAGATATATATGAAAGATTTCGTATATAACAAAGGTGGTACCGCGATTATTCGCCCTTTACATTTTCATGATGTAAAGGGCTTTTTATTACGAATAATACGAATCATGAGAGGGATTTACAAGGAGGAAGTAATGAGTAAAAATTTTAGAGAAAACATATAATCCAAAGGAGATTGAGACGAAACTTTATGAAAGATGGTGTGAGAATAAATATTTTCACGCAGAAGTAGATAGAAGCAAGAAACCATTTACAATTGTTATGCCGCCACCGAATATTACGGGTAAGCTGCATATGGGACACGCACTTGACAATACATTACAGGATATTTTAATTCGTTATAAGAGAATGCAGGGGTACAATGCACTCTGGATTCCGGGAACAGACCATGCGGCAATCTCAACAGAAGTAAAGGTTACAAACCAGTTAAAAGAAGAAGGAATTGACAAAAAATGAGCTGGGACGTGAAGGATTTTTAAAGAGAACCTGGGAATGGAAAGAAGAGTACGGCGGAACAATCACACAGCAGCTTAAGAAACTGGGAACATCTTGTGATTGGGACAGAGAGCGTTTCACAATGGATGAGGGATGCTCCAAAGCAGTAGAAGAAGTGTTCATCAAGTTGTATGAAGAAGGATATATTTACAAAGGTTCCAGAATCATCAACTGGTGTCCGGTATGTAAAACTTCCCTTTCTGATGCGGAAGTAGAGCATGAGGAACAGGCAGGACATTTCTGGCATATCAAATACCCAATCGTAGGAACAGACCGTTTCCTTGAGATTGCGACAACACGTCCGGAGACAATGCTTGGAGATACTGCAATCGCAGTTCACCCGGATGATGACAGATATAAAGATATTGTTGGAAAGAACGTATTACTTCCATTGGTAAATAAAGAGATTCCGATTGTGGCAGACTACTATGTAGACAAAGAATTTGGAACAGGTGCGGTGAAGATTACACCAGCGCATGACCCGAATGACTTTGAAGTTGGAAAACGTCACAACTTGCCGGAGATCAATATCATGAACGATGATGCGACAATCAATGAACATGGTGGAAAATATGCAGGTATGGATCGCTATGAGGCAAGAAAAGCGATCGTGGCAGATTTGGAAGAGCAGGGATACCTTGTGAAAATCGAAGACCACACACACAATGTAGGAACACATGACAGATGTCACACAACAGTGGAACCGTTGATTAAACAACAATGGTTTGTGAAGATGGAAGAACTTGCAAAACCGGCGATCAATGCGTTAAAGACTGGAGAATTGAAAAATTTGTTCCTGAACGCTTTTGACAAGATTTATCTGCACTGGCTGGAAAATATCCGTGACTGGTGTATTTCAAGACAGATTTGGTGGGGACACAGAATTCCTGCTTACTATTGTGACGAGTGCGGGGGAATTTGTAGTGGCAAGAGAGATGCCGGAAGTATGTCCGCACTGTGGATGTACACATTTTTACACAGGATGAAGATACACTGGATACATGGTTCAGTTCAGCGCTCTGGCCGTTCTCAACACTTGGCTGGCCGGACAGCACAGAGGAATTGGATTACTTCTATCCGACAGATGTGCTTGTGACAGGATATGATATCATTTTCTTCTGGGTAATCCGTATGGTATTCTCAGCGTTTGCACACACAGGAAAATCACCGTTCCACACAGTATTCATTCACGGACTTGTGCGTGATTCACAGGGACGTAAGATGAGTAAATCACTTGGAAACGGAATTGATCCGTTGGAAGTGATCGAACAATACGGTGCAGATGCGCTTCGTATGACGCTTGTGACAGGAAATGCGCCGGGAAATGATATGCGTTTCTATGATGAGCGAGTTGAGGCAAACAGAAACTTTGCAAACAAAGTATGGAATGCATCTCGTTTTATCTTGATGAACATGGAAGATAAGACAATTTACAACACCGGATCTGGGTGAACTGACACCGACAGACAAGTGGATTCTTTGCAAAAGTGAATACACTTGCAAAAGACGTGACAGAGAAATATGGATAAGTTTGAGCTTGGAATCGCACTTCAGAAAGTATATGACTTTATCTGGGATGAGTTCTGTGACTGGTATATTGAGCTTGCAAAATTATCGTATGTATCATGTAGATGAAGATGCAAAAGCTGCAAATGCGACATTATGGACCTTGAAAAATCAGTA
>ENA-OQHD01000756-OQHD01000756.1-human-gut-metagenome-genome-assembly--contig:-NODE-756-length-10805-cov-2.603296_pt1 | contig 10805 bp, 14 predicted proteins | sample MGYA00242560_ERZ504711 | MGnify/ENA primary metagenome ERZ504711 (study PRJEB26092, sample SAMD00036198) | human gut metagenome | host: Homo sapiens | study: EMG produced TPA metagenomics assembly of... | reverse complement strand
CTCATCAAAATATTCCGGATGTTCCATGGAACTCATTTGCCAGACTTGAATACATCTGCATCTTCAATGAGCTTTGGAATTCTTTTTTCTGATCGTCCGTCAATGTATTCACTTCACATCCATATTTTCCATTTCCTTGATTCCTTCTTCTTCGTCTTTTGCAGACACTTCCAGCTGATATGCTGATGCTTCTTTCATTGCTTTATCAATAATTTTCTGCTGTTCATCTGTCAAAGAATCATATTTATCCGGATTCATAACTACTACATACGGTGTATATACATGCTGTGTCATTGAAATATATTTCTGAACCTCATAAAAAACCGGTTACTGTAAATAATTCCGATTGGATTTTCTTCTCCGTCTACCGTTCCCTGTTGCATAGCTGTAAATAACTCTGAGAATGCCATTGGTGTTGGGTTAGCTCCGATGGATTTCCATGCTTTCAAATGAATTGGATTTTCCATTGTACGGATTTTCTGTCCTTTACAGTCTGCCGGTGTCTCAATCGCATGATCATTATTCGTGTAATTACGGAATCCGTTTTCCCACATTGCCATATGCTTCAATCCAACTTTGCTTACACCCTTTAACATTTCCTGTGCAGCTTTTCCATCAAATCCTACATCATATACTTCCTGTGAATTTAAGAACAAATATGGTGTATCGTAAATGTAATAATCTTTGTATAGTGTTGATAAACTACTGCTGGAAGATACTGCAATATCAATATCTCCATTCTGTACACCTTCAGCTGCTGTCTTGTCATCACCAAGCTGATTGTCCTGGAACAGATCTACTGTGATATCTCCATCTGAATATTCTTCTACAAGTTCTTTAAATTTTTCTCCCGCTTTTTTAGCCGAATTTGATGTTACATTTGCAAAAATAAGATTTACCTTCTCCTGCGTTTTATATTTACTGCCGGCCTTTGTCATTCCAACTCCGGCAACCAGTGCAAGTACGATTAATACCGCTGTTACTGACTTTGTCTTACTGGACATCTGCCATTCCCTCCTTATACATTTTCACAGTCAACTACAATCTTGATTGTTCCACATTCCGGATCTGCGATCATATCGAATACTTTGTCACTTTCTTTCAGTGGAACAACATGTGTTACAATTTTTTCAAGTTCTGCTTCTAATTCTTTTGTAAGTTCTGCAGCTCTTCCGAATTCTTCTTTCGTATATACTCTTGTTCCAACCACTGTCTGTTCTTTGAAGTTCACATCTCTTAAGTTCACTTCGTGTGGTTTTTTATGTACTGATACGATACAGATCTTTCCGCGGACTCTTGTAATATCTGTCATCTGCATTGCCGGCACTGCCGCGCCGCTACATTCAAAGAATGTATCGCATCCCTCACCGTTTGTTGCATCCTTTACAACTTTTTCCAGATTTTCTTTTGCCGGATTCACTGGTATAAATCCAAGTTCTTCTGCAATTTCAAGCCTTTTTTCAACAACATCGGAAATAAATATCTTTGATGCCCCTGCATGTTTTAACATGATTCCACATAACATTCCAATTGGTCCGGCTCCAACTACCACTGCTGTGTCCAGTGCCTCAAATCCTGACATGTGAATTGCGTGGACAAGTACTGCAAGAGGCTCAATCACTGCTGCCGCTTTATCACTGACCCCATCCGGAACCTTAAACAGCACATCCTCATCTGTGTATACGGTCTGACACATCCCACCGTCTGTATCAATCCCGATCAGTCCCAGTGTATTACATACATGTTCATTTCCACTTCTGCATGCAAGACAGTGTCCACAGGAAAGTAACGGATAAGGGACAACTCTGTCACCTTTTTTGGAATTTCTTTCCATCTTCTGCAACAATCCCCAAAAATTTCCATGTCCCAGAATCAATGGTGCTTTTGCTCTTGGATGTGTTCCAAGATAAATACCAATATCTGATCCACAGACTCCGCAATATCTGATATTTAATTTCACTTTCCCGTCCTGCTTTTCAGGTTCTTTTACCTCTTGAACTTCTACCCGCTTAGGTCCAGCATATACTAATGCTTTCATTTGCTCTCCTCCATTTTCCTTGTAATTGTCTGATTAATCTTTATGGTTTTATTATATATGCGTCTTACAACTTTGGCAATATTGTATATTTTTTTCTCCGTTTGCACCATTTATTTTGTGCACACTTGTTAATTATATACAATTTAACGCCTTAAATACATCTGATGTCTAATTTTTGTCAAAAAAAAATTACAAGAACCAATTGCCAAAAAATCCTTGATTTTAAGGCATTTCCTCTTGATTTTTGATTTAAAAAATCTTGTCTGACATCCTTATTTTTGCGCTACTTTTTTAATATATTTTTACTACTCAAAATCGTCGCTTTCGTTCGATTTCTTTTATTGATATAAATCCTGTTTTCGCTGATATGTGCTATCATCGCACTTCTTGCTCCGTTCGCATCTCCTCTTGTTATAGCTTCGACAATCTGTTCATGAAAACTCACCGTTGTCTCTGTCAGGCATTTACTCGTCATCTCGACTGTCAGTCCTACTGACTGCTGAATAATCGGCACAAGCTTCGCTATGATCCGGTTCTTTGTCGCCTCTGCAATCAGCTGATGAAATCGTGCATCCTCTTCATGATGATTCAATCCCTGTCTGATCATTCCGATCACTTTCCGGTTCTGTCTGGATATCTCCGCAATCTCGTTCTTATCTGCATGAATTGCTGCCAGTGCTGCACTTTCGGGCTCCAGTATCATACGCACATCCAGAAGTTCTAATGCCATCTCTTCATCCTTTCCCATCAGGGAAATTCCAAGCGGATCTACCGCTACACCTTCATTTTGCGAAATAAAGGTTCCCGCTCCTCTTTTTATCGTCAGTATATTTCTTGTTTCAAGGCTTTTTACCGCTTCTCTGACCGTACTTCTTCCGACATTTAGTTTTTTTGCCAGTTCATATTCATTCTCCAGACGGTCTCCAGGCTTCATATGATTGGTTCGGATCATCTCAATGATATCTTCTGCCGCTGCTTGCGCCAGAGGCATCCCATTTTTTTGTTTCATCACAACACCTCCCGGTCATGCCATTTATGCTTCTGTTTCCAATGGTGAATATACCCACTCCCTTGTGTTATCCTGAATCAGTTTCTCGATATGTTGCCTTGCTTTTTCAGTTCTTCCATTGCTTTTTTTTGCAAATTCTTCTGAATAGTAAAACACCGGAACAGCCACACTCATCCCTGCAATTACATTTTCTTTGTATTTTACAGGAACTGCAATACACTGCACATCTTTATTCGATTCCTCTTTTTCAAATGAATAGCCTGATTTTTGCGTCTCTTCCATCTGTGAGAAAAGTGTGTCAAAATCATCAATCGTATATTCTGTCAATTTATATAGCCCTTCCGGATATAATGTTTTAATGTCTTTTTCTGTCTTTCCGCTAAGCAGGGCTTTTCCAATACCTGTTGCATATGCCGGATATTTGTATCCTCTTTTTGCCTGGATCGTGATGGGCGTCGGTACTCTTTCTTCCAAAAGGATATAAAACCTCACCACCGGATAATACCGAAAAATATGCAGTCTGATTAACCGCAGATGACAAATTCTTCAAAACATAATCTATTTCCTGTAACAGATCGGAATTCTTCGTGTAAGAAGAACCAGCAAAATATGCTGCCTGTCCAATTGTATAATTCCCATTATCATTCATTCTGATAAAATTCATTGCCTGCATGGTCTTTAAGATTGGATGAAGACTTCCCTTTGGAATCTCCAGTCTCTGTGCCAGACCGGTCAGTGACATTCCTTCCGAAGTTGCAGATAAAAGCTCAAATATTTTCAAAACCCGATAGGTCGATCGGTGCATTTTCTCTTCTTGCATAATAGCTTCCTCTCTTTCATTTACACTCATTTTACCATATCCAAAATGAATGCTCTATACAATATTACCAAATTCAGGCAAGATTTTTTTGTTATCAATTGAGAATTGTCACCATTCCTTTCCAGTGTTATAGTTCCTATATAGGAACTAATTATTATTCGCAAACATTCGAGGTGCTATAAATGAATTATGTATCTATCTTAAATCAACTGTTGGAGAATAAGATCATCGCCATCTTACGCTTAGATTCTCCGCAAAAAGCGCAAAAAGGAATTGAAGCATTCAAAAAAAGGCGGTATCCAGGCAATTGAAGTGACCCTGAATACTCCCGGAGCACTTCAGGTTATTTCTCACTATCAAAATGTATCTGATCTGCTGATCGGAGCCGGTACTGTACTTGATGAAGCATCCTGTCTAAATGCAATTCAGCATGGCGCACAGTATATTGTTACTCCTACACTCAATGAAGGTGTTATAAAATGTGCTAACCGATACCAGAAACCGGTCATCTGCGGCTGTATGACTCCGACAGAAATCATTACTGCTTTAGAACTTGGGGTAAATATGATCAAACTATTCCCGGCTTCTATCCTTGGCCTGGATTCTATTAAAGCCATAAAAGCTCCGATTCCACAGGCGCTTATAGGACCAACCGGAGGAGTGAATCTTGAAAATATAACTGTATGGCAAAAATCCGGTGCAGATTTTTACGGCATTGCCGGAGAATTTTCCAAATTAGCTAATGAAGAAAAATACAGTGAATTAACGGAAATCGCACATAGATACTCTGCTGCCATTTCACATTAAACATTATAACAGCAGTATACTCATTATCACGGAGGATAAATCATGAATTATATAATAACCGTAGACGGTGGAACAAGTAATACCAGAACTTATCTTTGGACTGCCAATGGACAAATCCTTACACAACGCTCACAAGCAATCGGTGCCAAAACATCTGCGATAAATGGCAGCAGCCAAGCATGGAAAAAAGCAATTCACAATATGATTGAAAGCATGCTTACTGAATGTGCAGTTTCCGATAATGCTATCCAAGGAGTCTATATGTCCGGAATGCTAACCAGCGACCTTGGCATCCTTGAAGTGCCACATCTTACTGCTCCTGTTTGCATGAAAAACTTATCAGGAGCATCTGATCCGTGTACATCTGCCGGAAGTATTCTCAAAATGAGATCGTTCTGATTCCCGGCATAAAAAAATACACTTTCCAATTCTGAATCTCTTGATTCTCTGCGCAGATTTGACATTATGCGAGGCGAAGAAACAGAAACTTATGCCTTGATCGAACGGTATGGTGCCGGTCAGAATACTATCTATATTCTGCCTGGCTCACATAATAAGTACGTTTTTGTAGACGAAAGCTCTACAATACTAGCTACAAGCACCACACTCTCCGGAGAATTATTAAATTCGATTGTCAATGATACCATTGTATCCAGTTCTGTCGATCATGGATTTCCGACAATGGAACACTACAATCTGGAGATGATACAGTATGGCTGTGAAATGCATCGCAAAGAAGGGATTGGACGTGCACTCTTCCTCACACGACTTTTTGATCGGTTTGGTAAACAGTCAAAATATAATCTGCAGAACTATGTTCTCGGAGTTGTATTGGAAAGTGATCTCTCTGCCCTTCACAATGCAGCATTTTTTGAAGATACCATGAATGTACGTATTGTCATCCATGGAAACGGTGCTTTCAGTCATGCACTTTATGATCTGTTAAAAGATGATCCTGCGTTCCATAATATCGTGCTGGATAACTCTGAAGAAATACCGATTGCCGCACAGGGTGCATATCACCTTGCCATGAAAGACCTGCAAATGCGTTAAATTCTAATCCTTTCCTATTATTTTTATAGAATTTAGTAATTGCAGTATTATTTTTTCATGCATATTCGCAGAAAGGGGGAGCTATTGCAATGTGAACTTCCAGAAATTTTAAACCTAAAAGTCTCCGGTTTTCAACACGAAGCACTGAAATCGGAGACTTTCTGTAGATTATAATTCCTGCTCTTCAAATGAATCTGACTGAATGTATCTAAGAATCTCCTCATAGGAGCGACTGCTCTTCATGACTGCATTCATCAGCCCTTCTGTCTGCAGTGCTTTCTTTTTCTCCAACAGACTCTTTAGTTTATCGGTTGCTTCATCATACTTTTTTCAGTTCTTTTATGGTGGCTGGCACTGTCATATAATTCGTTTTTTTATTCAATCTACCCACACAGATTCAGTTCTCTTTGTCAAAGTTTGGCATTGCTTTGATGATGTTTTTGTATCTTTCAGTGACCTGTGTGTTTTCTTCCGGCAATAGGAAGATTTTGTTTTCCTTCTCATAATGCAGATAGAAGTATTTTTTCATACATAGGACCGAAGGTGAATTCCTCATCTCGATGATTCATCATATATGTTTTCATGTTCTTTAGCTTGTCTTCAAATCGTATCCTTTCAGAGGCTTCCTTCGATATGCTGTGATATATATGAAAATATCGCTCTTTTCAATCTGCTTCATACAGTCTTCCATTTTACAGATTTTTCCATAAACGCCAAATCCATCCATGTCACAATTTCGCTTGTTTTCAAAACTACCTTTATTACTCAGAATCAGTTCTGATACCAAATCTGCCATTCCCTTTACCATAATAATAAAGCTATATCCACATTTATCCATATGCTCAATGTTCTGTTTCGAAAAATATCCGCGATCCAAAATAAAACCAACTTTCTTATATCCATATCCCTGTGCCTTATTCAACATCAATTTGAGCTGCGATATATCTACAATACTACCCGGATATTTTTCACAGAACAGAGGTTCCCGGTTATTCACATCGTATCCCATGGCATAGTTAAATACTGGAAATCCTATATCAACCTTGGACTTTCCGTATTCTACGAGTTCGACATCACCAGCCTGACTGTTTTTATTTGTGGAATCATATGAAATATATGTTTTTATATGACAAAATTCATTTTCTGAAAAATCAGCCTTTTCATATAAGCATTTCACAGTTGGATAGAGCTTTCTGAACTGCTGATAACGTTCTTCATATTTTGCTGTCAGCTCCTCATCCGGCCCCACTGTATCTACTACTTTTACAATCTTTGCTGCTGCCGTCTCTACATCCGGATATTCACCACAGCCAACTGCTGCCAGCATTGCTCCGCCAAGTGCCGGTCCTTCTTCATTTTCAACTACATCAACCTTCAGGTTCATGATATTGGCAATCATCTTCTTCCAAAGTGGACTCTTGGCTCCACCACCACAAATCTTGGTTCTCTCAATTTGAATCCCAAGACTCCTTGCAACTTCCAGAGAATCACGAAGTCCAAACGCTACACCTTCCAGCACCGCCTGAGTCATATCTTCACGGGTCGTATCCATCGACATTCCGATAAACATCGCTCTTGCATCCGGATTATTATGAGGCGATCTTTCCCCCATCAGATATGGGAGATAGAATACACGATTCTCGCCAAGCTTTGTAATTCCGGCCTGTTCTGCAGCAAAATCCTTAGTCTTTAAAATTTCTTCATTCCACCATTTATTACATGATGCCGCACTTAACATACATCCCATCAGATGATAATGACCATCTGCATGTGCAAATGAATGCAGTGCATTATTCTCATCTACTCCAAACTTGTTGCTTGATATAAAGATAGTCCCGGATGTTCCGAGGGAAATGTTACACATTCCGTCTCCCACTGTCCCTGTTCCTACCGCTGCTGCTGCATTATCTCCGGCTCCTGCAATTACTTTTACATTCTCTGCAAATCCAAGTTCATCTGCAAATTTTCTTTTTTTCAGAGTTCCAACTACTTCATAACTTTCATATAATTTTGGCAGTTTATCTTCTGTAATTCCACAGATATCCATCATCTCTTTTGACCAGCTGCGATTCTTCACATCCATAAGAAGCATTCCTGATGCATCCGATACATCAGTACAGAAAGATCCTGAAAGTTTATACGCCAGATAATCTTTCGGCAGCATAATCTTTGCAATCTTTTCAAAATTCTCCGGCTCATGCTTTTTCATCCAGAGAATCTTCGGTGCAGTAAATCCTGCAAATGCAATATTTGCCGTATATTCTGATAGCTTATCTTTTCCAATCACTTCATTCAGGTACTCTGTCTCTTCCCCTGTTCTTCCGTCATTCCAGAGAATTGCCGGACGAATAACATTATCATCTTTATCCAAAGCAACCAGACCATGCATCTGGCCTCCAAAACTGATTCCTGCTACCTGTGACTTATCACACTCAGCAGTCAGTTCTTTGATCCCTTCCATTGATTTTTCAAACCAGTCTTCCGGTTTCTGCTCTGACCATCCCGGATGTGGGAAGAAGAGCGGATATTCTTTCGAAACAATCTTTTTAATATCTCCTGTCTCATCCATCACCAGAAGTTTTACTGCTGATGTTCCAAGATCTACACCTATGTATAGCATCATTTACCTCCATAATCACATTTTGGGACTGAAAAAACAGTCCCCATCTATTACTTATTACCTGTCCATTATTATCCCCACGGATTCTCTGTCGGATATTTTACCCCCGCCGGCTGGTTATAGCCAATCTCATCTAGCGGAACTCCGATATATTTGAATACGTCATCTGTATAATATCTTTCGAATGTTACAACTGGTTCAACTTTCAGAATCTATTATTCAGCATTCTATTTCAACCACATTACCTCAGCCATGTAGTCGCTCCAATATGCTGAACCGCCTCTGCGCCATATCGGTTTCCCTCTTTTGCACATTCTTTCACGCCTTTTCCATTCAGCAATGCATTCAAAAATCCCGCCGCAAAGCTGTCTCCGGCTCCGGTTGTATCAATACACTTTACATTTTCTTCCGCAGCTATCCAGCAAATTTTCCACATCTGTCCGAATATAGCATCCACGCTTTCCACACTTTATGATCACATTTTCCACACCTGTGGATTTTATACGTTCCGCTGCTTCTTCTACAGACTCAGTTTCCGTCAGAAGCATCGCCTCTTCATCATTTGGGAACAGATAATCAATATAAGAAAATACTTCTTCCATATCTTCCAGCGTCTCACCCTTTTTACGCTTTGTCATATCCGCACAGACAATTTTCCCTTGCTTTTTTGCCTGTGAGAATATTTGCACCAACTTATCAGGATCAATTTTTCGGAAATACAAATATACTCGCAAAGCATATGATTTTTGCACTCTCAGGAAATGGCATCTGGATATGTTCTACTTTCAAACTTCGAAGTGTACCATGCGGATTCGTTAAAAAACTTCTTGTTCCATCTTGCTCCACAAGAACAATATTCATTCCCGTCTTTTCTTCTTTTTTGATGCACGCATCCCGTACAATGATCCCTGCATCATCGCAATGAGTTTGTATGAATTTTCCCGCATCATCCTGACCTATCACCGTTTCCAGCTGAACTCTCCGCCCTTTTTTGGCAAGTATAGTGGCTTCATTTAATGCATCTGCACCCGTCGTCATATGTATATCTTCTGTTGAATACGATCCCACTTCAAATACCTTCGCATTTACAGGATATGCCAGAACATCAATAATTGCTGCTCCTATAATTACTATTTCCGGATTTTGCATACTGCTCTCCTCTTAAATTTTTTTATATTTTCAAGTATACATAATTGAATTATTTTCTTCAAGATTATTGTGTCCATCGCCCAAACTTTCACTGGTCATTTCTTTCTAAAGTCTGGCAAGTTCTCTTGTATATTTAGGTATAGCAAAAATCCCCAGAGGTTTTATCCTCTGGGGTATATATTTGAGTTAATATTCTGATAACAGATTATAATTACTCGATGATTGTAGCAACACGTCCTGATCCTACAGTACATCCACCCTCACGATACTTTAATCCCGTTTTACCCTGCATTTTTTATGTTTTTCTATCCAAAATACAGTGAAAAATGGCTGATTTACATACTCTATTTTTATTTGCCTGATTTCTTGGCACCGTTTTGGCACCGGAAATCTTATTCTAAATGCTTTGTCATCAACGCCTACTACTTCCTCTGCCATTTTCTTATTGCACCCATTATTTTTTATTGTTATAATCAGAACATGGGTGCTACCATAACGGTAGGCGGTTAGTCCTTCAACAGAGGGACTGTGACCCTCTGATTACATAGAAACCCGAAAGGGAATCCGCTGGAAAGGAGGGCTAAGCCAATGAGTATTGTGGACTTCATTGCAGTTGTGAGCTTCGGCATCACCTGCTTTTGTGCCGGATACACATTCGGCAAAGATAATAATAAACCACAAAAATAACCGCCCCGGTCTGCAAACTAGGCGGTTACTTTTGTAATCAATAAATATGTGGACTAACCGTCTATCGGTAGCACTCTTTTTCTATAATCATATTATCACGCATCTGTGGAAATGTCAAAAAGTTCTTACCTTATTTCAAATAGCCCTGGCATGCCTATTTTCTCAGCTATTATATTTGCTTTTGAACTTGTGATGTTTGATAACAATTTTGTTGGCAAACTTTTAGAGTTCTGCAGTAATTCTCCCGTACTTATTTCTAAATTGAACGCCCTTTTTATTGTTACCAAGCCTTTTACTCCTTCTTTTGGCATTTTTTATTAAGTACAAATCTCCATAGTCAACTCCTCTTATATCTTCTCCATCTATATCTTCGATTTCAAATCCCTTCTCCATCCATTCATTAAAATCTTGAATAATTTGATATGGACTCCCTAAATCATAATCACAAGCATCTACCAGATAAACTGTTTTCGCTTCTTTTTCCTGCTTCATCAGAAAGACCAGGCCACCACCATCATTTCCGATAGCAATTGTATCTGCTGATATATATTTACCTGCAATTCTTTATTCACAGCATCTAATTCTTCAAGCGAATAGAATGTACAACCATTATCTAAGCTTA
>ENA-OQHD01000755-OQHD01000755.1-human-gut-metagenome-genome-assembly--contig:-NODE-755-length-10805-cov-3.052913_pt1 | contig 10805 bp, 15 predicted proteins | sample MGYA00242560_ERZ504711 | MGnify/ENA primary metagenome ERZ504711 (study PRJEB26092, sample SAMD00036198) | human gut metagenome | host: Homo sapiens | study: EMG produced TPA metagenomics assembly of... | reverse complement strand
TATCCCGTCCGGACTTTCTGCCACGACAGGCTGTATCCTGGGCTGCGCTTTCAAAGCGGACTATACAGTGACATTCCAGTTAAAAAAGGATTGGTTTGGAGCTGTCACAGGGCAGAACTATGGCCGGCAGGGTTATCGTGCCGGATATCGGCATTTCTACAGATTCTATCTGTGAGGATCAGGAAATAGTCCGGACAGCCGGAAAAGGATATCTACCGGAAGATGCTGCCGGACAGACCGGAAGATTCAAATAAGGCACGTACGGAAGACTCCTCGTGATAGCCGGAAGCAAAGGAATGGCCGGGGCCGCTTATCTGAATGCGCATGCAGCTTACATGACAGGAGCAGGGCTGGTGAGAATATACACTTCCTCGGATAATCGGGAGATCTTACAGACACTCCTTCCGGAAGCAATTATCACAACATATGAGGAATATAATAAAGAAGAACTGTTATCACTTCTTACGTGGGCAGATAGCGTATGTATCGGTTCGGGCCTTGGAATGAGCAGGCTTTCCGAAAAAACTATTAAAATCCGTGATTGAATATGTAAAAGTACCGTGTCTGATCGATGCAGACGGACTGAATCTTCTTGCAGAAAATAATAATTATCTGAATCAGATGGCCGAGCGCAGATTTGTGATCACACCGCATATGAAAGAAATGTCAAGACTTACAGGCACTCCTGTAGAGGAACTGAAAGCAGACAGGATCCAGATCCTGAAAGATTTTATTTCAAGATACCGGATTACCTGTGTACTGAAAGATTCGAGAACTCTGATCGCAAGCGAAGAAAAAGGCATACGTATGAACCTTACCGGGAACAGTGCGATGGCAAAAGCCGGATCGGGAGATGTTCTCGCTGGTGTGATCTCCGGATGGATGGTGCAGGGAAAAGAAGCGGAAGATGCTGCAGAATTAGGCACATATATACATGGATTGTCCGGTGACCTTGCAAAATTTGAAAAAGGCGTATATAGTGTAATAGCGAGAGATTTGATAGAATATATCAGTAAAGCATTAATGAAACTGGAGGAAGAATAACAGTGAAGCAATATACAAGAGTTTTAGCCAGAGTCAATTTAGATGCGGTTGAATATAATATAGAAATGATGGAAAAAAAATATTCATAAGAATACCCAGATGATGGCAGTCATCAAAATGGACGGTTATGGGCACGGGGCTGTCCAGATCGCAAAACTTTTGGAGCCGATGGATTACATCTGGGGATATGCCGTTGCCACATTGGACGAGGCGATACTGATCAAGGATGCATGCCTGAAAAAGCCAGTACTGGTACTGGGATGCATTTTCCCTGATCAGTGGGATGTAATGATCCGTAACGAGATACGTATGACCGTTTACAGCTATGAGATGGCAAAAGAAGTATCTGAGCTTGCCGAAGCTATGGGATGTAACGTCTATGTCCATATTAAGCTTGATACAGGAATGGCAAGACTTGGTTTCCAGATTACGAAGGAAAATGCAGATGAGATCGCCAGAATCAGCAAGCTGCCGAATCTGGTAATGGAAGGTATGTTCACGCATTTTGCCAAATCCGATGAAGAAGATAAGACATTTACAAAAGAACAGCTGGAGAAATACCTCTGGATGAAAGAGGAATTGAAAAAGCGTAACGTTACATTCACGTATTATCATTGTTCCAACAGTGCCGGCATCATTGATCTGGAAGAAGCCAATATGGATATTGTGCGTGCGGGAATTACAACATATGGAATGTATCCGTCCGATGAGGTGGAAAAAGATAAAGTACCATTAAAACCTGCAATGGAACTGATCAGCCATGTTGCACATGTAAAATGGCTGACGGAAGGAAAGCCGGTAAGTTATGGAGGAACTTATATCACAACACGTCCGACAAAGGTGGCGACGATCCCGGTCGGATACGGAGATGGGTATCCAAGAAGTCTGTCCAATAAAGGCTACGTCCTGATCCACGGACAAAAAGCACCGATCATCGGTCGTGTATGCATGGATCAGTTCATGGTTGATGTAACGGCAATTGAAGATGTAGAATTCGGAGATAAGGTTGTCATCTTCGGACGTGATGGAAAAGAGTTCCTTTCTGTTGATAAACTGGGAGAACTTTCCGGTAGATTCAATTATGAATTTGTGTGTGTGTTAAATAAACGTATTCCGAGAGAATACATCCGGCATGGAGAAGTCGTAGAACAGGTCGACAGTTTTTAAATTCGCCGTGTGTTCTTGAAATTTTGCAGAATACATCCGAGAAAAAGGGAAATACTTAGTATATCTTAAGAATCGGAGTGTGAAGCAAGGTGCAGGTGAAACGAGGAGATATTTATTATGCGGATTTAAGTCCGGTAGTCGGATCGGAACAGGGTGGAATTCGTCCAGTTCTGATCATACAGAATGATGTTGGCAACAGGCATAGCCCGACCGTCATCTGTGCGGCGATCACCTCAAGGATGAACAAAGCGAAATTACCGACACATGTGGAAATTGACGCAAGAAGGTATCATATTGTCAGAAATTCCGTGGTTTTACTGGAACAGATCCGTACGATCGATAAGCAGAGACTTAAAGATCTGGTATGTCATCTGGACGAAGAGATAATGAACAAGGTTGATGAAGCAATTCGAATCAGTTTCGAGCTTCATACATAGAGAAGGAGTTAAGGATAATTAATTATGGAAGAGGGAAGTTTATTCCAACGAATGAAACAGATATTTCACGAAGATGAAATGGACGAAGAGATGCAGAAAGAAGCGGCAGGTCTGATCCGCAATATTTTCCGTTATATGGATAAGGATGCAAAGGATATTATGACCCACCGAAAAAATATTGTAGCAATCGATGGAGACTGGTCACTGGAAGAGGCTTTGCAATTCATGCTGGATGAACGCTTTTCAAGATTTCCGGTCTATCAGGAAGATATCGATGAGATCATCGGGATCATTCATCTGAGAGATGCAACGTCCGGCTATCTGGACAAGTCAAAACGGCAATGTCCGGTCAAAAAATCTGGAGGAATACCTCCGTCCGGTTACATATATTCCTGAAACAAAGAGCATTGATACTCATTTTCAAAGAAATGCAGGCGGCTAAAAATCATATGGTCGTTGTGCTGGACGAATACGGACAGACTTCTGGCCTTGTCGCAATGGAAGATATCCTGGAAGAGATCGTCGGAAATATTCTGGATGAATATGATGAAGAAGACGAAATGATCGAAAAAACAGAATGACGGAAGTATGATTGTCAATGGTCTGACTGAACTGGAGGATCTGGAAGATCTGATTCCGGTAACATTTGACAAAGAAGATTATGAGACACTGAATGGATTTCTGATCGATAAACTGGAACACATCCCCGGAGAAGACGAAACCTGTGTTGTTGACTATGACGGCTATCGTTTCACGGTATTACAGATCGATAATAATATAATTCAGACAGTTAAGATTGAAAAAGATTTTCGAAGCGTGATAGAATAGACAACGTGTGTAATAATACAAGTTTTCAAAAAAAGATAAAAACAAATAGATAAGAGAGGTAAAAGACATGTCAGGACATTCAAAATTTGCCAATATTAAGCATAAGAAAGAGAAAAATGATGCTGCAAAAGGAAAGATTTTTACAAAGATCGGTAAAGAGATTGCAGTAGCTGTAAAAGAAGGCGGAAGTTCTGATCCTTCTAACAACAGCAGATTACGTGACGTAATTGCAAAAGCAAAATCTAATAACATGCCGAATGATACCATCGAAAGAAATATCAAACGTGCATCCGGAGATATGAGTGCGGCAAACTATGAGCACATTACATACGAAGGCTATGGACCGAACGGTACAGCTATCATCGTAGAGACTCTTACAGATAACAAGAACCGTACAGCATCTAACGTAAAGAACGCATTTACAAAGGGAAACGGTAATGTAGGAACACCTGGATGTGTATCATTCATGTTCGATAAGAAAGGTCAGATCGTAATCGATAAAGAAGAATACGAAGGCGATGCCGATGAGCTGATGATGCAGGTACTCGATGCAGGAGCCGAAGATTTTGTAGAAGAGGAAGACAGCTTTGAAGTATTGACTGATCCGGACGATTTCAGTGCAGTCCGTCTTGCAATGGAAGAAGCAGGAATTCCTATGGCATCTGCTGAAGTAACAATGATTCCTCAGACATATGTAGAACTGACAGACGCAAAAGATATCGCCAATATTCAGAAAACTCTGGATATGCTGGATGATGACGATGACGTTCAGGATGTATATCACAACTGGGATGAATAAAAAGAATCCGATACCTCCATACTAAGAAAAAAGTATGGAGGTATTTTTTATGAGTGAAGAGAAAAAGGAAAAAGAAAAAAAGTGCGGAACCGACTGAAGAATTGAAAGAAACAGGAAGCGCCAATCTTGAGAACAGCAGAGACAGCCACCGGATCAAATTACTTACTATTGTAGGAGAGATTGAAGGCCATGAAGCAGTATCGGGAAACACCAAGGCAACCAAATACGAGCACTTACTTCCTTTGCTTGCGGAAGTCGAAGACAGCAATGAGATCGACGGATTACTGATTCTTCTGAATACACTTGGCGGCGATGTGGAAGCAGGACTCTCCATTGCGGAAATGATCGCCTCACTCAGTAAACCGTCTGTGTCACTGGTTCTTGGAGGAAGTCACTCTATCGGAGGCCCGCTTGCCGTATCTGCGGACTATTCCTTTATTGTGCCAAGCGGGACAATGATCATTCATCCGGTGCGCGCGAACGGGATGTTTATCGGTGTGCAGCAAAGCCTGGATAATATGCTGAAAACGCAGGACAGGATCACCAGATTCTTGGCAGATCACTCGTCTATGACACAGGAGCGGATCGAGACCCTGATGTTAAATCCGACAGAACTGGTAAAAGATGTCGGAACATTGCTGGAAGGAAAAGATGCGGTACACGAAGGACTCATCAATGAAGTCGGCGGATTAAAAGATGCATTGAATAAATTGCACGAAATGATCAATGAAAGAAATAAAAAAAATGAACGAAAATGTGTAATGACATCAAAACCCCTAAATGCTATAATTATAATTAGTATTGCCATCATAAGGGGGAGTTGTAATGGCAGCAAAGTCTACCAAAAGTAAAACAACTGGAAAAAAGACGAATACGACAGCAAAAAAATGCCGTCTTCGAATAAAAAAATCCAACAAGAAAAGCAACGAAAAAAACCAACCGGGAAAAGAAAAACTGCCGGCCGGAAATCAACCGGAAACGGTAATAGTTTTCTGATAGATGAGATTCTGATCTGGACAACTCTTGCAGTCAGCATTATTCTTCTGATCAGTAATTTTGGCATTGCAGGATTCTTAGGAGATGCGATATCTGGATTTTTATGGAATGTCTTTGGTGTTGCAGCCTATGTGATCCCTTTTATCCTGTTCGGACTTGTATCATTTCTGATATCGAATAAAGACAACCGCAATGCATATGTCAAGAGTCTGATCGGCGTGATCCTTCTGATCCTTGCAGAAGTATTGTTACACCTTATCGATGACATGGGCGGCAAGATCGGAAAATCTGTAGCATCTGTTCTGACACCTGCAATCGGTGTGGCAGGAACTTATGTTATTACGATCATCTTTATGATTATTTGTCTCGTCATTATCACCGGAAAGTCAGCATTAAGAGGTGTAAAGGCCGGCAGTGATAAGGCATATGCGAGAGCAAGAGAAGATGCCAGACGGCACAAAGAACTTGCAGAAGAACGAAAACGCGAACGCATGGAACAGCGGACGCAACGTGAAAGAGAACGGGCAGAAGCGGAAGCTTCCGGCACGGAAAAACGAAGAGACAAACATGTAGAAGGGGTTTCCTTTGATACCTCTATTGCGAAGAAATCACCGGAAGTAAGAGAACTTCCAATCGATCCAAAGACAGCGAAAGGACCGGAAAAACCGGAATTTGTCATTCACCGTGCGGATCCGGAACCGGAAGCATCAGATACGGCAGATACGGCAGTTGCAGGAACGGAACCTGTTAAAAACGCTGCAGAATCTGCAGCAGGTACAGCACCGGAAGAAAAATCCAACGCGGCGGAAAAAGTCCTAAGATGGGGGCTGCAGGAATGGCAGATGAAGTTGCGGATGTTGCAGCCAGTGTTGCAGCCGATTCTACAAAACCGAAAAAGGCATACAAATGTCCGCCGTTATCCCTGCTTCAGCACGGAAAACGTGGCGGCGGTGAGTCGGATGCACATTTGCGTGAAACAGCTATGAAGTTACAGCAGACACTGGAAAACTTCGGCGTAAATGTAACGATTACGAATGTAAGCTGTGGTCCGTCTGTCACCAGATATGAATTACAGCCGGAAATGGGTGTTAAGGTCAGCAAGATCGTCGGACTTGCCGATGATATCAAGCTGAATCTTGCAGCCGCAGATATCCGTATTGAGGCTCCGATCCCCGGAAAAGCAGCAGTAGGAATCGAAGTCCCGAATAAAGAGAACAGCGCAGTTATGCTGCGTGACCTTCTGGAATCACCGGAATTCCAGAACAGCCATTCCAAGATATCATTTGCCGTCGGTAAAGATATCGGAGGAAAGACAGTCGTTGCGGATATCGCAAAGATGCCGCATGTCCTGATCGCCGGTGCGACCGGTTCCGGAAAATCCGTATGTATCAACACCCTGATCATGAGTGTGTTATACAAAGCGGATCCCGATGAAGTAAAACTGATCATGATCGATCCGAAGGTCGTAGAGCTGAGTGTCTATAACGGCATTCCACATCTGCTGATTCCGGTTGTCACCGACCCGAAAAAAAGCGGCAGGTGCACTGAACTGGGCAGTGGGAGAGATGTCCAGACGTTACCAGGCATTTGCCAAATATAACGTCCGCGATATGAAGGGATATAATGAGAAGATCAAAAGCCTCGGCGTGCAGACAGAAGAGGGAGAAAAGCTGGATCCGATGCCGCAGATCATTATCATCGTCGACGAGCTTGCCGATCTGATGATGGTTGCTCCGGGAGATGTGGAAGAAGCCATCTGCCGTCTGGCACAGCTTGCTAGAGCAGCCGGAATCCATCTGGTGCTCGCAACACAGAGACCATCTGTGAATGTCATCACCGGATTGATCAAAGCAAATATGCCTTCCAGAATCGCATTTTCCGTATCATCGGGAGTCGATTCCAGAACGATCATTGATATGAACGGGGCAGAAAAGCTTCTCGGAAAAGGTGATATGCTGTTCTATCCATCCGGATATCAGAAACCGGCCAGGGTGCAGGGTTCCTTTGTGACGGATAAGGAAGTACAGCAGGTTGTGGAATATCTGTGTGAACACAACGGAGATGTTACATATAATCAGGAAATAGAGACTCACATGAATACGGTTCCGACCGGCAATCCACTTGGCGGAGCAGGCGGAAATGATGATAATGAAAATGATGCATATTTTGCAGATGCAGGAAGACTGATTATCGAAAAAGAAAAAGCATCCATCGGAATGTTACAACGGGCTTTTAAGATAGGATTTAACCGTGCGGCAAGAATTATGGATCAGTTATGTGAGGCAGGAGCTGTCGGACCGGAAGAGGGGACAAAACCTCGGAAAGTTCTGATGTCTTCTGAAGAATTCGAACAATATTTGAATGAGAAAAATGGATAAAAGATAGTATTCACAGTAGGAGGATGGCATAAGATGAGATGTAGGTATTGTGGTCAGAGAATACCTGAAGGGGAATTGTATTGCAGACATTGCGGAAAAGAGGTCCGCATTGTTCCGGACTACAACCCATTAGATGATATGCTTACAGCACAGATCAAAGGTGCAATAGATGGTGATGAAGATATATACAATGACTCATATACGACACGTTCAACCCGAAATAGAAATAATAGAAATGCGGGAAGAACTGCAGGGGCAGCAAGAAATGCTTCCGGCCGCAATCGGAACACCAGCCATAGTGGCGGCCGGCAGATGAGCGAAGAAGAACGCAGGCGCAGAAACCGTGAACGTGCAAGACAGAAAGCAAGACGTAAGAAAAAGAAAAAACGCGCTTTATTACTTGCCCTGTTTTTGCTTCTGATCATAGCTGTGGTCGGCGTATTTGCTTACCTGACATCGTATATCGGTGCAGTGAACAAAGGAAATCGGGCGCTTGGCCGGAATGACTATACGACCGCCGAGGACAGCTTCCGCAACGCACTGGCAAAAGATGATACCAGACCAGAAGCCTATACCGGCCTTTCCAAGGTATATCAGGCACAGGATAATGCAGATAAAGCAGAACGTTTATTTACATCTGCACTGAAAAAGCAGGGGGAGAATATAGAATTATACCGTGCATGTATCAAATTCTATATTCGTTCTGATCAGAAAGAGAAGATTCCAGAACTTCTGGATGAAGCTGATTCTTCGATATCAGACGCACTTCCGGAATATATAGTAAAAAACTCCGAAAATTCAGTCTGGATGACGGAGAAGATTATGATGATGTCCAGCAGTTAAAGCTGACGGCAGCATCCGGATGTAAAATTTATTACACAAAGAATAAGAAAAAACCAACAACAGGAAGCCGCAAGTATACCGGACCGATCCAGATTGAAGAAGGTGACACAACTATCTATGCAATTGCGGTAAATAAAGCCGGCATTCCAAGTCTCCCTGTAAGGAAATCATATACCGTAGAACTCCCAATTGAGGATGCACCGGCAGTATCTCCGTCAACCGGACAGTACAGCAGTGCCCAGGAGATTGAGATTAAAGTACCGGATGGATATACGGCATATTATACAACCGACAAGTCAGAACCGACAACTTCATCCACGAAATACACCGGACCGGTAGAGATGCCGGAAGGCGAGACTATCTTTAAGGCAGTGCTTGTCAATGCCAAGGGAAGAGTCAGTGGAATTACGACCAGAAATTATGTATTGAATTAGTGTCATACAGAAAGATGACAAGAGAGGCATATATATGGAACCTGGATTAGCTTTCACATTATGCGGGTTGGGAATTTGTTTTCTGATACCGGCCTTTATCTTAGGATTTATTAACAGGAGTAAAACAACGAGATGCACAGTTACAACAGTTGCAACAGTGAAGGATATTTTGGCTAAAAATTCCGGAGACAGTCTGAGTTTCTATCCATTATACGAGTACGAAGTTAACAATGTCCTATATACGAATACTGGTGCATATCTATCATATCATGTCCCACAGAAGGGGTCCAAAAATCGAGATACGATATAATCCAGACAATCCAAAGAAGTCGTATATTCCGGGCTACGATACCAAAGTATATAAGTTATTAAGCATTATATTCAGTGTGATTGGTATGATTCCAATACTTGTTTGTGCCATCATATTCTTTGCAATTAATTAAGTTATTACAGTCGGTTGATGGCTAGAGAATGCAGACTCTCAAAAGAAAATGCCAGAGGCTCTGTTTTATACAGGGTCTTTCTTTTTGACTAAATTGCATGAAAGCAATTCGCGAGGGCTTGCCCAGTAGGAAAAGAGAGAAACTGATCATAATCTTTGATAAAAAAGTCAGGTTGATTATATTTAATCTTCCTGACTTTTCTACATAATTAGCTAATATTTTCTATATATCATTAAAAGCATACTCTCGTGGCAGATTCCTCTTTGCACCGATAATGTACAGAATTGCCGGCATATAACAGGAAAAAAAGATAATAACCTGCATAAGAAGCGGAAGCTTATAATTAAAAATGTCCTACAGACGCTCCAGCATTAAAAATCATATAAAGAGTAGCCACGATATCAAAGATAACTGCCGTTACCAACAAAATCTTTCCATTATTAACAAGCTGTGCAGACTTTTCGGTTGTGCCACAATCGCGTTCAGCGATATTTCCAAATGATAAAGATAGCAAAAAGAAAGTAAGACCAATTGCTGCAACAAATAATACAAGTAATCCGGTTTGTGCAAGTTCGGACGGAATTATAATTGTATAAAATAATGCAAGTAATAGGATTAGTGAAAAAAGTGCTGTTCCAAGAATTCCTGTTAATTGATAATAAATTCCGGCACCTTTTTAACAGATAGCGACCACCTGGAGCCTTGCTGCCACCGATAGAGTAAAGCAATTCATCACAAAATTCAGTTGGGGTCATGTCCAAAAACTCTTCAAAAATCTTCTCCACGTTTTTCAGCTTCAAGAGCCATTCCGGTAAGATCCCGTTCAAGTTGCTTAATTTCAGAATCTGATAAAGGAAATGTACGAATATGGCGTATCATTTGCCGTATGATTCTTTGATCTTTTTTATTTAACATGATTTTATACCTCCGTATCAAATATCTGGTTTACAGATTGGGATATCTGCTTCCAGTTTGTTTTAAATTCGTTCAAATATTCTACTCATCTGGTGTAATGGAATAATATTTCCTACTTGGACCCAGTGGAGAAGGGCGCATCTCAGAGGTAATAATTCCTTTTTTTTGCAAGACGAACCAATAATGGATAATGGTTCTTCTTTTATATCTTTAAATCCATAACCCAGAAGAGTTGTAACAATTTCATAACCATAAGATGTATTTTTCGGATAATATTTTTAAAATACATCCTTCTAATGTTCCACGCATTAATTGAGATTTATCATACATTGCATCACCTGATATTTTCTAATCTATTTATCAATATTATAACATAGCCAGAAAACATGACAATAGATAAGTAATCGAAATTTGACAAATAAACTACTATGTGGTGTAAAGTAGAACTATACTATTATGTGGAGCAAAGTAGCTAGTTGCAGATTACAACATGGAGAGGGGGAATGTAGATGTTACAAAAA
>ENA-OQHD01000754-OQHD01000754.1-human-gut-metagenome-genome-assembly--contig:-NODE-754-length-10811-cov-3.064021_pt1 | contig 10811 bp, 12 predicted proteins | sample MGYA00242560_ERZ504711 | MGnify/ENA primary metagenome ERZ504711 (study PRJEB26092, sample SAMD00036198) | human gut metagenome | host: Homo sapiens | study: EMG produced TPA metagenomics assembly of... | reverse complement strand
GTTTATGAATGGATGAGGGATGTGGGCAAAAAATGACATATAATAATCCCAGTTATTTGTGTTTTAAAGACAGAAAGCCAAATATAGAGATATTACATAACACTTATAAAATGTATAAATATACGAAGAGCTTAAGAGATACCCTTCCTTCCATTGGTATGAAATGATAAGAATACCGGGGGGGGGGATATTTTGGTGCGCAAAAATTTGCGCAGAGAAGAAAAGGATATAATGAATTTATTCCAACTTATAAGAAACCAATAAAAAAGCAGAGAATAAAGGAGTAACCACCAGATGAAAGAATGTTACATAGATATGCATTGCCACATTCTGCCGGGAGTCGATGACGGGGCGAAAGACCTTGCCGAGACGAAGAAGATGCTTGAGATCGCATACGCAGAAGGAATCCGGTGTATCATAGCAACCCCTCACCACCATCCGCACCGCGGAAAGGCGCCGGCAGAGAAGCTCCGTGAAAAGGCAAAGCTTGTGCGCGAAGCAGCACACGAGATCGATGAACGCTTCCGGGTATACCTTGGAACGGAAGTCTATTTCGGGCAGGATGTTGCAGACAAATTAAAAGAAGGAAAGATCCTTTCGATGAACCGCAGAGAGTATGTACTGGTAGAATTCCCGCCCTCACAGACATACAGCTACATCAGACAGGGGATCCAGCAGCTGCAGTTCGCAGGATACGAAGTCATACTGGCGCACGTCGAGCGTTATCACTGCATCGCCGAAGATGTAGAACTTGCGGAAGAACTGTACGATATGGGTGTGAACCTGCAGGTAAATGCAGACAGCATCACCGGGGGATCCGGTCGTAAGATCCGGAAGTTCATCGAAGAGCTGATGAACCGCGACCTGGTATTCTGCGTCGGAACCGATGCACACGATACAAAGCACAGACCGCCGAAGATGAAGAAGGCGGCCGCTCACGTAGAGAAACGATACGGAGAAGATTATACAAGGAGGATATTCTACAGCAACGCCAAGAGTATGCTGAAGAAGAGAGATTAAGATGAGCCGAGAAAATTATGGAATGATGAATCAGGAGATTCAGGATGACGAAGTTACCATTGATCTGATGGAATTATTCAGTGCCTTATGGGCAAAGAAGACGATAATAATTCTGTCTGCGGTATTCATGGCACTGGTAGCGTTCGTCGGAACGAAGATGTTCGTGACACCGAAGTACACGTCAGTAACGAAGCTCTTCGTTATGACGAAGAATGACGACACCTCAGCAAGCGCAACCTACACAGACTTACAGACAGGAAGCATGCTGACAAAGGACTACATGGAACTGGTAAAGAGCCGTCCGGTACTGGAGAAGACCATCTCCAAGCTGAAGCTTGATGTGACACCGGAAGAACTGGCAGAGATGATCACCACAGAGACACCGACCGACACTCGTATCATGAGCATCAGTGTGACGGACGATGATCCGAAAGAAGCAAAACAGATCGCAGACACACTCAGAAAAGCAGTCAGCGTACAGATCACAGAGATCATGAATGCGGATTCTGTCAATACCGTAGAAGAAGGGAACCTTCCGACCAGTCCGTCTTCCCCGAATGTCAAGAAGAACATGATGCTCGGTGCACTGCTCGGACTTGTCATCTCTATGGGATTAATTGTACTGATCTCTATCTTAGATGATACGGTCAAGACTCCGGATGACGTAGAAAAATACCTCGGACTGAATGTACTGACTTCCATCCCGATCCAGGAAGGAAGCAATGCGCCGAAGAGGGCAAAGCAGCAGAGAGAATCAAGAAATGCTGTAAAAAGCAGAAGATAGGAGAAGGACATGGCAGAGATAGTATTAAAGAATCTAACGAAAGATTACCGGAGCAACGAAGCATACAAGACGCTTCGTACCAACATCGAATTCTCCGGATCAGATAAGAAAGTAATCGTATTCACAAGCTGTACACCGAACGAAGGAAAGAGTACCGTGACGATGGGACTTGCAGCGTCCCTCGCAGAAGGCGGCAAGAGAGTCCTGTTCGTAGATGCAGACCTTCGAAAATCCGTCCTGGTGGGACGGCACAGAGTCACAGGAGAAGTGAAAGGACTGACACACTTCCTCTCCGGACAGGCTGATGTAAAAGAAGTGATCTTAAGAACACAGGAACCGAATCTCTTTGTGACATTCGCAGGACCGGTTCCGCCGAACCCGGCAGAACTGCTCGGCGGCAGAAGGTTCGAAGCCTTCCTCGACGGTGCAAGACAGGCGTATGATTATGTGATTATCGATGCGCCGCCGCTCGGAAGCGTCATCGATGCAGCAATTATAGCAAAATTCTCAGATGCATCCGTAATGGTCATCTCAGCGAAGACGATCAGCTATAAGTTCGCCAGAGTGGTAAAAGAACAGCTGGAGAAGGCAGACTGCCCGATCCTCGGCGTGGTATTGAATAAAGTAGATATGAAACAGAACAAGTATTATGGTAAATACTACGGTAATTACTATGGCAATTACGGAGAAAACGGAAAGAAATAGAGGGTGAGCGTATGAACCAGCGCGTGGTTACCGGCCTGTTGACGGCCGGATGTATAGCACTGGCAGGTGCAGGATATATGACCTATAAGAATCAGGACCGCACTGCACCGGAGATAAAAGTAGACCAGAGTGAGAAGATTGCCTATACAGAAGGAGAAGACTACGGAAAGCTTCTGGAAGGCGTGACGGCACAGGACGATAAAGACGGAGACCTGACCAGTGAGGTATTTGTAGAAAAGGTCGTGCCGGTCAGTAAGAAGAAGGCGGTTGTCTATTACGGTGTCACAGACAAGGCGAAAAATGTAGGAACAGCAAGCCGGGAAGTGACCTATCAGGCAGCAGAAGACAGTGATGCGGCAGAAGAGACTGTACAGGATACGGCTTCGGAAGATACAACGCAGAAGACGGATGAAAAGTCGGAAAAGAAGACGAAGAAGAAATCCAAAAAAGCAAAGGCAAAGAAGACCGCTGAAGAAAAGAAGGCAGAAGATACCGCACAGGATGCAGCGGCAGCAGACCAGCAGAGCGCAGACCAGCAGAGTGGAACCTTGCAGCCAAACGGTACACGTCCGGCAATGAAGCTTGCCGGAGAAGCGAAGACGATAGCCAGAGGAACATCATTCAATGCACTGAATGAAGTGACAGACGCAGTGGATGACAAAGACGACAGAGATACCTTGTTCCGCGGACTTCACATTGACGGTAATTACAATGTGAACCAGGCAGGAACCTATACATTACAGTATTACGTACAGGACAGTGACGGTAATACCTCAGATCCGATCACATTTACACTGACTGTACAGTAACAGACGAAGGATGAATGATATGAGACAGAGACTTTTGGAAATGGAAAGAAAAAACCTGATAGGAAAACTGATCACACTGATTCAGCTTCTGGTATCGGTAATCTGCATCGTGACTGTGGCAGGCAGCGGGATGCTGCCGAAGAAGTACCTGATCTTCCTGATCGGGGCACTGGCAGTACTCTTCGGTGCGACACATATCCTGCAGTATCCGAAGAATAAGGTGCTGCGCTATACGGGGATGATTATCAGTCTCCTGATGACCATCATACTGGCAGTGATTAGTATGGGAATGATGAAGACCGATGATGTACTTAAGAAAGTCGGCGGAGCTACCTACAAGACGGATAACATGGTCGTGGTCGTGAAGAAAGGTGATTCGGCGAAGAACATCGAGGATGCCGAGGATTACCGGTTCGGTTATCAGACGGCGGTGGATCAGAAGAATACCGATAAGATGATCAAGGATATCGAGAAGAAAGTCGGCAAAGATGTGAAGACTGAAGAATACGAATCATTGACGGATGAGGCAAATGCACTTCTGAATGGAAATGTGGATGCGGCGGTGTTCAATGAGGGGTATATGAGTATGATCGATGAGTCGGTAGAGGGGTTCTCGGATCAGGTTCGCATTTTGTATCAGTATGGAATAAAGACAAAATTAAAAGAAGAGAAAAAATGCAGATGTACAGGAACCGTTCAATGTGTTTATCAGTGGTATTGATGTGGCTGGTCCTATTACAACGAACAGCCGAAGTGATGTGAATATTATTATGACGGTGAATCCGAATACGAAGCAGATCCTGCTCACAACGACGCCGAGAGATTATTATGTTACGATCCCAGGTGTATCGGGTGATGCAAGGGATAAGCTGACACACGCAGGTATCTATGGAGTGGATGCATCTATGGCAACACTGGAGAATCTGTATGGAATAGATATCAGCTATTATGCGCGGGTGAACTTTACTTCGCTGGAGACGATAGTGGATGCGCTTGGCGGTGTGGATGTGAATTCGGAAGTGGAGTTCGAAAATGAATGGATATAGCTTCCATAAAGGTGTAAATCATATGAATGGTGCGCAGGCACTTACTTTCTCAAGAGAGAGATATAGCTTTGCAGAGGGAGATAACCAGCGTGGTAAGGATCAGGAAGCGGTATTGACTGCGATTATTCAGAAAGCCACATCTCCGGCAATCATTAAGAGTGCTAACGAGATTCTGGCAACGGTCAGTGATTGTGTAGAGACGAATATGACATCGGATGAGATGGCAAAATTCATTAACATGCAGCTTAATGACGGAGCAAGCTGGAATATTGAATCGCAGGCAGCGTCCGGTAAGGGAGATACGCAGGCTTGTTATTCGTCGGGATCGCAGCTGTTGTATGTAATGTGGCCGGATGAAGCGGTAGTAGCAAATGTAAGTGATAAGATGCAAAAAGTATTAACAGAGAAATAGTATAGGAAAGAGAAACAGGTTATGAAATAGGGAGAAGAAAAAGTTCATATTCGGTGGATGTTGGTCTGCTATGATATATTGATATATTTATTGTCGGCAATATTATTGCTGCGGCTTTACGGAGGAAATGATAAATTATCATATACAGGCATACTTCAACAAATGTGTATATCTATGGTGTGCATATTTGGCATCCGCCTGCTTGGAAATATATATGGACAGGTGTGGAGATATGGAGGCATCCAGTGCTATATGCGCCTGATCTTTGCAGATGGAATAGCATGTGTGCTCTATATGATCATAGAAATTCTTCTCCCCGTTGAAAGCATTACTTTTGCGAGAATGCTTTCTCTTGTAAGTGTGGATCTGCTTGGAGCATTAACGATGCGTATGCTGTACCGCTATGCATATAAATGCGGGAACAGCAATGATATGCAGGGCAGATTCTGGGCGGTGCTTCTGAAGATATTCTCGGGAATTGATGCAGGTCGTGAAAAAGAAATCCAGAAAATTAAAATTGCGATTATCGGTGCAGGCCGCGTAGGTGTTGGTCTTGCAGAAGAACTGCTGAATAACGAGCAGGCATCCTACGTTCCAAGATGCTTTATCGATATTAATAAAGAAAAAGTAGGACGTGAGATTCAGGGAATTCCTGTATGGTCGGAAACGGATGCAACATTATCGAAGTTGGATGATTATGAAGTGCAGGAGATTATCTTTGCAATCCCGTCTATGGAGACAGAAAAGAGAAAAGAACTGTATGATTATTATAAAAATGCCGGCTATAAAGTAAAAATCTATGATTATCCGACGATGTATGCTGCCGGAGGAAAAAGATATCTGAGAGAGTTCGACATTGAGGAATTACTTTTTAGAAAGCCGTTGGTAGTAGCGGATGAACAGACGAATGCATATTACAAAGATAAAGTAGTATTGATCACCGGTGGCGGCGGTTCGATTGGATCGGAGCTCTGTCGTCAGATGGCTAAGATGCAGCCGAAACAGCTGGTTATTCTGGACATTTATGAAAATGGTGCTTACGATGTACAGCAGGAACTGGAAAATTGCTTACGAAAGGGAAAAATTAAAGTTACAGGTTGAGATTGCGTCAATTACGAATCGAAAGGCAATGGCAAGAATATTCGAACAGTACCATCCGCAGATCGTAATTAATGCTGCTGCACATAAGCATGTACCGCTGATGGAACATAATTGCATTGAGGCGATTGGAAAACAATATATTTGGAAGGAAAAACATGGTGGAATTATGCGAAGAATATGGTGCAGAACGATTTATGATGGTATCTACGGATAAGGCAGTCAATCCGACGAATGTCATGGGTGCCACAAAGCGTATGTGCGAGATGATCGTACAGAGTGCAAGTACACATGGAAATGTAAAGTATAGTGCAACCAGATTCGGGAATGTGCTTGGAAGTGCAGGATCGGTGATTCCGCTGTTCAAAAGACAGATTGCAAATGGCGGTCCCGTGACGATCACAGACAAGAGAATCATCCGATACTTTATGACGATTCCGGAAGCGTCTCAGCTGGTACTTCAAAGTGGAGCAATGGCACAGAATGGTGAACTGTTTGTTCTGGATATGGGAAAACCGGTCAAGATCATGGATCTTGCCGAGAATATGATCCGGTTATCCGGAGTACAGGGAATTGAGATTGTTGAGACAGGGCTTCGACCAGGAGAAAAGCTTTATGAAGAGTTGTTGGTGAAGACAGAAGAACTGGATAAGACAGAGAACAGTATGATTTTTATCGAAAGAGATTCTGCGCTCAGTGCAGCCGAAATTGATGAGAAACTCGCAATGTTGAAGGAAGCATGCGCTACGGATGATGACTCGAAAGCGAAAGAAGTGTTGAGAAAGGTTGTTCCAACATTTAAAAGACCGGAAGAGGTAAATAAGACGGCGTTTAAAAAACAACATAGGGAAAATGAAGAGAATTCGAAAAAGGGAATGAAAGTTGCATTGTTTTAATAAGAGCAGAAAGGAAGTAGTAAATTATGTCTAATGTTGATGCTACAAAAAATATACCAGCCAGAGTTATACAATTCAGTCCACCAGATATAAGTGAATTAGAGATTGCAGAAGTTGCAGAGGCATTACGTTCAGGATGGATTACAACAGGACCAAGAACAAAAGAATTAGAAAGAAGACTTGCAAAATATTGTCATACTTCGAAAACAGTCTGCTTAAATTCAGCAACAGCGGCAGAAGAGTTAAACCTTAGAATCTGTGGCATTGGCCCAGAGGATGAAATTGTAGTACCGGCCTACACTTACACGGCCTCAGCCTCTCCGGTTATTCACTGTGGAGCAAAGGTAGTATTCGTAGACAGCCAAAAAGATAACTGCGAATGGATTATGACAAAGTTGCAGAAGCTATTACAGCAAAAAACAAAAGCAGTTGTAGCAGTAGATCTTGGTGGTATTATCTGTGATTATGATAAATTATATGCTGCGATTGAAAGTAAAAAACATTTATTCCAAGCAAAAGAAGGCGACAGCCTTGGAGCAAGAATTCAGCAGGCAATCGGTCGCGTAATGGTATTTGCGGATTGCGCACATGCGTTGGGTGCTAATAAAGAAGGAAAGATGGCCGGAGAATGGGCTGACTTTACAAGCTTTTCCTTCCATGCAGTAAAAAAGCTTTACAACTGCAGAAGGTGGAGCAAGTACATGGAAAGACATCGAAGGAATTGACAACGAAGAAATCTACAAACAGTTTCAGTTATATAGCTTACATGGACAGAGTAAGGATGCACTTGCAAAAACACAGCTTGGTGCGTGGGAGTATGATATCATAGGACCATGGTACAAATGCAATATGACAGACATTATGGCAGCTATCGGACTTCGTCAGTTAGACCGTTATCCCGGGAATGCTTGAGAGAAGAAAAGAAATTGTTGCGAAATATGATGCGATGTGTGATGAACTTGGAGTAAAACACTTGATTCATAGTGGAGAAAACTTCCAGTCTTCGAATCACCTGTATCTGACTCGTATTCCGGGAATTCGTGATGCAACAAGAAGAGAAATTATTATCAAGCTTGCTGAACGAGGTGTAAACACGAACGTTCATTATAAACCACTTCCGATGATGACCGCATATAAAACAATGGGATGGGATATTAAAAACTTCCCGAATGCCTATGCATATTATGAGAATCTGATCACGTTGCCACTTCATACAAAACTGAGCGATGAGGATGTGGAGTATGTAATAGAGAATTATATAGATGTTGTTAGTAAATACATTTAAAAACAGAAAGTATATATTCTGCTTTTTGTTTGGTGCATATGTAGCATCAGTTCTTTGGATCACTTTACTTTCAAGAATTGGAAGCGAATACAGAGCGTTTTTGTTTCCATTTTATTCCTATAGGGAAATTTTAAAAGGAAGCAAACAATTTATTTTAGAAAATATTGGAAATGTAGTTTTGTTTGTGCCTTTAGGTGCTATTTTAAGCTATATAGGTGTGAATGCTTTCAAAAGAACTATTTTGATTGGATTTTCTTCTTCAATTACTATCGAATTGCTTCAAACTATTTTTTTCTCTAGGGATGTTTGAATGCGATGATATTCTGCATAATACGCTTGGAGCACTGCTTGGTTTTATGTTGGTAAAAAGATTTGTGAGAAACTTTCGGATTAAAATGAATAGGAAGAGCGTAGTTTTAGTTCTGGTTTCAATCATTTTATGCGTATTAGTTCCGGTTGGTTACCAAAAAAATTAGAATATCAAAAATGATGGTCAAATTAGCAGCAAGCCATGATCGTGACGAAAAAACAAAAAATTCTTCTAGTATTAAATGGGAAAAATTGGGAATGTCTGGAACACAAATGTGTTTGTAAAGTATCTTAGTGATGGCAGTATTCATATCAAAGGAACAGCGGATAAGCAGTCATGGTGGCCAATTGGTTCTGTGACCTTGAACCAGGTTGCTATTCTTTTTCCGGTTTATCAGATACAAAAGAGAATACCGTAGGATTAGAGCTTGAAGCATATAATCAACGATTTGCACCGGATGTAGGAGCAGCAAATGAAGAAGTAAAGTTTACTTTGACCAAAACGACGGAAATAATGGTTTATGTGATTGTGTATGAAGATTGTGATTGTGATGTCATTGCAACACCAGTACTTTATAGAGAGGAATAGGATTAGATGCTTAAGAGATGGGAAGAATTTGCCTGAATTCATGAAAACAGATGAGGTACGACCTTATTATGAGACTTTCAAAAAAGCAAAAAAATCAGTCTTGCTTTAAAAAGAATAATGGATTTTGTGGGTGGGATAATTCTTTTAGTATTATTAGCACTACCGATGTTATTTGTTGCTATATGGATAAAACTTGATTCAAAAGGCCCGGTTTTCTATAGGCAGGAGAGAATTACAACATATGGAAAACATTTTGAAAAATTCATAAATTCAGAACAATGGTTAGTAATGCTGATAAGATTGGATCAGCTGTAACTGTTTGGAAACGATAGCCGTATAACAAAAGTAGGTGCAAAACTTAGAGGCTGCCGATTGGATGAGTTGCCACAGGTGTTTGATCTCATCTCTGGCAATATGAGTTTTGTAGGCACACGACCAGAAGCTGTGAAGTATGTCGAAAAGTATAAGCCAGAATATATGGCGACATTGTTGCTTCCAGCAGGTATTACAAGTGAAGCAAGTATTCGTTATAAGGATGAAGCTAAATTGCTAGATGGTGCTGAAGATGTAGATAAAGTGTATATAGAAGAAGTTCTTCCGGGAAAAATGAAATATAATCTTGAAAGCATTAAAAGATTTTTCATTTGTGGGAGAGATTGTTACAATGTTCAGAACTGTGTTTGCAGTACTTGGAAAGGATTATGAATAATAGTTATGGGAAATAGAGAAGTGGTTGATGGATTAGTTTCAATTATTATGCCATCATGGAATACAGAAAGATTTATCGCAGAGACAATACAATCTGTAATTGATCAGACATATACAAATTGGGAGCTGCTTATTGTAGATGACTGCTCTACGGATAATACAGATGAAGTAGTTGTTTCTTTTAAAGATGAAAGAATCAAATATTTTCATAATGAAAGAAATTCTGGAGCAGCATTAACTCGTAATAGAGCAATGAGAGAGGCAAAGGGAGAATGGATTGCATTCCTGGATTCCGATGACCTTTGGACACCAGAGAAATTTGGAACATCAGATTGATTTTATGAAGAAAAAATGGATATACACTTTCATTTTACGGAATATGAAAAGATAGATGAAGAGTCTAATCCATTAAATATATATGTGTCCGGACCTGAGAGAGTTAATAAGCGCAAGATGTATAATTATGATTATATCGGACAACTTACAATGATGTATAGCGCGAAAGAATTTGGGCTTATTCAGATCAAAGATATTAAGTAAAAATAACGATTATGCGATTCGCTTGCAGTTATATAAAAAGCCAGGTACTTGTGCATACTTGCTTAAGGAAAATCTTGCAAAGTACAGAGTTCGTAAAGTAAGTATAAGTCATGATAAATTCAGAAGAAAATTCAAAAGCCATTATGATTTATTCCATATGTGTGATGGAAAAACCAGCGGTTGTAGCTGCATGGTATACATGCTGGAACATGATTTTATGGTGTGTTGGAAAAAAGAAACTATGAAAACAGATGTGATTGGAGGAGGAATAAATGGAAAGAGATTCGTTATTGTATAAAGCAAGAAGAAAATGTCAAGTGATTGCACAGAAAATAATGCCAGATGAAACAATGTGTAAATTCTATTCCAGAATTCTTCTTCAAAAAAAGGTGGATTTAAAGAATCCTAAAACTTTAATGAAAGATTCAATGGTTAAAACTCCATGATTATCCTAATAATCAATTAGTAATAAATGGTGCTGATAAATATAAAGTAAGGGATTATGTCGAAAAGAAAGGACTTGGAGATATATTGGTTCCGTTACTTGGGCATTGGGATAGACCGGAAGATATTGATTGGGAAAAGTTACCGGATAAATTTGTCCTTAAAT
>ENA-OQHD01000753-OQHD01000753.1-human-gut-metagenome-genome-assembly--contig:-NODE-753-length-10831-cov-2.972627_pt1 | contig 10831 bp, 18 predicted proteins | sample MGYA00242560_ERZ504711 | MGnify/ENA primary metagenome ERZ504711 (study PRJEB26092, sample SAMD00036198) | human gut metagenome | host: Homo sapiens | study: EMG produced TPA metagenomics assembly of... | reverse complement strand
GGCTGAACAGCCAAGGATGCGACTATCTGGCGCTGCGTGAGAAAGCTACGGTTATCGACCAGCTGACTTTCTCTACGGAAAGGAAAATTCATGGCTACTCTGGTGCAATCTTCCTTGATTGGGAAGAAGGTGCTGTATGTGAAGGGAGCTCCCGAGATTGATTTTGGGTAAATGCAAGGAGGTCATGTTGGACGGCAGGCGTGTGGATGCGGTGGAATACCGTTCTACAGTGGAGGCTCAGTTGCTCAACTACCAGAATATGGCTATGCGTACACTTGGCTTTGCATTCAAGATTGTGGATGATGCGGAAGCGTCTGATTGTGTGTCATTGGTTGCTGAAAATGACTTTGTCATTCCTGGGTGTGGTTGCCATCAGTGATCCTATCCGCCCGGATGTGCCTGCGGCCGTTGCCAAATGCCAGTCGGCAGGTATCGGAGTGAAGATTGTGACGGGAGATACACCGGGTACAGCTACCGAGATAGCACGCCAGATTGGTCTGTGGAAACCGGAGGATACGGAAAAGAACCGCATTACGGGAGCTGCATTTGCCGAATTGACGGATGAGGGGCATTGGACCGTGTGATGGACCTGAAGATAATGTCGCGTGCACGCCCCACAGACAAACAGCGTCTGGTGCAACTGTTGCAGCAGAAAGGTGCGGTAGTGGCTGTGACGGGTGACGGCACGAATGATGCTCCTGCGCTGAACCATGCGCAAGTGGGACTTTCGATGGGTACCGGAACCTCCGTTGCCAAGGAGGCCAGCGACATCACGCTGCTGGATGACTCCTTCAACAGTATAGGCACGGCCGTGATGTGGGGACGTTCTTTATATAAAAAGTATACAGCGTTTCATTGTTTTTCAGCTGACTATCAATTTTGTGGCTTTGTTTATCGTTCTCCTGGGCTCACTGGTGGGTACGACGCTTCCTTTGACCGTCACGCAGATGTTGTGGGTGAACCTGATTATGGATACGTTTGCGGCCCTGGCCCTGGCGTCCATTCCACCCAGTGAGAGCGTGATGAAGGAAAAGCCACGTAAGAGTACGGATTTCATTATAACCAAGTCCATGAGGTATTACATTCTGGGAATGGGGACTGCCTTCCTGGTGTTACTTATGGGAATGCTCTTCTGGTTTAACAGTGAGGAGGGAGGGATGACTACCTATCGGCTGACTGTGTTCTTCACATTCTTTGTTATGCTTCAGTTCTGGAACTTGTTCAATGCGCGTGTGTTCGGCACTTCGGACTCGGCGTTCAAGGGCATTTCCAAATCTTATGGCATGGAGCTGATTATACTTGCCATTTTGGGCGGACAGATACTGATTGTACAGTTTGGTGGAGCTGTGTTCCGCACAGTGCCGCTCGATTTTATGACTTGGATGACGATTGTCGTTTCTACCTCGTTTGTTTTGTGGATAGGTGAACTGGTTCGCCTTATCCGACGTTTAACACAGAAATAGTGATGAAAAGAAGAGGAATCAAGAACCTTATTATTGATTTTGGCGGAGTTCTGATTGATTTGGACCGCCAGCGCTGTTTAGAGAATTTCAGAAAGCTGGGATTGCCGGACGTGGAAGTCATGTTGGACCTCTATCACCAGCAGGATTTCTTCCAGAAATATGAAAAAGGGTTGATTACCAGTGCGGAGTTCCGGGAAGTGATTCGTGGAAAGATAGGGAAACCGGTGACTGATGCCCAGATAGATGACGCCTGGAACAGTTTCTTGGTGAGTATTCCTACCTTTAAATTGGATTTACTGTTGGAACTGCGCAAAAAATTATGTGGTCTATCTGCTGAGCAACACCAATGAAATCCATTGGCAATGGTCGTGCCTGCACGCGTTTCGCTACAAGACTTTCCGTGCGGAGGACTTTTTTTGAACATATCTATCTCTCTTATGAGATGAAGATGGCAAAACCGGATGCCGATATATTTCAGAAAGTACTGGATGAGACCGGTTATTCTTCCCAACGAGACTCTTTTCATTGACGATTCTGAGGCCAATTGCCGGACAGCGAGGCGTTGGTATTTCTACCTATACGCCAAAGGCCCACGAGGATTGGAGACATGCAGTTGTTTTGTGAAACATCGGACATTGGTTCCCGTCCAAGTGTAGCCACTATCGGTTTCTTTGACGGAGTACATCGGGGACACCGCTACCTGATAGAGCAAGTGCGTGCGGTAGCTGCCGGGCGTGGGCTTGCTTCGTCGGTCGTGACTTTTTCGGTACATCCGCGTAAAGTGATGCAGGCCGATTATCATCCGAAGTTATTGACCACCTGTGATGAGAAAGTTTCCCTACTAGCCAAGACTGGGGTGGATTATTGCATGATGCTTGATTTCACTCCTGAAATAGCCCGGCTTTCGGCACGGGAATTCATGTTCATACTGAAGGAACGCTATCAGATACAAGCTTTGGTAGTGGGGTACGACCATCGTTTCGGGCATAACCGCAGCGAGGGTTTTGAGGACTATGTGCACTATGGTCGCGAATTGGGTATGGAGGTGCTTCTTGCGCGCGCGTATGCTTATAGTAAGGAAGCATCGGTAACGGAGGTTACTGTCAGCTCCTCGGCTATTCGCGGTCTGTTGCTGGAGGGAAACGTTTCGGAAGCTGCCGAGTATCTGGGATATGATTTCTTTTTCGGACGGTACGGTTGTCGGCGGCTATCAGGTGGGGCGTAAGATAGGTTTTCCTACGGCTAATCTCCGTGTTTCCGATTCTGACAAGCTGATTCCCTGCGATGGTGTGTATGCCGTCCGTGTCTGTGTTGAAGGCAAGGAGTACGGCGGTATGCTAAGCATTGGCTACCGACCTACGTTGGAGAACGGCCCCGATCGCAGTATTGAGGTCCATATATTCCGGTTTGATGCTGACATTTATCAGCAGCCGATGCGTCTTTCCTTTGTGCGCCGCACCCGTCCTGAACTGAAATTCGACAGTATAGAAGAACTTATTGCCCAGCTTCACCGTGACGAGGTGGAGATTAAATCCATTCTTGCTTTATAAACATAAGGCAATAAGGTCATTTATCCCCTTGCAGTTCTATGTATTTTCCCGTTTGAAGTGTTTGCTTTCTGTATATTTATCGTAAAACGCGTTTTTTTTAATTGTTTTTCGATAAATATTTTCTGTTTTTCTTTGTCATACCAAAAAAAGGGCTCTTTTATTTGCATATCGAAAAATCGATAAATGATTATCGAAAAACAAAATAAAGAACTAATAAATCAATAACGGTATGAAAACTTTAGTAATGACAACAATCTTTGTAGTGACAGTAGTGATAAATGCTTTTGGTGGTAATATCCAGGAAAACTTTGCCTATAATGAAGTGATGAACGGAAATCAGGTGGAGTCCCAGATTGTATATAAAGTAGAGAACGGTAAGTTTCTGCAGAACCATTTGAAATACAATTTCATCTATGATACCCAAGGGCGTACGATACAGAAGGAAGCGTTGAAATGGAACGAGATTGAGCAGGCGTTTGAACGCTTCTATTGCTTGAACTACAATTATACAGAAACCGGTACGGATGTGGAATATGCCTTGTGGGACAACAAGACGCATGCCTACTCCGATGTGAAAGAAAAAGCAGTTTATCTGCAGGCGGGAGATGACATCAACTACTTGAGTTACAAATGGAGTAAGAAGGACAACGACTGGAATCTGTTGGTGGAACATGCCACTGCAGAGGAAGACGTATTGCTCCTGGCAGTGAAATAAATGAAGAACAAATATAGAAATGAGGGAGGGGCTTAGGTTATGAGAAGAGCATTTATGAGTATTACACTATTGGTATTGTCACTTTCTACAGTGATGGTGCTGCTGATGGGACTTGTTGCCACAGCTTGACGGATTGACAGAGAAAATGTGTATCTTTGCGAACTTTTAGACGAATAGAACAATGAAAACGGCAATAAAACTAGTATTGATTTACTTTTTGATGCAGCTTATAGGAGCACTGTTTGCAGGACCTTTCTGTCTGCTGTATACGTATTTCGCTTATGGAACTTTCGACATGGACAAGGCTGGTCAGATTGCTGTGGCGCCTACCATGCTGCTGGGCTTTGTTTTCATGGGACTGTACTTGTGGCGCAAGAACTACCTGACGGGAGACAAGCATCTGTATTCTCCGGTGTCAGTCCCTTATCTGGCATGGAGCCTGCTTGCCGGAATGACTTCCATATGTATAATAGGTCTTCTGATGTCCGAACTTACATTTTTTGCCCAATTTGTTGGACCAGACATTTGATATACTGCAATCCGGTTGGCTGGGTATTCTCTGTATTTCTGTTTTGGGACCCGTACTGGAAGAACTGCTTTTCCGTGGTGCCATTACCAAGGAGCTGCTTCGCAGATATAGCCCGGCAAAGGCTATCTTGTTTTCCGGGTTGATATTCGGTATCTTTCATCTGAATCCGGTTCAGATAATAGGTGCTTGCCTCATCGGTTTCTTGCTTGCCTGGCTTTATTATAAGACACGGAGTCTTATGGCATGTATTCTGATACATATCATGAATAACGGCTTGTCTGTCTATCTGAGCCTGAAACATCCTGAAATGGAGGATGTGACACATCTGCTGAGTAACCCGTATGTACTGGTTTGGGCAGTGGTTTTCATATTGTTGCTTCTACTCTCCTTGAAACAACTGAATAAATATAATATATCTGATACTAATACAACAACTGAATTATGAAAAGAAGATTGAACATTCTCTGCCTGGTGGTAATGCTTGTACTGAGTTACTCGGTATTGGAGCAGGGGGTACTATATCTTTCTGGGAGCCAAGATCGGGGGCGCAGACCGGACTGGAGCTGGGAAAGAAAGGGAGTGACATTGCTGCCTACAAGGAACTGATGAACCTGAAGGTTGTCAACCTGATACCTTCTTCCATGGAGTCGTTTGATTTCTTCAGGGATTCCGTCTACAATGAGAAAAGCAGGAGTTATGTGCCTGCAGCCTACTCTTCGTTGATGGTCAGCGTAGATTCTCATGATTCTGTCGGGAAAGTGGTGGCAAAGTATTTGCTGATATATCTGCATTTGGGCTTTTCCCTTTGGGCGGTAGTATTGTTTATCCGCTTGATAATCTCTATCAACAAGTCCGACATCTTCAACTGGCGGAATGTACGTCGGCTGCGTCGATTGGGAATGGCACTGGTTGTCAGCTTCTGCTGTACCTTTGCGTCATCATATCTTGATTTTATAGGTATCGATACCGTATTCTCGCTGCATGGTTACGAGCTGAGCCTCTCAGAATTGGTGAGCACTACCACGCTGGTACTTGGGCTTTGTTCGCTGATTGTAGGTGAAGTGTTTGCCATTGGATTGAAAATGAAGGAAGAGCAGGATTTGACGATTTAATAATAAGAAGAACGGACAGAGATATGAATAAAATCAGAGTATGTGCCTTCCTGGCTTTGGTAGTGTTTATTGGTAGTGTTGTAACGGATATGTTTAGTGGATTTATGGACGGCTGGAATGAGGCGGGCGACCAGAAGGATTTTCATGCCTTACCCTCCGTGTCACTTTTGGTGCGGGCAGATGATACGCTGCCTGCTGATACTTTGATTAGTGCGGCACAGGATACGCCCATGTATTGCAATACAAGTGAGGTATCGGTGCAAGGGTTTCCGTAGTACGAAGTGGCGGTGGGTATCGTTCTTGCTGTTTCCTGCGGGACTGTTTGCGCTTTACGGGTTCTATAGTGTGGCGCGGCTGGTGCTTACTGCCACGAAAGGCGAGGTGTTTGTGCACAAGAATGTGCGTCGGATGCGCATCTTTGTCTATGCGCTGATTTCGGTGAGTCTTTTATTCGAGTTGCAGCAATGGGGCATCTATCATGACTTGGCTTCTCAAGTGCGGCTGGAGGGATACGAGGTGTTGCCTTATTCTTTCAAGTATGCTTGGTTCAATTATATGCTGTTGGCATTGTTCACCGAGATATTCGCCATCGGCGTGAAGATAAAGGAAGAGCAGGATTTAACGGTTTAATTGTGGGGGGAAGGATTATGAAAAAGGATAAGTATATTGGGGTATCCTGGCTATATTGGTCATTGTTGCAGAGTTTACCTATGCGATGATAGCAGGCTGGGTGGATATGAAGAATAGTTTTCTTGAGGGTTACAATAGTGTAAATGTGCATTCGGGAACTCCACAGCCGGAGTATTCCGGTTTATTTGATAAGGTATATGTGGATGTTAGACCTTTGGAAACGACAGCAGTCGATTCCTTGACGAATCGTTTTGCCGATAAGTCAGTACCTTATCAGGTAAAGAGAATAGGCACTGTGATTGTCCCCACTGTCTGGAGTTCCATAGTGAACTTCTTTGCCATGTTTGCCATCATTCCTTTCTTTGTAGGAATCTATTGTCTGATACGTTTGCTGGTATCCATCTCAAAGCGGGAAGTGTTTACTTCGGATAATGTAGCCCGGTTGCGTTTCTTTACTTATTCGTTTGCTGCATTGTACGGCTTGATGACTTTGCACGATTGGCTGAATCATCTTGAAGCAGTGAAGCAAGTGGCTCTGCTGGGCTATGAAGTGGTTGCATCGCATGATACGGATTTCACATCCCTGGTTATTATAATTCTTTTCACCGAGATATTTGCCGCCGGGGTGAAGATAAAGGAAGAACAGGACTTGACTATTTAAAAGTGAGAGGAGGGATTATGACACTTATGACACTTATGAAACAAAAGGAACCAAAGGAACCAAAGAGACGGATAGCGCTTATTATGAATGTGCTGTTTTATTTCTGTGGACTATGTATTGGTGGCGGCATTGTTCGTAATCTGACATTGTGCTATGAGTTGGGAAAGGATGATACTGCTAATTTTATCTGGCACATATTACCCGAATCAGTAACAATGCTGGTGATGACAATATGTGGCTTGTGTATTTTTCTCATTCTCCGCAATGTGAAGAAAGAGGAAGTGTTTGTTTATCAGAATTCATCTTTGATACAAACCATTGGGGTGCTGATAGCATTGAATGGGCTTTTTCAGGTAACTCTCTCCTGGGTTACTCCCGAAGGAGTACCGACTGATACTTCTTATCGGATATTCGTGTTATTGGGAGTTTTCATCATCTTTATGGGCTATCTTTTTAAGATGGGAGTTCGTATGCGTGAGGAACAAGAGTTGACGATTTAAATAAAAGTGAAGAGCGCGATATGAAGAAAAGTGTGAAATATGGTCTGTATTTCGTTGTCGGACTTGTGGCGGTTTTATTGTTGGCAAGTATTGTCTATTTTCTCCTCTTGTTTCCGGCCTTTGACGGGAAGTGGAAAGTCTATATTGTAATGCCGTGGATGTATCTGTGCATATATGGTTATTACCGGTTGACGAAACGGTACACTGACTGGTGGTGTGAGTGGGAAAAGAATAATTGATAAATAGAACACAATTATATGATTATAGTAAACCTTGACATAATGATGGCCCGAAGAAAGATATCTTTGGGCGAACTGGCGGAGAAGATTGATATTACGCCTGCCAATCTCTCTATTCTCAAAACCGGAAAGGCTAAGGCCATCCGTTTCTCTACACTGGAAGCAATCTGTAAGGAACTTGATTGCCAGCCAGGGGGATATACTGGAGTTTAAGGAGGATAAATAGGAGAAGAAGGCGCAAGTAGAGGTTGAATGCTTACCGCCTTAAGAAACTCCGTTTACGTACTACAGTAAACACCTTTACATACTACGGTAAACGCCTTTACATACTATGGTAAACGTCGTTACTTCATAATGTAAAAACCGTTACATTCTGGAGTAATGTCTTTTCCTGATTTAGCTAGACGCTTTTTCTTTTTATAACCGATATCAGTAGACGGTTCTTGGAATGTTGTACTGGTTCAGTAGTCACTTCTTCCCAAGCCCTGCTGATATAGTAGACACAGCAAAGTGAGTTGTCCTGATTCTGTTGACAGTCATCCTGCTGCATTTGCAGAGCCCGTGCTTGCTTGTCCGGCAAGACTGGGTGCCCCTAAAAGAGGCATTCTGTCTTTGTCAGGTGCGCTGTCCTGCGCCTTCGCCCGGACTTGCTGTCCGGCTTTGCAAAGATATTGCATCCTTCTTTTTATTGCTACTTGTGGAAGGATATTTTTTCTTCTTCCACATTTTCTTCTGTATTCCCTTCTCCAGATGCGCCACAGCAGGTATTTTATACCCGATACTCATATGCGGTCTGCGATGGTTATAGAAATGTATGTAGCGAGCTATGACATTTCTTGCATGCCCGATTTCGTTGAACCGGCCTCGAGGATGGCTGCTTTCCGCCTTAATAATCCCGTTGATACGTTCCGCAACGGCATTGTCGGTGGGTTTGTAGTCTTCCGTCATACTGATGGCAATGCCATGTTTCTGAAGAAGTGCCACGTATGGGTCGCAACAGTATTGTACGCCACGGTCCGAGTGATGTATCAGGCCCGTAAGATTTTCATCTCCTGTCATTTCAACAGCCTGCTCTATAGCCTGTTGCAATGCATTGATGGTTGCCGATACCCGTAAGGTGTCGGCAAGCACCCATCCCACTATCTTATGGGAGTAGGCATCCGTAATCAGATGCAGATAACAGACTTCACCATTGGCAAGTGGTATATAAGTAATGTCGCTGACCCACAACTGGTTGGCTGAAGTCAAGGTCAGTCCTTTGATTAGGTTCTTCCACTTGTGGTAGCGATGGTTGGAGTTCGTCGTATGCCGGGTCTTGCGGGCAGGAAGCATCAAGCGGTGTTGCCGGAGCAATGCATAAAAGCTGTCCCGCCCAGGCATGAACCCGGCTCCAAAAAGCACGGTGAGCATAATCCACAGTTTGTAACAGCCTATACCCGGATCTTCGATACGGATATCACGGACAGCATCCAGCATGAGACGTTCCCTATGTATCTGACTCTCAATGTCAGCCTTTGACTGGTAGTAGGCTTGACGACAATGGCCAAACAGACGGCAGGCCAACGCAACTTTCAGGTTGCGCTGACTGACCAGTTCCGTTACGATTTGGCCCCAGATTTTTTCTGATAGGGATGTTGAAGAGTTCTTCAGCACGCGTAATCATCAACTCACGGGCTTCTGTTTCCAGCTTGGAGAAAGACAGAGCTTTCTCCAGCTCTTTAATGCGCTTTTTTAATTGGGCATTTTCATCTTTGTAGGCTTCCTTGCTGCGATTGGACATATCTGGTGATTCTTGTTCAGAAGGCAAAGATAGCTCTTCTGCTAAATTTGAATACTTTTTAATCCAACTATTTAGCAAGGCAGGGCAACAAATGCCATGTGCCCGGCAAAAGGCATGCTTACTCATACCTGATTGGTAGTAAGAGTGAAGAAAAAACAGTTTTTCATCTTCACGATAAAGCTTTCGTTTTGAAGTCATAATAGTAACACATTTATTAGTTTGTAAATGTGTCTACCTATATCAGGATAAGACAGGGGATATAAAAAAGCGCAGGCAGTTTATCTACCCACGCTTTTGTTTTTGATACTGGGATTGTATTATTCTCCCGGATGAATTGCTTCAGAAGGACAAACATCTGCACAAGTACCACACTCTGTGCAAGTCTCAGGGTCGATATGATAGATATCACCTTCAGAGATAGCGCCAACCGGACACTCGTCGATACAAGTTCCGCAAGCAATACAATCGTCACTAATTACGTAAGCCATTTTCTTTTAGATTTAAATTATTATTAGTACTAATTCGTTTGGCAAAAATAGTGGTTTTCTTTATTACTTGCTATCAATCTTGATTAAAAACGTATAATTTGTATGTCGTCTAAATAAGGAGTCGAGAAAGCGACACAGCATACCGCAGAGACTGAAAAATGTTCGTTTTTGAATTTCGTAAACGAATTGCTCTGATACTATTGGCTTTAGCTGGAGCTTAAGCCGATTTTCAACTTTTAAGAAAGAGTCGGATAGGTAAAAGTAATCACTGCGATTTCTCCTTCTTCGACATTCTCGGTTTGATAGGTACCTTTGAAATGTTCAAAGAACAACTGGTTGATTTTCTGTTGCACTGATACTTTTTGAGAGGCAAACCTGGAATCGGCTATAGGACTGTTCTCTATCCGGCATGCGATGATGTGTTTGTCCGGATGGTTGACCAAGAACATGCTGACTTTGCGCGTTTCTTTGCAGTCGTTCGGATAAAGCAGCATACTTGTCACTATTTGTGTAAGGCGGTTGACGTCGGTATGGATACGCACATCTCCCACCTCTACTTGTAGTTCCAGGAGGATACGGCCTTCACTACGCATTTGTATTAGACAACCTAGTTCGTTGCACCATTCTTTTACATTACAATCCTGCAATTGAAATTTCATCATATTCGCTTCCAGGCGTGAGAGGTCCAATACGTCGTTTACCAGTTGGATAAGCTCACCCGAATTGGTCTGGATAATACCGGAATACTCTTTTCGCTCTTCTTCATCCAGTTCGTTGTCGGTGGAAAGCAGTTGGGAGAAACCGACTACATTGTTCAGTGGAATACGGATATTATAACTCATATTGGCAAGGAAACGGCTTTTTACTTCGTTGGCTTCTTCGGCAATAATTGCCAATTTACGCATTTCCTTCTCATCTTGTTGCAGCCGCTTCCTGCTTCTATACATATGTAGGTTGAAAAGTAACAAGGCTATAATGATGATAATGGAAGTGACCAGACAGATACGGTGAAAAGTGGCTTGCCGCTGTTCTTTCTGGAAAAGCAGTTGGTCCATATTATATAGGCTTTGTATCTGTTCTATCTGTGAGGTGGAGAATACTGTATATAACGAATCTTTTGCCTTGGTTATTTGTTTATAGACAGGAAGTGCGTCGTCCGGTAAA
>ENA-OQHD01000752-OQHD01000752.1-human-gut-metagenome-genome-assembly--contig:-NODE-752-length-10841-cov-2.239686_pt1 | contig 10841 bp, 19 predicted proteins | sample MGYA00242560_ERZ504711 | MGnify/ENA primary metagenome ERZ504711 (study PRJEB26092, sample SAMD00036198) | human gut metagenome | host: Homo sapiens | study: EMG produced TPA metagenomics assembly of... | reverse complement strand
AAGACACTTTGCAGCGTTTGTTAGAGAAAGTAAATCGAGTGCCATTGCACGAAGATTTCCACTTTCGAGTTACAAACGGTCAACGGGCTGAGGTAAAGCGGGCCTGCACCGCGAAGGAATATCTCTGCTTTCCGCGTCCGCTTCGCCACCAAGAATTTGTATGTCTTCTAAGCGTATCACCCCAACAAATACAAATTTTGCTATGTGAAAAAAGTTGTCAGTTTCCGCAAATTTAGAATTGAAATTTGGGGAACGCTAGTATATACTAGAATAGGCAGAAATTTTGGTTTATTTTAAATATTTTATAACTATGGAGGGCTAGAATATGAGCTACAATGCAACAGGAAACTCAGCAAGCAGACGTATTGCCACATTGCTTGATGAGGGAAGCTTTGTTGAAATTGGTGGTGCTGTTACAGCAAGAAGTACCGATTTCAATATGCAGGAGAAGGCGGCTCCTTCAGACGGTGTTATTACCGGATACGGAGTGATCGATGGTAATCTTGTCTATGTATATAGTCAGGATGCTGATGTTCTCGGCGGAGCTATCGGAGAGATGCATGCGAAAAAGATCGCACGGATCTATGATATGGCAATGAAGATGGGAGCACCGGTGATCGGACTGATCGACTGTGCAGGACTCAGACTTCAGGAAGCTACAGATGCACTTGAGGCATTTGGAAGTCTTTATCAGAAACAGGCACTCGCATCCGGAGTGATTCCGCAGGTAACAGCTATTTTCGGTATGTGCGGAGGCGGACTTGCAATCGTGCCGGGTCTTGCAGACTTCACATTTATGGAAGCAAAAGACGGAAAACTTTTCGTTAATTCTCCAAATGCACTGGAAGGAAATGAAATTTCCAGATGTAATACAGCCAGTGCCGCTTATCAGAGCAAGACGGCTGGTCTTGTAGATGGTATCGGTACAGAGGCAGAGATTCTCGGACAGATTCGTTCACTTGTATGCATGATTCCTGCCAATTATGAAGACGATATGTCTTATGAAGAGTGTACAGATGATCTGAACCGTGTATGTGCTGATATCGCAAATGCATCAGAAGATACAGCAATCGCACTTGCACAGATTGCTGATAATGGCATTCTTGTAGAGACAAAGAAAGATTATGCAAAAGAGATGGTTACAGGCTTTATCCGTCTGAATGGACAGACTGTAGGTGTCGTTGCCAACCGTTCCAAAGTATACGGAGCTGATGCTGAGACAGAGGCTGAATTTGATGCTGGACTTACTGTTGACGGATGTGCAAAAGCAGCAGATTTCGTTAATTTCTGTGATGCATTCTCTATCCCGGTTCTGACGCTGACAAATGTAGCAGGCTTTGCTGCAACTGTAGAGTCTGAGAAGAACATGGCCAAGGCTGTTGCCAGACTGACTTATGCATTTGCAAATGCGACTGTTCCGAAAGTAAATGTGATCGTAGGAAAAGCATTTGGAAGTGCTTATGTAGCAATGAACAGCAAATCAGTTGGTGCTGATCTTGTATATGCATGGCCGACAGCAGAAATCGGTATGATGGATGCAAAACTTGCAGCACAGATTATGTATCCAGATGCTGATGCAGATACTCAGAGTGCAAAAGCAGCAAAATATAAAGAACTGCAGTCCAGTCCGAACGCAGCAGCAGCCAGAGGATATGTTGATGCCATCATCGAACCTGCAGACACCAGAAAATATGTGATCGGTGCATTTGAAATGCTGTTCACAAAAAGAGAGAATCGTCCAGGACTAAAAAAGCACGGTACAGGTTTAGTGAGGTGAGGCGAGTGAAGGAAAAAATCAGTTTATTAGGACTTATCCTCATTCTCGTCCTTAGCTTTACGGGATGTGGTAAGTCTGAGACGACAGAGTATGATCAGACGACAATGGAGCAGTATGCAGATACAATCATCAGTGCATTCAGTTCTATGTCTGAAGAAGATATGGATTATTACGAGAATCTGAGAGATCTGAATCTTGATATTACTCTTTTACAGGCACAGTTACCGATCGATGGATCGGATTTCCTGACTATGATCGAAAGCTGGAAGGCTTCTCAGGAAGAATGTGGCGCTTATATTGAGCATGGTGACTGGACAATGAAAGTCAGCCATGATGGTGCAACACTTTCATCCGAAGGTAAATTTGAGGACAGAGATGCTGAGATTGCTTTCACATTCAATGAGAAGAGCGATATGGAGAGCATGACAGTATCCGCACATTATACAACAGGAGAAATCCTTAAAAAAGCCGGATTAAATACAATCCTTGGAATGGGAACTGTATTTGTTGTATTGATTTTCATTTCATTTATTATCTATCTGCTTGGATTCATTCCGAAGCTTCAGAAGAAGCTTTCCGGTAAAGGAAAAGCTGCAGAAGAGAAGAAGGAAACACCTGTACAGGCAGCTCCGGCACCTGCAGTATCTGCACCAACAGGCAGCAGGTACGGATGACGGCGAACTTGCAGCAGTTATTGCAGCAGCAATCGCAGCTTCAGAAGGAACTTCTACAGATGGTTTCGTAGTTCGTTCTATCAAGAGAAGAAAATCAAATAAATGGAATTAATCAGGAGGATATGAAAATGAAGAATTATACAATTACAGTAAACGGAAATGTATATGATGTAACAGTTGAAGTAAAAATGGTGCAGGTGCAGTTCAGACAGCAGCACCAGTTGCAGCTCCTAAGGCTGTTGCTCCGGCAGCTCCAAAAGCAGCTCCGGCAGCAGGTGCAGGAAGTATCCAGGTAAAAGCCGGTGCAGCCGGAAAAGTATTCCAGATTCCTACATCCGTTGGTCAGAGTGTACAGGCTGGAGATACTGTAATCGTGATCGAGGCCATGAAGATGGAGATCCCGGTTGTTGCCCCGGAAGCAGGAACTATTGCCAGCATTGATGTGGCAGTAGGTGATGCTGTTGAATCAGGAGCTGTACTTGCTACATTAAACTAGTAACTGAACCAGGAGGTTTTACAAATGGAATATATTTCAAATACGCTGGGAAACCTCGTAGATCAGACCGCGTTCATGAATCTGACTTTTGGTAACCTGATCATGATCGCTGTTGCCTGCGTGTTTCTCTATCTGGCAATCCACCATGGCTTTGAGCCATTGCTTCTTGTTCCGATTGCCTTTGGTATGTTGCTTGTAAATATCTATCCGGATATTATGCTTCATGCTGAAGATGCAGCAAACGGTACAGGTGGACTTCTGTATTACTTTTATCAGCTTGACGAGTGGTCCATCCTTCCTTCTCTGATCTTCCTTGGAGTTGGAGCGATGACAGACTTTGGTCCGCTGATTGCGAATCCGAAGAGTTTTCTTCTCGGAGCAGCAGCACAGTTTGGTATCTTTGCCGCTTATCTTGGAGCGATGGCTCTTGGATTTTCCGACAAGGCAGCAGCAGCTATCTCTATTATCGGAGGTGCAGACGGTCCGACATCTATCTTCCTTGCAGGTAAACTGCAGCAGACAGCTATCATGGGAGCCCAATCGCTGTAGCGGCATATTCTTATATGTCACTTGTGCCGATCATCCAGCCACCGATCATGAAACTTCTTACAACAGAGAAGGAAAGAAAGATCCAAAAATGGATCAGCTTCGTCCGGTTTCCAAACTGGAGAGAATCCTGTTCCCGATCATTGTTACGATCGTTGTCTGCGTGATTCTTCCTACAACAGCTCCACTGGTTGGTATGCTGATGCTTGGTAACCTGTTCAAAGAGTGTGGCGTAGTAAGACAGTTGACAGAGACAGCTTCTAATGCTCTGATGTATATCGTAGTTATCCTTCTTGGTACGTCTGTAGGTGCTACAACAAGTGCGGAAGCATTCCTGAACCTTGATACGATCAAGATCGTTATCCTCGGTCTCATAGCATTTGCATTCGGTACTGCGGCAGGTGTACTGTTCGGTAAACTGATGTGCTGGATTACTAAGGGAAAAGTAAATCCGTTGATCGGTTCTGCAGGTGTATCTGCGGTTCCTATGGCAGCACGTGTATCCCAGAAAGTTGGTGCTGAGGCAGATCCTACAAACTTCCTGCTTATGCATGCAATGGGACCAAACGTTGCCGGAGTTATCGGTACTGCAGTAGCAGCCGGAACATTTATGGCCATCTTCGGCGTTAAGTAAATTTGGAGGACAAATAAATGGCAGAAATTGAAAATGAAACCAGTTAAAATAGTAGAAACCATTCTGCGTGATGCACATCAGTCCCTGATTGCAACCAGAATGACAACAGATCAGATGATGCCGATCGTCGACAAGATGGATAAAGTCGGATATCATGCTGTAGAGTGCTGGGGTGGAGCAACATTTGATGCTTCCCTCCGTTTCCTTAAAGAAGATCCATGGGAAAGACTTAGAAAGTTCCGTGATGGATTCAAGAATACAAAGCTTCAGATGCTGTTCCGTGGACAGAATATCCTTGGATACCGTCCTTATGCAGATGATGTTGTAGAATATTTTGTACAGAAATCTGTAGCAAATGGAATCGATATTATCCGTAATTTTTGACTGTCTCAATGATATGAGAAACCTTCAGACAGCCGTTACAGCAGCCAACAAGGAAAAAGCACATGCACAGGTTGCAATGTCTTATACTCTTGGAGATGCTTATACATTGGAATACTGGGTTGACCTTGCAAAGAGAATCGAAGATATGGGTGCAAGCTCTATCTGTGTAAAAGATATGGCAGGACTTCTTGTTCCATATCAGGCAACAGAGCTTGTTACAGCACTGAAAGAAGCTGTAAGTATCCCGATCGAAATGCATACACATTATACTTCTGGTGTAGCTTCCATGACTTATCTGAAGTCTGTAGAAGCAGGTGCTGACATCATTGATACAGCTATGTCACCATTCGCACTTGGAACATCCCAGCCGGCAACAGAAGTTATGGTTGAGACATTCAAGGGAACACCTTACGATACAGGACTGGATCAGAATCTTCTTGCTGAGATTGCTGATTACTTCCGTCCAATCCGTGACGATGCTCTTGAGAGCGGGCTTCTGAATCCTAAGAACCTTGGTGTAAATATCAAAACTCTTCTGTACCAGGTACCGGGAGGAATGCTTTCCAACCTTACATCCCAGTTAAAAGAGCAGGGTGCTGAAGACAAGTTCTATGAAGTTCTTGAGGAAGTACCGCGTGTCCGTAAAGATCTTGGTGAGCCGCCACTGGTTACACCTTCTTCACAGATCGTTGGAACTCAGGCAGTATTTAACGTATTGATGGGTGAACGTTATAAGATGGTTACAAAAGAAACAAAAGATGTTCTCGCAGGAAAATACGGAAAGACAACAAAACCGGTTGATCCGGAACTTCAGAAGAAAGCTCTCGGTGATGTAGAACCGATCACGTGTCGTCCGGCAGATCTGATCCCGGATGAGCTTGATACACTCCGTGAAGAGTGCAAGCAGTGGATTCAGCAGGATGAGGATGTGCTGACATATGCATTATTCCCACAGGTTGCTGTTGACTTCTTCAAATACAGACAGGCTCAGCAGACAAAAGTTGATGCTACAGTAGCTGACACAGAGAATGGAGCTTATCCAGTCTAATTATAAAATCCGAATTAACACAGAGAACAGAGAACCTGCCATCGGCAGGTTCTCTTGCATACTCAGACATGCAAAGAAGAGATACAAAACGGGAATACCGTTTTGCATCTCTTCTTTGTACTGCTCTGTATCTTTTCTTTTTTATTTGTAAGCATTTCTTTTTGGTGGTATCATATAATTATATGCATATCGGGAGGTAATTGGCATGAATATTCAAAAGAGGATCAATGCCCTTCGCAGTTCGATTGGCACAGAAGGGTATTGATATTTATATTATTCCTACGGCAGATTTTCATCATAGTGAGTATGTAGGAGATTATTTCAAATTCCGTGAATATATGACCGGATTCACCGGTTCTGCAGGAACAGCCGTTTTTACCAGTTAAAAAGGCCGGACTTTGGACAGACGGACGTTATTTTATCCAGGCAGAGCAGCAATTAGCAGGCAGTGGGATTGATCTTTACAGATCCGGTGAACCCGGAGTTCCCTCGATTGAAGAATTTCTTGAGAAAGAGCTTCAGGAAGGACAGATTCTCGGTTTTGACGGAAGAACTATCAGCTATGAAGAAGGAACGTCCTACCGTCAGCTCGCAGAGCAGAATCATGCATCTGTAAACTTTTTGCAGGATCTTGCATCTGAAATTTGGACAGATCGACCGGATCTTCCTTCTGAACCGGCATTTTTGCTTGAAGATCAGTATACCGGAGAGGGTATTGAATCCAAACTGACCCGTGTACGCTTGAAAATGAAAGAATATGGATGTGATACGCATATCCTTTCAAGTCTTGATGATATTGCCTGGCTTTTTAATATCCGGGGAAATGATATTGCCTATTGTCCTCTTGTTCTTTCTTATGCAATCGTTTATAATGATTCAGTTGAACTTTTTGCTGATACATCTAAATTTTCAGATACACTTTTGCAGCTTTTTTGCTCAACAGCAGATTATTCTGCATCCTTATGAAGAAATTTTATGATACTGTGTCCCAATTTAACGAAAATTCAGACCGTTCTGCTTGATTCCCGGATCATGAACTACAGCCTGTACCGTAAGATACCTGAATTTGTGACTGTTGTGGACAGACCGAATCCGGAGATCCTTATGAAATGCATAAAAAAGTGATGTCCAGGTAGAAAATCTGAAATGCAGCTCATTTAAAAGACGGAATTGCCCATACCAGATTCATGTACTGGCTCAAGACGAATAGCGGAGAATTTCCTGTCACAGAACTGTCCGCCTCTCAGAAACTGGAAGAATTTCGTGCAATGCAGAACGGATTTATCGGTCCCAGTTTTGCACCGATCAGTGCTTATGGGGAGCATGGTGCGATCGTTCATTACAGTGCCGATGAAGAAAGTAATGTAGAACTTAAGCCAGGAAAGCTGTTTATGACAGATACCGGCGGCCATTACCTTCAGGGATCTACCGATATTACCAGAACCGTTGCCATTGGTGAAGCAGGACAGGTAGAAAAAGAGCATTTTACCCTTGTTGTACGTGCTATGCTGCGGCTTGCTAGCACTATATTTCTTCATGGATGCAGCGGAACTAACCTAGACTGTATCGCAAGAGAAGTATTTTGGAAGAAAGGACTGAACTTTAACCACGGAACCGGCCATGGGGTCGGATATCTGCTCAACATCCATGAAGGACCGATCAATTTCCGTTGGAAAGAAGGGAAGACACCTTCACAGACCTTTGGAAAAAATATGGTGATCACAGATGAACCGGGGCTTTATATTGAAAAATTCTCATGGGATCCGAATTGAAAATGAACTTCTTGTTACCGAAGCAGACCACAATGAATATGGACAGTTTATGAAGTTTGAAGTTCTCACCCTGGTACCCATTGATCTGGATGCATTGCTTCCTGAGCAGATGACTTTCGAAGAGCGGGAGCAGTTAAATAACTATCATCAGCTGGTCTATAAAAAGATCAGTCCTTATCTGCCTGAAGCAGAAAAACGAATGGTTAAAGCATTATACCAGAGCTGTATAACGCAAAAATGCAGAAGAAAATAAAATAGGAAAATAATCAAATGGAAATAGAAACTACAGAAAATAATATCAATGAATTAATCTCAAGAATTGATGCCCGGTATGGGAAAATTGAGCAAAGGGCAGAAACGTCTGGCTGATTACGTGAAGGGCAATTATGATAAGGCAGTTTTCCTGACCGCCGCAAAGCTTGGTGAGATTGTCGGTGTCAGTGAATCTACTGTCGTCCGGTTTGCCACGCAGCTTGGATACAGCGGATACCCAGGATTTCAAAAAGCACTGGAAGAGCTTGTCCGCAATAAGCTCAATTCGATCCAGAGAATGGAAGTCACTTACGGGCGTATCAGTCAGAGTGAGATCCTTGAAACGGTACTGCAGTCTGATATAGAAAAGATCAAGCTTACACTCGGTGCGATTGATCATGCAGCTTTTAATCTTGCCATAGATACCATCCTCAATGCGAGACGCATCTATGTGGTTGGAATCCGCAGTTGTGCACCTTTGGCTTCTTTTATGGGATTTTATCTGAATCTTGTATGTGAGGATGTTGTAACTGTAAATACCAACAGCTCCAGTGAGATTTTTGAACAGCTTATCCGCATCGGTGAAAAAGATGTAATCATCGGGATCAGCTTTCCCCGTTATTCTATGCGTACTCTGAAAGCACTGGAATTTGCCAGCAACCGGAAAGCAAAAGTGATTACCCTGACAGACAGTATCCATTCTCCTATGAATCTGTATTCTTCCTGTAATCTGATCGCAAGAAGTGATATGGCTTCTATTGTAGATTCTCTTGTTGCACCACTCAGCGTTGTAAATGCACTGATTGTTGCCTTATGTATGAAGAAACAGAAAGAAGTAGTTTCGACGCTTGAAACTTTAGAAGAAATCTGGGGAGAATATCAGGTCTACAGCAGTGATGAATTAAATCATGTCAGTGATACTGTGACCGTGGAAGGAGAAAAAAGCCATGAGTAACGTAATCGTAGTCGGAGGTGGTGCAGCCGGGATGATGGCAGCCATCTTTGCAGCCAGGAACGGACAGAACGTGACTCTCTCAAAAATTAATGAAAAAGCTTGGGAAAAAGCTGTTCATTACAGGAAAAGGACGCTGCAATATAACGAATGCATCTGAGATTGAAGACTTATTTTCCGCCGTCATCAGCAATCCCAAATTCCTTTACAGTGGTTTTTACAGCTTTACAAATGATCAGGTTATTCATTTTTTTGAAGAACTAGGTGTAGCAACTAAAATTGAACGGGGCAACCGGGTCTTTCCGGTTTCTGATCATTCTTCAGATGTAATTGCAGCATTAGCAAGAGAGATGCAGCATTTAAAAGTAAAAGTGCAGCTTCACTGCGAAGTAAAAGAATTGTTGATCAATAATGAAAGGGAAATAAAAGGAGTACGGCTTGCCAACGGGCAAAAAAATGACTGCAGATGCAGTCGTCGTTGCAACCGGAGGAATTTCATATCCTTCTACCGGTTCTACCGGTGACGGATATCGTTTTGCCAGAAATTGCGGCCATAAAGTAACAGAACTTTTCCCCTCTCTTGTTCCAATGGAAGTAAAAGAATGGTATGCAAAAGAACTGCAGGGACTTTCCCTCAAAAATATCGAAATCCATATTACAGATGGGAAAAAAAAGCTTTATGATGAATTTGGCGAAATGCTGTTCACGCATTACGGAGTAACCGGTCCGGTTATCTTAAGTGCAAGCAGTATCGTCGGAAAGACGCTTGAAAAAAAGAACATGGTACTGCATATTGATCTTAAGCCGGCACTGACAGAAGAGCAGTTGGATAAACGTCTGCTTCGGGAATTTGAAGCCAACCATAATAAGCAGTTTCAAAAATGCTATTGACAGTTTACTTCCAGCAAAATTACGTCCCGTGATCATTGAACTTTCGGGAATCGAAGAAGAAAAGAAGGTTCATGAAATCACAAAGGAAGAACGCCTGAATCTGCTCCGGCTGATCAAAGACTTTCATATGACACTGACCGGACTGCGTGGATATAATGAAGCCATCATTACAAAGGTGGAATTCCGTAAAAGAGATCGATCCGGGTACGATGGAATCAAAAGTTGATAAAAAATTCCTCTATTTTGCCGGAGAAGTTCTGGATCTTGACGCAGTAACCGGTGGTTATAATTTACAGATTGCCTGGTCTACCGGTTATCTTGCCGGGATCAGTGCCGGACAAGATAAATTATTTGAATAAATATTAAAAATCGGAGGATACTTATACTATGGGATACAATGTAGCGATTGATGGACCTGCCGGTGCAGGAAAAAGTACCATTGCAAAGCTGGTTGCAAAGAAAAAGGATACATTTATGTTGATACTGGTGCCATGTAACCGCGGGCTTGCAGTACATTTTCTGAAAAAAGGACTTTCCGGTGATGATAAAAAAGCTGTGATTGATGCCTGTGATGATGCTAAAGTTACGATTGGATACGAAAATGGTATACAGCAGATCTACCTGAACGGAGAAAATATCACCGAACAGCTTCGCACTGAGAAGGTTGGAAATATGGCCTCTAAAACTTCTGTAATCCCGGAAGTCCGTGCAAAGCTTCTTGAACTCCAGCGTTCTCTTGCCAGAGAAAAAGACGTAATTATGGATGGCAGGGACATTGGAACAAATATTCTGCCGGATGCTGATGTAAAGATTTACCTGACTGCCAGTGTTGAAACCCGTGCAAAACGCAGATATGAAGAACTGTCGGCAAAGGGAGAGCATATCACTCTTGAAAAGATCATGACGGATATTAAGGAGAGGGATCATCGGGATATGACAAGAGAGGTCGCTCCTTTGAAACAGGCAGAAGATGCCATCCTCGTTGACAGTTCCAACATGACGATCGACGAAGTAGTGCGTACGATCTGTGATCATTGTAGATAAGAAAGGATCGGGAGAATCTGATGAAAATTATCAAAGCAGAATCTGCTGGATTTTGTTTCGGAGTAAAAAGAGCTGTTGATACAGTTTACAAATGTACTGAAACCGGAACCGATGAAAAAATTTATACCTACGGACCGATCATCCACAATGAAGAAGTAGTCAAAGATATGGAAAAAATGAGGTGTCCGTGTCATTAGAAGTGAAGAGGATCTTGCTGCACTGAAAGAAGGAACCGTTATTATCCGTTCCCACGGTGTAGAAAAAATGAGTTTACGAGGAACTTGAAAAAAAAGGGGACTCCATATTGATTGAATGCAACCTGCCCGTTTGTCAAGAAATCCATAAGATCGTAGAAAATGCACAGATGAACA
>ENA-OQHD01000751-OQHD01000751.1-human-gut-metagenome-genome-assembly--contig:-NODE-751-length-10853-cov-6.989745_pt1 | contig 10853 bp, 16 predicted proteins | sample MGYA00242560_ERZ504711 | MGnify/ENA primary metagenome ERZ504711 (study PRJEB26092, sample SAMD00036198) | human gut metagenome | host: Homo sapiens | study: EMG produced TPA metagenomics assembly of... | reverse complement strand
CAAGTCTTCAGTACCTCATTGAACACGCTCATTCAACCTCAGTTTCTTCAATCCCTCGCAATGCGTAAACCTAGAGCCACTTTCATCAAAAATCATAGATTTGGCTAATCATCTGATTAGGGTTTTTGCAAAACAAAGCCTATACGCTCTGAACGCTCGACGATGCTATCCTGACTGATATCCTGAACCCTTGTAAGATTAATTTTCCCCTTTGACTAGGGACAAAACCGCATAGAGCTTTAGCAAGCGTCGACTTTCCAGCTCCAATTTTTACCGACAATCGCTAGTCGCTCTCCCTTTCTTCAAGCTAAAGGATATATCCTCTATGACTGCTGGATTATCTCCATAGGAAACGCTAAGCCCCTCAACCTTCAAAATAGAATCGGTCGAAGTTTCCGTTTTATCTCTCAAAACGCTATCTGGGATACCTAATCCAGACAAATCCAAAGCATCTAGTTGGCTAAGATTTTGTGCTCTAGTTGTATCAAATCCCAACTGACGTAAAACCGTCACATATAGAGGTTCGCGAATCCCATTTTCCAGTAAGAGAGTACTTGATAAAAGCTCATCTGGGCTACCGTTAAAGAGAAGTTGCCCATCATTGACTAGCAAAATACGGTCAACGGGACGATAAAGAACATCTTCTAGACGGTGCTCAATAAGAATTGTTGTAGCTCCCACCTCCTTGTGGATTTTATCAATGAGGTCAATGGTTTCCTGTCCTGATTTAGGATCTAAATTTGCTAGAGGCTCATCAAATAAAAGAATAGGGCTCTCATCAATCAAGACTCCAGCCAAACTAACTCGTTGTTTTTGGCCACCTGATAAGTCTTGAGGGCGGTGATTAAAAAGAGAAGTCAAGTCTAGACGTTCAGCCCAGAGTGCTACCTTATCCTTCATCTCACTTTGATCAGCACAATCATTCTCCAAAGCAAAAGCCAAATCCTCGGCTACTGTTAGGCCAATAAACTGACCATCTGGATCCTGCAATACCGTAGATACCGACTGTGACTTATCATAGATAGATTGCTTGAAAATATCCTGACCATCTATCCTTACCTGGCCTTTTGCCTGACCTTTATGGATATTAGGTATGATACCATTGAGACACTGAGCAAGGGTCGACTTTCCGCTACCAGAAGGGCCTAAAATGAGCACTTTCTCGCCTTTGGCAATATCAAAGCTGATATCTTTAAGCGTCGCTTCTGCTTGCGCATCATATTGAAATGTAAACTGATTAAAACTAATGTATTTATCCATGTTTCTACTAACAAAGAGAGGAGATATCAAAGCAAACTGACAGTCCCACTCTCCTATGATTCATGCTAGTCTTTGGTAAGACTACCAGATTGTGTACGTGAACTAGCATAGATGGCAAGAAGGAGTGTTCCCCCAATTGCAATTGTAATAAAGTTAGCTACGCCAGCTACAAAACTTTGTGCATAAAGATATGACCAGGCTTGAGCAAATTGGATTTTATCACCGATTGGCGTAACTACACCATAAGCAATAAGCAGTCCTAATGCTTGTGCTAGGTTGAACCAAATCATACTCATTACAGAGAATTTACCCATTGTTACATCATATTTTTTACCAAATAGGCCAATAACAAGACCTGTAATACCACTTGCAAGAACCCAAGCCCATGAGATATTTCCGTATTGAATACCATCTTTAAGCGCATGTCCAATGAAGCCCATAAAGAAACCTGTAATAGGCCCAAAAATCACTGAGAATAGAGCTTGAACAGCATACTGAAGTTGGATGCTGGTATTCCCAAAAATAGGAATATTAACAAACATACCAATGATAATAAAGAGTGCTGCACCGATACCTGTCGCAACTACTGTACGAATTGAATTGTTTTTCATAATCTTACTTTAATCTCCTAAACGTTTAATTTCAATGTGCCAGTTGGACCCTACACCAACATTATAGGCCTTGGCAAAAGACCCCTGGTTTATGGCTAGACCGACACGATAGAGGGAATTGATATAAATAATTGGCTGACCGATACGAACATCCGCAAACGATTTCCCATAGGTAACTTGGTTTTGGTAGACCAACATATCATTGTTAAAGATGGTCACCTCGAATCGATCACCAAAGTTTGGTTCTAACGCATAAAAGTCATCACGTGTGATAGAGGTCCAAAGAGAGCCGAAACGGACGTCCAAAATGTCAATCGCACCACGAACTAGATTTTCCTCTATGATGGTTTCAACCACTGGAAACTCTAGAATTTTGTCCACAGGTAACTCAGGACCTACTTCTTCAAAACTGATGTGACCAGAAGCTAATTTTGCACCTGTATAGGCATAAACATCACGACCATGGAAGGTATAAGACAGCTCCGTATTACTACAACGATTCTCAACTTCTGAAATTTCACGGACAGCAACGATACCGACATCCTTCTTGATATAAGAAAGTGTTCCGTTATCTGGTGTGACGATATATTGTCCCGTCTTTGTTAAGGCAACCACACTTTTACGTGATGAGCCTACACCCGGATCAACTACCGAAAAACAAAGGTTGTTCCCTTTGGCCAGTACTCGACAGTCTGAAACAGACGATAAGAAGCTTCAAAAGTGTTGTAGGGAGTAATGTCATGTGTAAGGTGATGTACTCCCAAACTAGGTTCTTCTTGAAGGACCACACCAATCATGGCCGAAACAGCACCGTCAACCAAACCAAAGTCTGATTGAAGCACTAATAAATTATTAGTCATAAATGTTTCACCCTTTCTCTTTGAATGGTTTATTATACTATATTTTATGGGCTTTTTAAATATGATAGATTCTTGAGCTAGCTATAGTCTTTGGCTATGTTTCCCTCTAAAATCAAAAAGTCAGCCCAACAGGCTGACCATGTAGTAGTTATCTAAGATTTCTTCCAACGACTTTTTTCTGCCACTGCTGTAAAAAGAACATCTGTTGACGAGTTGAGAGCTGTTTCACAAGAGTCTTGGATGACACCGACGATAAAGCCGACACCAACAACTTGCATAGCTAAATCATTTGAGATCCCAAAGAGACTGCATGCTACGGGTACCAAGAGGAGGGAACCTCCTGCAATACCTGAGGCACCGCAAGCAGAAATAGTTGAAACCACACTAAGAATAAAGGCTGTTGCAAAATCAACCTCAATTCCCAAAGTAGTCACTGCAGCAAGCGTCAAAACATTGATTGTCACAGCCGCTCCTGCCATGTTAATAGTTGACCCTAGAGGGATAGAAACCGAATAGGTATCAGGATTCAAGCCAAGGTCCTCACACAATTGAATGTTAACGGGGATATTAGCCGCTGAAGAGCGAGTAAAGAAGGCTGTAATCCCTGAATCTTTCAAGCAACGGAAAACCAATGGGAAAGGATTTTTACCCATCATCACAAATGCAATGATAGGATTAATAACCAAAGCAACAAAGGTCATTGTTCCAACTAAAACAAGGATTAAGACACCATAATCTGCCAAAACACCAACGCCATTCTTAGAAATAGTATCAAAGACAAGACCAAGTATTCCAAATGGCGCTAGATTAATAATCCAACGTACGATTTGAGAAGTTACTTCTGCTAAGGTATGCAGCAATTCTTTAGTGTGCTCACTAGCTGTTCGCATGGCAAAACCAAAAACGACAGCCCATACTAAAACACCAATGTAATTGGCTTGAGACAAAGCGTTGATAGGATTGTCTACCATTTTAAGCATCAAATCCTTAAAGACCTCACCGACCCCTTGAGGTGCAGCCGCCTTAGTAGCTGAGGCTGCTCCTAATTTTAAGGAAATTGGAAAAATATAGTGAGAAATAACAGCTGTCAAAGCAGCCGCAAAGGTACCAAAGAGATAAAGCACAATAACTGTCTTCATGTTACTCTGCTGACCTTCACGTGTTTGAGAGAGGGCATTCGCAACCAAAGCGGAAACCAAGAGTGGTGCAATCGCCTTTAATCCACCAACAAACATGTCTCCCAAAAGACCAATAACCGTAATCTTTGGAATCAGTAAACCAAGTATAGCGCCAATTACCACACCAATGGCAATACGCTTAATCAGACTGGTCCTATTCCAAGCTGAAATAAAACGTTTCATAACTAATTAACTCCTTTTTGTGATTAGGGTAACCACAAAGCATTCTACAGTTTCCATATTATGATAAATTACTGAAATCGTCAATATATGAAAAAAGCCTTTGATAAATAGGCTTTCAAATTCTATTTATGACTCAACTTACGGGTCAAGAAATCACCGAGAAACTGAATAAGGAAAATCAAAATCAAAATCAAGAAGGTTGCTAAGATGGTAACTGATGTACTTGAACGATTGTATCCGTAGTAGATGGCGATGTATCCGAGACCACCTGAACCGATAGCTCCAGCCATGGCAGTTTCACCCACAAGGGAAATCAAAGTCACTGTTGATACACGAACCAATTCTGGGAGTCCTTCGCCAAGATAAACCTTAATCGTGTCCCAAAGATTTGCACCACTAGCTTGTGCTGCTTCAATCACTCCACGGTCTAAGTCTGCCAGTACCACCTGTACTTGACGTGCAAAGAATGGGAAGGTTGCAGCTGATAATGGAACCAAAGCCGCTGTCTTACCAAGGTTAGTCCCTACGATAAAGTAAGTGAAGTCTTTCAAAATGGCCAAGAGGATGATGAAAGGAATGGCACGAAAGATTGAAGTAATTTTATCCAAGATTTGGAAAATAAATTTATTTTCAATGACACCGCGAGGACCTGTCAATACTAAGAAGAGACCCATAATGAGACCGAGAAGCCCACCAATGATGAAGGAAATCACAGTCATATAAAGTGTCGCGTAGATGGCATCTGGCCAAGAGTTAGCCCCCTGCATACCGATACGATAAATATCTGGAAAGTTTTGTTGAATCCAATCTGACATTATTGGGCTCCTTTCTTAAGTACTCGCAAGCTAACACCTGCATTTTCAATCGCTTTTAGCGCAGCAATAACCTTATCAGAATCACCATCTAAAACAACGACCAATTCACCAACAGGGGTATCACCGAGAATCTCAACATTTCCATAAAGAATATTACCTGAAACGCCGAAGTCTTTGAAGATTTCCGTCAAAAGGGGTCTATCTGTTGAAGAACCTACATATTTAAGCTGAACAAGAAGTGCAGATGCAGGTAAGTTTTTCACCAAAGGTTGTGCATTAATCTTAGCCAAGGCATCCTCAATCCCTGCTGCAGTTTCAATAAATTCTTGTGTCAAATCCTCTTGTGGGTTTGAGAAGATATCAAGAACACTTCCTTCTTCCAAAAGTTGACCATTTTGCATAACAGCCACACGGTTACAAATGTCTTTAACAATTTGCATTTCGTGGGTGATCATAACCACTGTCAAACCAAGCATTTTTATTCAAATCCTGCAAAAGTGAAAGGATCTGCTTAGTTGATTTTTGGGTCAAGAGCTGAGGTAGACTCATCTGAAATCAAGATTTTCAGGATCATTAGCCCAAGGCACGGGCAATCGCTACACGTTGATTTTTGACCACCTGACAACTGTGCAGGATAGTTTTTCGGCACGATCAGCTAAATCAACCAATTCCAAAAGACCACGAATTTTTTGTCTTTCTCTTCATTGCTTAGTTTAGAATGACGAAGAGCAAAAGCTACATTTTCATAAGCCGTCTTTTGAGCCATAAGGTTAAAGTGTTGGAAAATCATCCCAATCGTTTGACGTTTCTGGCGCAATTCTTTTGTCGTTAATTGAACCTGACCGTTCTCAAAAGTCACATCTTCACCGATAGTGATTTTACCAGCTGTAGGTACTTGTAAAAGATTGATCGCACGAACAAGAGTAGATTTACCAGCCCCTGAATAGCCAACGATTCCGTAAATATCACCTTTTTCAATCTGGATGGACACATCCTTAACCGCTTGAATAGTGCGACGTTTCTGCGTAAAGGTGATATCAATATTTTTCAAATCAATAATGACATTACTCATAATTTGCGATTAACTCCTTAATTAGTTCAATATGGGTGTAGTAATCTGCTAGGCTAACATTTTCATTCCCACCATGATCTCGACTATTAGCATTTCCTATACCAAAAGCTACCATAGGAACACCCAAAGCCTCGTAAATCATATGCATAGGACCTGTGCCTGCAGCTGTCGGAAGTACAGCGACACCTTCCTCATAAAAGCCTTTTTGCCAACTCAATAACGTTGACAATAGCAGGAGCTGACATATCACTACGATAACTTTCTTCACCAAGAGTGAAGGTTCCCTTGATACGGTCAAACCCCTCTTTTTTGAGGTGAGCCTTGATACAATCCAAAACATACTCAGGTGTCAAACCAGAGACCAAGCGCATCTCCATCTTAGCTTTGGCTTGAGCTGGCAGAATGGTCTTAACACCTTGCCCCTGATAACCTGTCGAAATCCCTTCAATAGAAAGAGCTGGCTAAAAATAATACGTTTTTAAGAAAGCACGACGGTCGCTTTCCAAAATTGGTAGTTTTAAGCCATAAATCTTACGGAGGCTATCTGCATTTTCAATGGCGTAAGTCTCGATAAGATCCATTTCACGTTCATTTGGCTGGATAATTTTTCCATAGATACCATCGATAAGAATACGTCCATGATCATCACGCATACTTGAAATAGCATTGAGTAAGTACCAGGAAGCAGATTCAATAACCGCACCAAATTTAGAGTGGATATCAACATCCGCACTCTCGACAGACAAGTCAAAGGTAATAATCCCCTTGTTGCCACCCGTAATTTCTAATTGTCCTTTGCTATTTCGATTTCCTTGTTCCCAAACCAATAAGTCTGCTGGGAGAAGGTCATCACGGTATTTTTCTAAATATTTTCCAAGGTCAGTCTAAGCAGACTCCTCAGCCCCCTCCATCATAAAGGTAATATTAACAGGAAGGTCTCCGACCTCGCGAATATACTTACGAAGAGCTGTCAACCGAGCTGTAATATGCCCCTTATCATCATCGACACCACGACCATACATGTAACCCTTACGAACTGTCAAACGGAAAGGATCATCCGTCCATGGTTGATCATTGTCCGCAGGAACAGTGTCATAGTGTTGATAGAAAATAATTGTTTTCACATCTGGGTTTGGACTCTTGAATTTCGCCAAGACAAAAGGTGCCGCATAGGTCTCGTTAACAGTTACCTCTGCTCCTACACGAGAAAAAAATTTCACCGAGGTAAGCAGCAACGTCATAGAGACCAATATTTTGAGCAAAAATAGATTTTTTAGAAATCAAAGTTCTCAAAACTTCAAAATAGTGCTGAGCAACTTCATCATTACGAAACTTTCGTAGCTGCTCTTCTTCACTAGGAAATGCCATCAAATTGACTTCTTCATATACGACAAAATGGTGTGCTCTCACACGCCCTTTCGCCCTTAGCTTATTTCTTTGAATTAGCTTCCAATTGATCTCGTGTTGGTGCACCTTTCCATGCTGGAAGGTCAACTTTGTTAGAAGCATCATAAATGATTTGGGCAACTTCATCATTTTGGTAAGCCTTAATCAAAGTCTTGATAGCATCGGATTTGTTTGATTTTTCCCAATCTTTATTAGCTGCAATGATATTTACCCATTCTTTCAAATCTTGACTTGGATCTTCTTGGAAGAGGGTTGTGTTATAGTCAACATTTTGTTGTTGTGCATATGTGTTGTTAACAACTGCAGCGTCTACTGATGAAAGAGTTTGGGCAGCTTGTTCAGCAGAGATTTCTTTGATCTCCAATTTCTTTGGATTTTCAGAAATATTCTTGATAGTTGCCAATTCACCATCTTTAACATCCAACTTAAGCAAACCAGCTGTTTGAAGGAGAGTCAAAGCGCGACTTTCGTTTGTACTATCGTTAGGTACTGAGATAGTAGCTCCCTCTGGAAGCTCTTTAACATCCTTATACTTAGCTTTACCGTTTTCAGTTCCTGAGAAAAGGTGGATTGGGCTAAGGAGTGTATCAGCTACTGGAACGAGATCACCTTTATTTTCTTTGTTCCAGTTGTTCAAGAAATAGATGTGTTGGAAAGCATTAACGTCGATTTCACCATTTTTAAGAGCCTTATTTGGTTGATTAAAGTCTGTGAACTCTTTCAAGTCAATTGTAACACCCTTGTCTTTAGCCAATTCTTTGACTTTATCCCACACTGGCTCAGTTGTATTATCCAAAGTCATGATACCAACTGTCAATGTTTTATCATCTTTAGCAGATTTGTTACCACCGGCACCACAAGCAGCCAAGGCTACTGTTGAAGCAACTGCCAATACTGTAATTCCAAGAATTTTTTTAAATTTCATAACGAACTCCCTTTAATTGTTTTAAGTGTTAAATTATTATCCCATAAGATGAGAATTGTAGCAAATTGTTTATAATTGTATATCTCTATAGTTTTTAACTATAATGTGTCCGAGATTTTAATTATATGGAAAAGCTGAGAATCATTCCCACCTCCTTTCTTATTTTTTGCTTGGAACTTTCAAAGCATCTTTAGTTGGAATATAATCTTTGTTTCCAAGGAATTTTTCAGCCAACTTAGCCAAAGTACCATCTTTTTGGAGTTCTTCCAAACGCTTGTTTACGAATTTTTTGAAGGTCTTTTGATTATCAGCAAACAAGAAGTAGATGTATGGTTGTTGATCAGACTTAAGTTCAATGGTTTTCAAATTACTCAACTTATTATTTTTGATGATTGCATTAACAGTTGGTGCATCAAAGATCTTGAAGTCATACTTGCCTTCATTCAAACTTGTCAACATTTGTGTAATATTTTCATTTGTGTAGTTAAGTTCAACTGGCTTGTCTGAATGTTTATCATTAAACTCTGTCAATTGAGTAGCTGTCGTTGTTCCTTGAACAACCTGCGTTGAGTGTCCAGCAATATCATCATATTTCTTAATATTACTATCTTTTGGAACAGTCAAAACAGCTGGTGTGGTACCAATTGGATATGAGAAGAGATATTTTTGGGCACGTTCTTCTGAATAAGAGATATTGTTCCCAGCCATTTGGTATTTAGCTGAGTCAAGACCTGTAAATACTGAAGACCATTCTGTTTTTGGAATTTCACTTCATATTTGTCAGAGTTTTGAAGACTGCTTTAGCCACTTCCACATCGTAACCAGTCAATTCACCGTTTTCTTCATATGAGAACGGTGCTGTTGTCCCAACAGTGGCAAAGTTAATTGTTTCTTTAGCACCTGAAGATTTAGATGCTTCTTTTGGTGATTTAGATGAACATGCAGCAAGCAAAGCCACTGAAGCAATGGCTACACCCGTAATTCCAAGAAGTTTTTTTAAGTTTCATAATACTCTCCTTTGAGATTGAATTTTTTTATTGTAACAGAATTCACTAAGCTTAACTAATACTTAAACATAATCAAAGTGATAAGAAAATACTATCACCTAAAAATATCAATTGTTTGACAAAGAAAAAAGTAGGAAACCTAGAACGATTTCCTACTTATCCTTATTAATAATGTGACAAACGCTCAATTACTTGCTGGTTACTGAGCACTTCCTGGGCAGGAAAGAAATCAGCTTTGCCGTCTTCAAAAAGAAGAACATCAGCCTTTTCGTGATGAAGATGCTTAAAGTGATGAGCAGACATGATAATGGTTTTCCCAGCTGAATGAAGCTCATGTAGAAGTTCCCTAAAAAATTCTTCATATTCTTTAGAAAGATTATTGAAGGGTTCATCAAGAATATACACATCTGGATTAGTTACCATGATACTGGCAAAAGCCACTTTCTTCTTTTCTCCACCAGACAGTTGATAGGGAACGCGATCTCTTAAATCTTCAATTTTAAGCAGGGATAGCGTGTCTTGAACGCGCTGTGACACTTCTTCGGTAAGACCTAGCTGACGTGGACCAAAAGCAATCTCATCATAGACAGTACAATTAAATAACTGACTATCCACATCCTGAAAGAGGATTCCGAGGCGACTATAAAAATCTCGTTTTTGACGTTTGTCCTTCAGCCATTCTTTGAGGTCCTTCCCTAAGAAAAGAATGCGACCAGATTCTTCCTGCTTGAAGCCAGTTAATAAACTGATAAGACTTGATTTTCCAGTCCCATTTTCCCCCATCAACATCACATATTGTCCTTGTCTAATCTCCAAATCAAGACCAGTAAAGACCTTTTTTTGTTCATAGGCACAGGCCACTTGTTTCAATTGAAACATCTCATCCTCCTAACATAATCTGTCCTAAAATCACTGCTACTAGACCTATCAAGGCCAGCCAGTCCTTCCATGTGAATGACTGTGATGACTTGACATACTCACCAACAAAGCAACGTGCTTCCATGGCTTGAGTCAGTTCCTCACCATAGCGTATAGCTTTAAGGTATAAAATTCCCCAGATATTACTTCCAATCCGGAAACGATGGTTGCCGCCAAAGCTTCGTGCTTCAATCCCTTTGAGCAAATCCATTAATTGTTTTCCAAAGACATCGATATATTTTATGGTGATATCTAACTGGAGCAGAACAAGATCAGGAAAATGCAACCCTTTTAATGCCACTAGCATCTCACTTATTGTACTTGTCTCTGAATAATAAGCAATGGCTACGGCAATCAAAGGAAGTCTAAAAGAAAGAGCGATTGACCTCCGCTAAGTAAGAGATGCGGTAGATAAAGAACTAAAGGAAAGATCAACAACACTACAGTTTTTTTACAAAGTTCTTACTAAAACAGAATGCGGTAAAAAAATGCCACGCCAGCTCCTAAAAACAAGGCTACAATCCACAAAACTATGAGATTTCGGCTAATTCCCACTAAAACAAGTAAGAAAAATGAGAAGTAAAAACCTTAGCTGTTGGATGAAAGACTGATGCTAC
>ENA-OQHD01000750-OQHD01000750.1-human-gut-metagenome-genome-assembly--contig:-NODE-750-length-10882-cov-2.562901_pt1 | contig 10882 bp, 16 predicted proteins | sample MGYA00242560_ERZ504711 | MGnify/ENA primary metagenome ERZ504711 (study PRJEB26092, sample SAMD00036198) | human gut metagenome | host: Homo sapiens | study: EMG produced TPA metagenomics assembly of... | reverse complement strand
TTTTTTCTTGATATCATGTCCATAGGATCTCTCCTACCTTTTTTGTACGCTGTTCATTGTCTATTCTATCACAAGTTTTCTTTTTTCTGACTAACTTCCTATAGCATTTTCATAAATTTTTTAACTCATTTTCCATTTCGACACCTTTCGAATTTTACCAAAAATTTTTCAACTAAAAATGATATGAAATTTTTCTCAAATATTTTCATTCTGTGATGGAGGGAACTATGAAGGAAGAATTCTACTTGATCGATCAATTAGAAATAGATCAGTTTCTTTCACGCGATGAATGGATCTTTCTGATCGAACACCGTTCTGATGCACTGGAACGATATCTTTTTGAAAAGTCTGAAGCAGTCCGCATCCGCGAATATGGCCATGATATTTATATCCGCGGACTGATTGAATTTACCAACTACTGCCACAACGATTGCTATTACTGCGGTATCAGGAAAAGCAATCCAAACATTCTGCGTTACCGCCTGTCTCCGTCTGAGATTCTTTCCTGCTGCCACATCGGTTATGAACTGGGGTTTCGCACCTTTGTACTTCAGGGTGGTGAAGATAACTGGTTTACAACAAAACGGATGGCAGAGATTGTTGCAGAGATTCACTCGCATTTTCCTGATTGTGCTATTACACTGTCCATCGGTGAACGTTCACGGGAAAGCTATCAGGCTTTGTTCGATGCGGGTGCTGACCGTTATCTGCTCCGTCATGAAACATATGACCCTGTCCATTACCGCAGGCTTCATCCTGATTCGCTTTCTGCCGTTCACAGACGGAAATGCCTTTGGGATCTGAAGGAAATCGGTTATCAGATCGGGACAGGCTTTATGGTTGGCTCTCCATTTCAGACCGCAGAAAATCTGGCTGATGATCTTCTCTTTTTGAAGGAACTCAATCCACAGATGGTCGGGATCGGACCTTTCATTCCTCATCACGATACCCGATTTTCCCGATGAGCCACCCGGAACTCTGGAGCTGACGCTCTTTCTTTTGGGCCTGATCCGGCTGATGATTCCGAAAGTACTGCTGCCCGCAACTACGGCTCTTGGAACGATTTCACCCCAGGGACGGGAACTGGGAATCCGGGCAGGAGCAAATGTCGTAATGCCGAATCTTTCCCCAACAGAAGTAAGAAAGAATTATCTCCTGTACGACAACAAGATCTGTACCGGTGAAGAATCTGCTCAGTGCAGGGGCTGCCTTGAACAGAGAATGGCATCCATCGGATACCAGGTTGTTGTGTCCAGAGGAGACTCACGAAACCGATCAATTTAACTCAGTATACTTAAGGAGGCTTTTATGTACGATATCACTTCATCCTGTGCAGATGATTTCATTAATCATGAAGAGATTCTTGATACACTTGCCTATGCAGATCAAAATAAAGAAAATAGTACCCTGATCGATTCTATTATTCAAAAAGCCAAAAAAAGAAAAGGATTGTCACACCGGGAAGCCTCCGTGCTTCTTGCCTGTCCGATCCCGGAAAAAAATGAAGAGATCTTCCGGCTTGCAGAACAGATCAAAAAAGATTTCTATGGAAACCGAATTGTGATGTTTGCACCACTTTACCTGTCAAATTACTGTATCAATGGATGTACTTACTGCCCTTATCATGCCAAAAATAAGCATATCGCAAGGTAAACAGTTATCGCAGGAAGAAATACGGAAAGAGGTCATTGCCCTCCAGGATATGGGACATAAACGTCTTGCCCTGGAAGCAGGCGAAGACCCAGTCCGTAATACCATGGACTACTATTTAGAATGTATCCGGACCATCTACAGTATCCACCACAGAAATGGAGCGATCCGCCGGGTCAATATCAATATTGCAGCAACAACTGTCGATCATTACCGACTGCTCAAAGAGGCAGGGATCGGAACTTATATTCTCTTTCAGGAAACCTACCATAAGGAAAGTTACCTGTCACTTCATCCGACCGGACCAAAGCATGACTACAATTATCACACCGAAGCCATGGATCGGGCAATGCAGGGTGGAATTGATGATGTCGGCCTCGGAGTTTGTTCGGGCTTGACAAATATCGCTATGAAATTTGCCGGACTGCTCATGCATGCAGAACATCTTGAAGCCGCATTCGGAGTCGGCCCGCATACCATCAGCGTTCCACGGCTCAGACATGCCGATGATATTGATCCTGACCAGTTTGACAATGGAATTGATGATGATACCTTTGCCAAGATCGTTGCCTGCATCCGTATTGCAGTTCCCTATACCGGAATGATCATTTCCACCCGGGAGAATCAGCAGTCAAGAGAACGTGTTCTTCATCTTGGTATTTCTCAGATCAGCGGCGGATCACGTACCAGCGTCGGTGGTTACTGCGAACCTGAACCTGAAGATGAAAAATTCGGAACAATTTGACGTCAGCGACACCCGGACACTGGATGAAGTCGTCCGCTGGCTTATGGAAATGGATTATATCCCCAGCTTCTGTACTGCCTGTTACCGGGAAGGCCGTACCGGTGACCGCTTCATGTCGCTGTGTAAAAGTGGACAGATCCAGAACTGCTGCCACCCAAATGCCCTGATGACACTGAAAGAATATCTGACAGACTATGCCTCTCCTGAAACGGCAGCAATCGGAAACCGGCTGATTGAAAAGGAAGTCCTGAATGTTCCGAATGAAAAAGCAAGAAAGATCGTGCTTGAAAACCTCAGACTGATTGAGCAGGATAACCGGAGAGACTTCCGGTTCTGAGACTGAAGATAACCTGTAATACGATTGATTCTCATAAAAATAAGACAGACAGAGAACTGCCTTCTCCTTTCGGGTATTCCCTGTCTGTCTCATTTTATCTTATCCTTATATGGATGTTGGGGGCAAAAGCCCCACAATCCTACCCGCTATTCGCATATCATGGTGCTTACGCCCCACTTTTATGCTCATATCGGGGCGGGTCTCAAGGTCATTCTACCACCAGTGTGCAAGCACACGTGGTTTCAGACCTTTTGACCCTGACATCTTATATGTTCTTTTCTCAAAAAATCAAATACTTGATCTCTGCCAGTATCTCTCTTAGCACATTATTCGGCAGATACAATGCTGTCGATTCTGCAGCAATTCCTGACGGGTCTTCCAGTCCCTGCCTTTTAGCAATCTGCAACGCACGGAACATATGAAAGTTATTCGTGACGATGCCAACTGATTCCTTGCTTTTTATGAACTTTTTGCTATATTGGATATTTTCAGCCGTCGTCGTCGACTTCTCCTCTTTCAAAATCCGTTTTTCCGGGATCCCCTGCCGGATCAGATATTTTTTCATTCCTTCTGCCTCGGAACAAGGTTCATTGCTGCCTTTTCCACCTGATACAATACATTTGGTCTGTGGATTTTCATTTAAATATTCCACTGCTTTATCCAGCCGAAACCTTAAAACTGCACTTGGACCACGCTCATAGATCTGTGCCCCAAGAACAATGATATAGTCCAGTCCCGGTTTCCCTTCTGTGTTCATTTTACTTCCGATGCAGCCACCAATTCCTGTAAAAAGTACCAATATCAGACATAACAATACCAATGTCACTCTCCGCAGAAACTGTGGCATTATTCCCCACAAGCCGGCCTGTGCTGCTGCCGAACATCCCACGAAAATGACTGCCAGTGCAATCCACACAAGAAAGAAACCGGTTCCCGAACCAATCGCCCGGATCAGGAGTCCATATCCACCACAAAGAACCGCCAGCAGAATCCAAAATATCGTAACTATTTTCATCCTTTCAATCCTCTATTTACCTGACGGCATAAATTTCAGGATCTCACCTGCTACATTAGAGATCGGCATCGTCTGCAGCCAGACCCGCCCCGGTCCTGTCACTACTGTATTGAAAACGCCCTCTCCCCCCTCCAGATAGCAGACAACAACAGGAAGTGTATCACCTTTTATTTCGTATCTCATACCCAAGACCTCCTCTTTTCTTTTCATTTTGAGTGACATCTGTCGAAAAGTCAAGTCTTGCATATCAGATTGATCTATTTACATATTTCCTGCATAATGATCATGAATATACGCCATCATCAGCTTGATCTTATCATTATTTTTATTTATAGCGTTGTCTGTTCCAAGCTGATCTTTGCATTGCTCATACAATTCAAACCAGATTTCTGACAATGCATTCCTGAGTCGCAGTTATTTTAAACTTCTGTCTGCCCGGTCTGTCCCTCGCTCAGCCTGGGCAGCACGATCTCAGCCTTGAAAAGATCTGCCTCTGTCGTAATCTGCAACGTACCATGCTGCAATTCAATAAAGCTTTTTGCAATCGCAAGTCCCAGTCCTGATCCTTCTGTATTTCTTGAAGAATCGCCACGGACAAACCGATCCGTGATCTCATTCACATCAAAATCCAGTTCGGTTGCTGATACATTTTTCATAGAAATGCTGACTTTATCCGAAAACTCTTTCATTTCTATATAAACTCTCGTCTGTGCCATGGCATACTTTGTGATATTCACGATCAGATTTTCAAAATGCGGTAGGTCTTTTCACTGTCCAGCCACATAATCACCTTATGATCCGGCAATTTCCAGCGGAACTCCAGCTTTGCATCCTGGATCTTAGAATCATTTTCCAGCTCCACCTGCCGGATCAGCCCCACCAGATCAACCTGCATATAATTCATCTTCACACTCTTGCTTGCTGCTTTACTGATCTCAAATAAATCCTCGATCAGCACTTTGAGCCGGAAAGATTTCCGCTCCAGTACCTCAATATACTCTTTCTGCTTTTCCGGATCTGTCTCATTTTTCAGAAGATCTGTATAAGTGATAATGGCAGTCAGCGGTGTCCGCAGATCATGTGAAACATTCGTCACCAGTTCCGTCTTCATCCGCTCATTTTTTACCTCTTCATCCACTGCCTTTTTGAATCCCTGCTGGATCCTGCACAGCTCCTTCTGTATCGGCATGAAAACTCCTGCATCCCCCTCGATCACCACATCAAGATTTCCTTCTGCCAGTTCATTTGTCGCATGAAGCAGCATCTGATACTTTCTCTGTACATCCCCGGAAAAACATTTCTCAGGATCAGGAAACAGTACAATCGAGTAGATCACCAGTGCATAAAATTCAAATCCGCACATCAGGCTGACCAATTCAACCACTACAAGTATAACAAAATTCACTATAACAATTCTTAAGATTGCTTTATGCGTCTTATCACGGAAGTCTATATGGGTCAGAGCATCATACTGCTTTCGTACCAGCTTTTTCAGACCTTTTCATGATCCCTTTTACCAGGCTCACAAAATCTTTTCCCATATGCAATTCATGCTGATTTTTCCACCGGATCAGCATGCTGGTCAGCGTCTGCTCCTTCCAGTATGCTCTCTTTCTTGTGAATATACCACAAAGACACGCCCCTGCCCAGCAGAGAATCAGAAAAATTACCGCTCCACATCGCCAAATTAATTCCTATCTCTGCCATTTGCCGGAATGGTCTTATCATATGCACCAATGTCCCATCGACTGTCCTGCAGAGAATATTTGCTGGATAGTACAGCCAGTCGGCACTCCATCCAAAAATAGCAATCAGAATCAATATGACTCCTTCAAATGGTACGCGGAAAATCTTTCCTTTATATTCTTCCGTCCTTAAAAGTGTCGGAAGAAGTGCCGCAGCCACTGCCAGCAAAAGCATCATGCAGTTGACAGAACGGCTCAGTCCACTATACCATATGACCATATCCCCGCTTCTCTGATCTTCATAAAAATTTTCAGCATAACTCTCTACATTCGCAGCCGACATTCCATAAATAAGCGTCATACTCTGTCCACCGGATAATTCAATCCCATAAGCATCTTCCATAAACCGTACATCAGCTAAAAAGCTCTGCTCTGCCTCATATTCTTCTTCCGGTGTCAGCCTGCTGCCTGACACTTCAATATCTGACAGTTCCCCATCCGCATCATAAGTATATGCCACCCGAATACCATAAATGGAATCCGAATCCGACAGAAGCCTTGTTGCCACAGAATCCGACGTACTCTTTAAAAGACTCTCTCCATTTCGGTCAAATGCCCCGTACTCCATATATTTTTTCCAGCAGATTAAACTGAGACATTCCATATTCTTCCAACAGCTCCGACTGCTCTCGCCCTCCGGATATTTCATTGTCCAGAATACAGTTTCCGATCGCAAGTCCGTCACCCATATCAGAAATGACATTTTCCATAGAATCTGCCTTCTCTTTCTGAGCCTTTTCTCCTGCCTCGTAAAACGATCCATACCGACTGAGCAATACGGTTGAACAGATACAGATCAGGATCACCAGGATCAGATACTTCAGATTATCCCTGCTTTTCAATTTGTAACCAACGCCCACACCACCTTTAAATATTTCGGACTTTTTTGGATCAAGTTCAATCTTCTCTCTGATATTTCTTACGTGTACCATAATCGTATCCGTATTGATCGCGTTTTTCCTGCCATACACGCTCATAAATTTCCTCTGAAGAAAAAACTCTTCCCGGAATTTTTTGCAAGCAACAGCAGAATTTTGTACTCGATCGGTGTCAGTCTGACCGGCTCTCCGTCCACAGATACTTCCACCGTATCCTCGTTGATCTCCAGACCTCCGATCACATGGATATTTTCCCTCGGTGCAAGCCGCTCCATAAATTTCCGGTATCTTCTGAGCTGGGAATTGACCCTCGCCATCAGCTCCATCGGTGTAAAAGGTTTCGTCACATAATCATCTGCCCCAATATTCAGTCCCATCACCTTATCTACTTCCTCTGACTTTGCCGATAACATAATAACCGGGAAATCATACTTTTCCCTTAATTTCATCGTCATCCGTATTCCGTCCAGTCTCGGCATCATAATATCCACGATCGCCAGATGGATCTCCTCTTTTTCCAGTACTTTCAACCCCTCTATACCATCCGCAGCCTCGTACACTTCATATCCCTGACTTTTCAGATAGATCTTTACGCCTTCCCTGATCTCTTTATCGTCCTCTACTACCAGTACATGATTCATTTCCATTGCTTTTCCCTCCTGCATATCCTTATATTAGCTGCTAAATCTAAAGGTCTCAGATACAAGTTTCCAAAGATTTTCTAAAGAAAAATCCGGCCTTTTCATTCAAAGACCGGTTCATTTTTATCTATTTACTTCGCATCCCACTGTGGCTGCTCTCTGAATGTGATCTCACCTGTCGCCGCGTCCATTCCGTCAACGATCGCCAGTGACTCTAACTGGAATCCGAGATTACGGATCATCCTTCCACCCGACTGGAAACCTTTCTCCACTGCGATCCCGATTCCCTCTACAGTAGCACCTGCCGACTGCACGATCTGGATCAGTCCCTGTAATGCACAGCCATTTGCAAGAAAATCATCAATAAGCAGTACATGATCTTCCGGAGAAAGGAACTTCTGTGCCACGATCACATGGTTCTTACACTTATGAGTAAACGACTCTACCTCTGCCACATACATATCACCATCTAAATTGATGCTCTGGGATTTCTTTGCAAATACGACCGGCACATCAAAATGCTGAGCTGCGATACAGGCAATTCCGATCCCGGATGCCTCGATCGTCAGAATCTTGTTGATCTGCTTATCTGCAAATCTTCTTTTAAAGCTCTGCTCCCATCTCATTCAACAGGTGAATATCCATCTGATGGTTCAGGAAACTGTCTACTTTCAGGACATTTCCTTCTTTTACAACACCGTCCTTCATAATTCTCTCTTCTAAAAAGTTCATTCTTCTACTTCCTCCTCTGTATGATCTTCAATTCCTGCAAAAATTTCTTCTTAATAACTTTGAGTTGATCCAGAAAATGATCGAAACTCCAAATAATGCCCAAAATGGAAGAGCAAATGTGATCAACTGGAGATTCCATATTGATATACCGATCAACGCTATCATGATGGCTACCATCAGTATGGAAGACGGAAATCTTGCCAGTGTCAGCGTCAATGCATTACGGATGGTTCCCTTGATACTGTTCTCATATCTCGCGGTCAGTGCAAATGCATAAATCCCGACTGCAAGTACCAGCAGTTCCAGTGCTGCAAAGATCGCTCTTAACGCCATTCCCACAGAACCTTTGGCCGAACTCGTCAGATATAAATCTGCCCCCAGGAAACCCCCCGATCACCAGCAGGATCAGCCAGATGATCGTACTCTTTTTAAAATTCTCTTTAAATGCCTTAAAAAGCCTTTTACAATATATCCTTCCTCATTCTTTACAACCTTCAGCATCACCGTATACATCGCTGTCGTAGATGCACCGATCGTAAAAATCGGAAGAGAGCAGACCAGCCAAAGCACATTCAGACACATCATATCGAATATTCTTGACATACCACTTATTACCGGGTTATCCGTCACATCAAGTCTCATCGTTCATTGCTCCTTTATTTCATTCTTTATCCAAAAGTAAACTCTTTTAAGTATATCATATCTACATTCAAGAATACAACAAGGGAATAACAGGAATATAAGAAGAAACGCAGATTTAAGAGAATTTTTTGAGAAAAAATCAAAAAAATGAAGCGGGTGATGGGAATCGAACCCACGTATCCAGCTTGGAAGGCTGGTGTTCTACCATTGAACTACACCCGCGTCATCTCTGACACGATTGATATGATATCATATTATTTTCATTTTGCAAGTATTTTTTGATACTTTTTTTAATTGCTATTTTGAATCAGAATGTATATCATGTTACTTATCGGTAGATCCGACCCAAAAAAGCGTTATTTCAATATGACAGAATGGAGTATATTATGAATTTTTCACAATTAGGAAAGTTTCAGGAGTTGAAAAAGCATCTTGATCTTTTTCGTTCCAATCATCCTAAGTTTCCTCTTTTCCTTGGGGGCTGTAACCCGCGAGGCTCTCGAAGAAGGCACGCTTCTCGAAATGTCCGTCACCACTCCCGAAGGAAAGCATTTTGAGACGAACCTCAAATTAAAATCGGAGGATCTTGAATTTATCCGTGCGATCCAGAGTATGACAAAGCAGTAGATCGCCTGGTTGTCTGTTCTCTGCTATGTGATCTTTTCTCGGTCTTTTCACCTGTTACAGAAAATATTCCGAAAGTTTTTTGACTTCTCAGCAGACACGTTATATAATAGTAAGTGCCGAACGAAAAAAGGAAAAGGGGATAAAATCATGAGCAGAAGAACTGATAAAAAAGAAATTAAAAAGAATGAATGAATCCGCAGTTTCCCAGGCTTCAGTCACAGTTGCAACTGTTTCCACGGTTAAGGCAGATGACGCAGCTACTGCTGCAGAGACTACAGCACCGGTTTCCCAGCCGTCTGCAGCATATGATCTTTACATCCAGTATCAGGGAGCTGACTACAATGCTGAAGAGCTTGCCTCACAGATTCTTGAGAAATGCAAGGCAGAAGGCATGGACAGTGCTGATCTTAAGATCTATGTAAAAACCAGAGGATCAAAAAAGCATATTATGCATGTGCAGGAGGTAACAGCTACATCGAGCTGTAATCCATTCTGCAACGTATCAGAGAGGGGATTTATTCACCGTAATGAATCCATTCTTTCTTTATCAGCAGAAAATCCGCAGAGCGAACCTTCCAGGTGCGTCCCTGCGGATTTTTTACTGTATATCATTTCAGATATCTTTATCTATGATTCCATTGATTCTATGATACACCGTTCTTTTTACAGATATCAGCCAGGCAGCAACGCTCACAATGTGGCTTTGTTCTCGCTGTGCAGACTTCCCTTCCATGCCACACCAGTCTGTGACAGAAATCACTTCCCTCTTCCGCTGGAATGATCTTCCATAATGCCATCTCCACCTTTTTAGGTTCTTTTATCCCATCTACAAGACCGATCCGGTTCACAAGACGGATACAATGGGTATCTGTGACGATTGCCGGCTTTCCAAATACATCTCCCATGATGAGATTTGCACTCTTTCTGCCCACCCCCGGAAGCTTTAACAATGCATCAAAATCCTCCGGCACTTTACCGCCATACTCATCTCGCAGCATCTTCATACAGGCACTGATATCACGTGCCTTGCTCTTCCCCCTAGTCCACAGGGGCGGACAATTTCCTCTATATCCTCCACCGCTGCATCTGCAAGAGCGGCTACATTCGGATACTTTTCAAAAATGTCCTTCTACAACTACATTCACCCTTGCATCGGTACATTGTGCGGCAAGCCTGACGCTGACCAGCAATTTCCATGCCTCATCATAATCCAGGTACAATCCGCATCCGGATATTCCTTTTTCAATCTCTCGATCACTTCTAATGCCCGCTGCTTCTTCGTCATGACTCCACCCTCCCGTCTGTCTACTTATCTTTTTCCGTATATTTCTTTAATTCCTCCAGTACATCTTTAAATCTTGAAGATGCTGCTGTCGGGTTTCTACGCAACTGCTTCATTGCTCCTGCATGAGTTTCGTCCGATCTGGATAAGATCTTCTGCAGTTCTTTTGCCGCATTTTCTTTTAATTCTGCCAGCTCCAGGCGAAGCTTTTCCGGTACATCTCCTGCTGCTGTACGAAGCTTTTCGGAGCGGTCCCCTGCTGCTGTACGCAATCTTCCCGGCATCTCGCCTGCTGTTGCTGCTGCACTGCGAAGCTTTTCAGGCACCCCTTCTGCTGCCGTACGAAGTTTTTTGCGGACATTTCTTCTGACGCCTCTCTGATCCGCTCCTGCAGCTTCCGGATCTGAACTTTCGTCTCATCCAACTGGGCAAGCATCTTCTTCATATCCATTGCCTCGTTGAAAGACTGGGTGAAATCCACCGCAGCCACAACCGTAAGAACAAATGCAAGTCCGTCTGCGATCGCCATCGGAATTTTCAGAATCACTTCTTCAATCGGAATATGCACAACTTTCACCATCATAATAG
>ENA-OQHD01000749-OQHD01000749.1-human-gut-metagenome-genome-assembly--contig:-NODE-749-length-10884-cov-4.302501_pt1 | contig 10884 bp, 13 predicted proteins | sample MGYA00242560_ERZ504711 | MGnify/ENA primary metagenome ERZ504711 (study PRJEB26092, sample SAMD00036198) | human gut metagenome | host: Homo sapiens | study: EMG produced TPA metagenomics assembly of... | reverse complement strand
GATCTGCAGCGCGGCCAACAAAAGCGCGATCGGCACGCTCGTGGAACGCTCGACACGGTTCACGATCCTCCTGCACCTGCCCGACGGGCACGACGCCAAACACGTCCAGCAGGCCGTCATCCGGAAAATGCAATACCTGCCCAAGCTCCTGAGGAACTCGCTGACCTGGGACCAGGGAAGCGAGCTCGCCCTGCACAAACGCATCTCGACCACATTGGACATGCAGGTGTATTTCCGTGACCCGCATTCACCCTGGCAGCGCGGCACCAACGAGAACACCAACGGGCTCCTGCGCCAATACTTCCCCAAGGGCACCGACCTGAGCGCATACCCCGAGGACCACCTCGACGCGGTCGCCGAGGAACTCAACGACCGGCCCCGCAAAACACTCGGCTACAGGAAACCATCCGAGAAAATACTCGAACTCATCAACACAGCATGATACGATCGCACCAATCCAAGACCGCCATCAAGAGCGGCAAAACACACAGGTGTTGCAACCATCACTAAAATCCGCCAAGCCCACCTTGCCGAATGGGGTGTCGAACATGGAATCCGTCTTGGGAGGGCGTGCGGTAGTCGCATTCGTAACAACAATCCGCTTGAATGAGCTGCTGAGCAAATAGCAGGTCTACATGCCTGCTTTGAACCAGCCGATGGCGATTTGAGTGCGATTGCGCAGGCCCAAAGTTGCGAGGATACGGGTCACGGCACGTTTGACGGAGGCAGGTTCGACGGTGAGTTGATTGGCGATTTCCTCGTTGATGAGCCCTTCGGAGATGAGTGCGCAGATTTCACGCTGGCGAGGGGTGAGTGCGTCGAAAGCTTTGCGCATTTCTTGCTGGCGCTGGCTGCTGGTGGGATGCGGAACGCCTCGTTCAAGCACTTGTCTGGTGATTCGTGGGGTGAGTATTGCGTCACCGTTGGCGATGGCGTGAACCGCGTCGATGAGGTTGTGCTTGGTGACGTCCTTGAGCAGGAAGCCGCTGGCTCCGGCGTCGAGACCACCAAAGGCGTAATCGTCCTCGTCGTACGTGGTAAGGATGAGAATGCTGATGGTGGGCCAGCGTCTGGTGATGCGGCGAGTGGCTTCGATGCCGTCCATACCGGGCATCCGCACATCCATGAGGATTACATTCGGCAATGGACGATGCTGAACGGCGAGCTGTTCGAGCGTCTCGATGGCGGATCGGCCGTCAGCGGACTGGGCAGTGACGACGATGTCGGAAGCATCGTCAAGCATGAGTTGGAAGCCAAGTCGCGCGAAACGCTGGTCGTCTACGAGCATTATACGAATCATGCGGTGTGGTCCTTTTCGTTCACTCCGTTGGACGGGATGGTCGCCTCGACGACCCATTCGCCGTCTTCGTTGGACCGTATTCGAAGATGCCGCTTGCCGATTCGACGCGGTGGAATAGACGGACGAGCCCAAGTACCGTCATCCTTGCGCGCGTCCTTGCGCGCGGGACTGCCGTCATTGCGGATAATCACGGCGACGGTGCCGTTCTCGCTGTGGTTCCAGGCGATGCTGATATGCACCACGTTCTGTCCGTGACGTATGGCGTTGGTGATGGCTTCGCGAGTCACATCGAAACACAAATCAGCCTGAGCTTCGTCATCGGCGCGCGTACCAGTCTCGGTGAACACCGTGACGATGCCCAGCCGGCGTGCGTGCGCGAGAATCGGCCGAATGTCATCCCATGAATGCTGGTCGGATTCTTGGGTGTGCGTATCGTCACCGTTCGCCGCTCCATCGAACTCGGTCAGTGCGCGGACGGCTTTGCGCGTGTCGCCCAGACTCTCTCGTGCGATTTCGTTGATGCCGTGCAGCGCATCCTCCACGCGTGGGTCATCGGTTTTGCCGGCCAGACCCTCAGACAGTGCGATGATTACGGTCAGACCCTGGCCCACACTGTCGTGCAGTTGACCGGCTATGCGCGAACGGCGTATTGCGGCATCGCGTTGGAAGGCCAGCTCGGCTGCCCGCCGGCATTCCTCGGCAGCTTTGTGTTCGGCTTCCTTGGCCTGTTGCCTGCCACGTACTGCAAGCGCGCCGCCTCCCACGGCTGCCAGCGTTACCACTCGACTCACCCATTCGGTCGCGAGAACGTCCGGATGCACCATGATGGCCGACGCGGTCATCGACAGCATCATGCCGATGCCTCCAACGCACAGCCCGCGCCCCCTCGCTGTCCGGGCGAACGCATAGCAGGCGACGAGCGTCTGAATCATCACGATTGAGTCCAACCGCCAGTACGAGGCAACTATTAACAATACCGCTTCAAGCGCCAAGGCAACGGCTGGCAGCCAGTAACGGACAAGCAGTATCGCACTGCTGGCTATGGTCATCGCCAGCAGCAGAGCCAATCCCAGCGGATCTTTGGCAAACGTATACATGGTGTCGGCCGGCGCTCCGATCGCATGCTCCCACAGCATCGCTGCACATTCGACCACGGCGATGACCAGTGGCACGGCCAGGACCGTGACCTTATTGGCCTGCGCGGATTGCGGTTTCATGGCTCCCATTGTGGCTCTTTTTGTATGATGTTGCGTGCATGTCAGCATGTGCGTATCGTGTCGGCCACGCTGCGGTGTAGCGCGGGGCGAATCTGCGTGAACTGGATGAGGAACAATGCCAGCCAGCAGGCCGTGCCCATGCCGATTACGCCCGGCCATGGGATTTCGGCCACGGGGATGCCGACGAGCGCCGCGGATCTTGCGGCGAAAACGCTTGCGCTGACGGCGACCGGGATGAGCGAGAGAATGACCGCGCCGGCGGCCAGCTGCAGGCTCTGCCAGAGATACATGCGGATCACACGACGTGGGGACAGGCCGATGCTGCGCAGCAATGCCTGGTCGGCGACCATGCTGCGGTTCGACAGGGCAATGACCGCCATGCTGGTGGCCAGGGACACGATGCACAGCATCGTTATGAGCAGCAGCGAGTCCGCGTAGTTCAGGCTCTTCGGATGGCCGCCTAAGGCGAGTATCCGGCCATAGGATCGCGCGCAGGTCAGCAGGGTGACCGACAGTCCCATGGCAAGGGCGAGCGGGGCAATCGTGTTCGTGTTGCTGGCGGCCTTCGCCTTGGCGGAACGGGCGGCGAGCACGCCGGTCGCGGACCCGCACAGGCGACACACGACACGTCCGATGCCCAATAGAATCGGAATCAGCATGCTGACAAGGATGTACATGCCGAACGAGGCGATGATGCCGGCCCACAGCGCGCTGTTGAATGTCTGCCCCGCCTCCTGGCCGAACGCGAGCGTCCGTGGCGTGCCCATGCCGGAGAACGCCAATGCCAGCGCCGCCGCCATGACAATCAAACCAAGTGCCCAGTGCGCCCAAGACCGCCAACCGTGCCGTATCCCGATGGCTCCCGTGCCGCGAATCACCTCGATGGGACGGATCTTCGCTGCGCGCAGCGAGGGGATGGACGCGCCCAACATGCACGTGGCCACACCCAACAGCAGGGATCCGAGCCACGCGGCCATCGACGGCGTGAACGCAGGAGGTGCGAACGAGCCGAATCCATCGGCGAAGCTTTCCGCAGCCATGGCGTTGAACTCGGGAACCGCCAGCAGGCTGGCCGGCACTGCAGCCAGAGAGCCGATCAGGGAACCGAACAGGCTCGCCACACCCACGAGCATCCACATGCTGGCAAGCACCTGACTCGGGCTGGCGCCCATAAGCCGCCATTGCGCGAACGTGCCGTGAATACGGTTGACCGTGGCCGAGCCGACCACCGTCAACGAGAAGAACGCGAGTAATGACACCACCACATAGATCGTGACCGACACCATGCCGAACTCGGCCGGATCAAGACCCGCCTGCCGCGCGGCCAATGTGAACGACGGAGACGAGGTCCACACGAATTGGTTCATGCATATGCCCACCAGCGTGGTCACCACCGCGACCACCAGAATCGTGGGTACCCATCCCGTGACATTGTCACGGAACACACGCAGCACATACCTAGCCACGATGAGCCTCCTTCCGCTGCTGCGGATACGCCACGCGCTGGACCGGTCGGCCCGGTTGGACGGATTGGATAGGCTGGGCGTTCACCATCATCGGGCCGACAGACCGCGCCGGCGCAACCAGCGGCGGCGACCCGGCCGGTACGAAAGTGCGGCGTATGCCATCGGCAATCTGCTCGGCGGTGAGTCTGCCAGCGATGTGGGTGACCTGACCGTCGCGCAGGAAGATCACGTGGTCGGCCAAAGCGGCGGCATCCGTGTCATGCGTGACCATGACCACGCTGGAGCCCGCATCCGCCAGCTCGCGCAGCACCTGCAGCACAAGCTCGCTGTTCGCGGTGTCGAGCGCGCCGGTCGGCTCGTCGGCGAACACCACCGCCGGACGCATGAGCAGCGCACGGCACAGGGCGACGCGCTGCTGTTCGCCACCGGACAGGGCGCTTACCGTCGTCTTCGCCCTCTGGCGAAGACCGAACCGGGACAGCAGCTGCGTGACCTGCACGTAGTCGGCCTTGCGATGGGCGAGCGAGAGCGGCAACATCACGTTCTCCTCGACCGTCAGATACGGCACGAGATTGTATTGCTGGAACACGAAACCGATATGCCCGCGAATGAACCGCGAACGCCGTTCCTCATTCAGTGCGTAGACGTCGGTACCGCCGATGGTCACCCGCCCGGAATCGGGCCTGTCCAATCCGGACAGCACATACAGCAGCGAGGTCTTGCCTGCGCCGGACGGACCGACGATCGCCGTCAAGCCCGCTCCATCGATATCCAACGAAACATTATTGAGAACAGTCTGCGTGTTTGCGGGTCGGGAGGCGGTTCGAGCATCGAACCCTGTCCGTTTCACCAGTCCGAGCGCCTGAATCGGTGTGCCGGCATTTTGCCAAGGCATGAGGTAGCCCCCTGTCGTGAAAGTTGACGCCGTTTTTCTCAACCTTCGCGCCAGGGGCATGGCAGGTCGAGGTAAACACGGAAAGTGACACCCTAGGGTGACAGATTCCAGTAGCGTTCCATGACCGGCACCCAATATGCCCTCAACCAGACCAGCGACAACGAGGACCTGCCCGGCATCGTCCAACTGCCCGCCTATGCCAAGTATGATGGACGGCTGCTCGTCATACTTGGTTCCTCCGGGAAGCGAATATCCTTCTGTCGTTTGCGGAAACAAGCCCTGCCGATGCCCAAGACCGCCAGATAAAGCAGGAACATCACGGGCACGACCCATGTCACGTACCGCCACGGGTCAATCTGGAACGTATCGAAGACGATGAACATGACGCCCCACACGTTGATGGCGACGATCGCCAGAATCTGGGCGGCCGCCGAATCGAACCTGGATTCGGCCGGGCTGGTATCGTTCGCGTCGGCCGGAACGTCAGGCGTCCGCCCGGCGCGACGCATGAAGCCGAGCGCCGCCCACACGATGGCCGCCACCAACGCCACGGCCGCCGGCACCACCAGCTTCCAGAACTCCCCGTCATTCCAGCCGTACCGGATGACGGCGCACGTGATGGCCGTGACGGCGGCCACGCCCAATGTGGCGGAAGCGCCGCAAAAACCACAGCAGACCTTGATTCCGACGCCCACCATGGGAGGCCCGCACCTCATCGTCCGCAACCATATCGTCCCCGCATTCCATAAAGTCCGACGCGTACGCATGCCATCTCAATTATGGCACTCAAAGAGTCAATCAGACAACATGCTGTCAAGCGATCGCATGACAGGAATCGGCTATCCGTCAATGCCTCAGGGTGCTGTCGATGCATATCCGATTGACCGATGCTTCTACATGCGTGCCGACATGTGCCGGTCCTTCGCGTCCGCGTACGCATTCTTACATCACGACCTCAAACTAATCTACGAAAAACTTTAAACAGATATCTATTTGATTTTAATATTATTTATGGTATACTTAATTTTATTAAACCCGCCGTGGATTGAAGGAGGCAGGTATGGATATGACGATGATCCCGCCGTGGATGTCGAACCTCGATGACGAGGATATGACGTTCATCAAACGGTTTCTGCTCGCATCAGGCTCCATGAAGGAGGTCGCCGCGCAGTACGGCGTCTCCTACCCCACCGTTCGGCTTCGGCTCGACCGGCTCATCCAGAAAATCCAGTTGGGCGAGCAGATCGAGAACGAGCCGTATATCGCGCTCATCAAACGGCTCGCGGTCGATGACAAGCTCGACTTCGACACCGCCAAAATCCTCATCAGCGAATATCGCAAGCAGCTCAAGCAAGGAGAGTAATCATGATTGGCGCCACAATATTTGCCGTAGTGTTTTTCGTGTTTCTCATCGCCATCTGCATCGGCTTCATCATATTGCAGATCAGGCTTTCGAAGATGGACAGCAAGTGGCCCGGTCTGGTATTGCCCGCCATCACATTGCTGCTGTCGCTTGTGGCGGCGATTACCGTCTTCGCCAGGGCGGACATCGGTGCGTATGGCAACATGTGGAACGTCGTGCTTTCCGCATTCATCGCGTTCCTGTCCAACAACGTATCCACCATCGTGCTGGCCGGCATCTACTTGTATCAGCGTGACAAGATCAATCGTCGCGCCGAGCTGGCCCGTATGAACGTTCAGGACCTGTAAGCCGCGAATCCCCACAGCCGCGCCCAAGCGACATCGCCCTCCCCCGAAGAGATCACGATGTTGATGGTGCGATTGTGGGGTTCGTTACGTGTGAAAACAAAAAACAGGACGACGAGAAGACGAGAACTGGACCGCGCCATCATCGCTCTTACAGGATTCGATGTTCCTTTCCCAGGAACTTATTGACCGACTTTTCCATTCGCGTCATCGCCGCCGGAGGCCCACACCAGCAGGGTACCCGCGAGGGAGACGACGATGACGCCAAGCACGGCCACCGCGGTAATGGTCTGGCGCAGTATCGGCGCGGCGATGATCACGCTCATGGCGGGGTCGATGGAGAACAACGTGCCGACCACGCGCGCCGACGTGATGCGCCCGGACAGCACAGCCTATGCACCACCAACGATAATGTTCAGTGCAAACGCATAGCGGTCAAGCACTTGCATGATGCGGCAGAGCGTTACTCAACAAAAGCCAAGCAAAGACACCGATAGATGTTAAGGAATCAGTTATATCTGTTTTTTCGCCAGCTACAGGAGAGAATCGACTATAACTGATTTCCATGCGCTTCTTCAGAGAAGACAAGTCTGTTGGACACTTTGATGGACTAAAGGCCAGAACACAATGGCGCTAGATGGGACAAAAGGTACATTGGTCCTATGGCTAAGCGCAAACATATCGGCACCGTAATTCTCACGATACTGGTCGCTATTCTGCTGGCGGTGGGCGTTTCCGGCTGGCTGTTCTGGCAGTCGGTACAACGGGTGATCGGCGAGGCGCAGCAGGCGGGCGAATATGCGGCTGAAGCACAGCAATCCGTCGGGCAGGGCGACTTCAAGCAGGCGCTTGAGCAGATGGACAGCGCTGGCAGTCACATCGTCGCGGCGCGAGACGAAACCCAGGGCATGCTATGGCAGGCCGCCGAATACGTGCTGTATTACGGTTCGGACGTGAAGGCGGTGCGCGGCATGCTGGATGCGGCCGCCGACGCCGCGACCAACGCCCTGCCCAAAATCGACAGTGCCGCGCAGGGCACGTTGGTGGACTTCAATATCGAAGAGCTGCTGTCCGGCATGAACTTCTCCGACGGCACGCTTTCCATTCCCAAAATCGCTTCCATCAAGCAGGACCTGTCCGACGCCGGTGCGGTCTTGAAGCGCGTCAAGACGTCGATTCATGCGCTGCCGCAACCCCGCACGGAACAGATCACCGAAATGGTCAACCAGGGCAAGCAGGTAGTGGACCAAATCGATGAGACTTTCGACACCTTGAACACCATCGTCGAGAAGATTCCGGGCTGACGTCGGTTTGTTCTTGTCAGACGTACCATTCAGGCCGGCGCAGTCCTAGGAATGGCCGCTGTTTGCGCGCTGCTGCGGTCTGTGTGAGATCGATGTCGGCGATAATCAACTGTTCTTGGTCGTCGGCCTCGCTGGCAGCGTTGACGTACGGGTCCACCACCACTGATTGGCCGGCGAACGCCACATCACCCTCCGTGCCGACCCGGTTGCCCATGGCGATGGCCACCTGGTTCTGCATGACCTGGACGCGAATCTCCCACAGGAACATCTCCAACGGTTCGGCGCTGATATGGCCTTGTTCGTTGATCCATAGCGAAGCGTCGCAGTTGTGGCCGTCCTGAGCTTTGAGGTACAGGTTCGGTGAAAACGTACATGCCATGTTGCCGAGTCTTGCTCTGCAATGCGGCGACGTGACGGTCGGTCAGGTCCATGAGATATCACGACGCATCGCGGTTCTCATACTGGGGGAAGAACGGGGAGAACTGTATCTCAGGGAAGAACAACAGATCGGCACCGGCCTCACCGGCCTGATCGTAGTAGGCCAAGGCCCTATCGGCGTTTTCGTCGATATTGTCGGTCATCGCCATCTGCGCCATCGCCAGTCTCATATCGTTTCCCCATCTTTGAGCTGCGAAATTTATCCGTATAGGTCAATTGTGTTGTACTCCAATGTAATCAGTCAATACACGCCAAGTGAAAACCTTGAAAAACATGTGACAACATCATGCGGCCTTAGCAAAAACTCCCCCTCAGTGTCTACGGCGCCAGTTCAGCCGTAATGAAGACGGTCTGGCGACCGCGCTACATAGCTCGACTGTCGCCTCGCCCTCGCTTACAAAACAGCTTCGCTGTTTGCTTAACGGCTCAACCTCCAGAGGGGAGCCAGTAGACGAGTAGTGCGTTACCGTTTCACGATTGAGCGCTTGGCGAGGTGTGGGGTTTTGTGTTGTTTGCGGTGCGGCTGGCGGCCGACTTTTCGCGCTCGCGTCGGGCTTTCGCCTCCTCGCGGGCGGCCATCGCACGCTCCTCCTCTAGGGATGGCAGACCGGCTGCGGCACGGCGACGGTTGTCCTGCTCGTAGTCGCGCCTGGCCTTGCGCTCGCCTGCCGCCGAACCGGGCGTGGGGAACCATCGCAATTGACAGAGCGTCTGGCCGAGATTCCACAGATTGTTGGTCAACCAATAGAGCAGCACGCCGAACGGCAACGTGGCACCCGACACCACGTAAATGGCGGGAAAGACGAACACGGTCATCTTCTGCACACGGAATTGCGGCGAGACCATAGCATCTTTCGACGTATTGCGGTGAATGAGCATCCACTGGATCGCGAACAACGTCAGGCACATCAACGCCACGGCCACGCCGATGATGATGCGTGACTGCGGCGAGGCAACCGTGCCGAACGAGTCGGCGATGCGCACGCCGAATATGGACGATGATTCGATGTCGCCCGCCATGGTGTGGTCGATGCCGCCCAACGGTTCCGCATTCCCATCGGCGATTGCAGGCAGGGATTGCAGCGTGTAGAACAGCGAGCACAAAATAGGCGCCTGGATCAGTGAAGGCAGGCAGGAGCCAAGCGGATTGGCGTTATATCGCTGCTGCAAGGCCATGATTTCACGTTGCATGGCTTCTTTGGAACGCGGGTCCTTGCGCGCGGCGTACTTGTGCTGGATGCGTTGAATCTGCGGTTGGAGCACCTGTATCCGCTGCATCGCACGCATTTGGGAAAGGAAGAGCGGCAGCAGACAGATGCGGATGACGAGCACGAGGCACATGATCGCGATGCCCCACGCGGGGCTGGGGCCAGCAGTCATGCCAAACGTGACCAGGGCGTGGTGAAACAGGGTGAGCAGTTGGGCGACAACCCATTCTAGGGGTCGCAGGATGTGGTTGAGGATATTGATGAAGTTCATTGGGATTCCTGATGAATTGACGAATCTGGGATGTGTTTCCGAGTTCAAGCAACTGCAATCTGGTACGGCAACAGCTGGGAACTCCCTCAGTCCGCTTCGCGGACAGCTCCCCTCAGAGAGGGGGAACCAAATTACGGGGGAAACAAGAACATCGCATAAATGCGTATCCACATGTCGCCTAAACAACACAATTGCGTTAGACCGTGGGGCGCAACGATGAGAGCTGAAAAGAGAAGCTAAATCAGATTCGGGAATCGGGGAGCGTGTAACGGGGCCAGCGTGGCATCCATTGCGGGCGGGCCCATGAGCGGACGGCGTTCATCACCGTCGCATCGAAGCGGAAGCTGGCGGGCAACGGTCGGCGGCCGGCCGAACCTACGAACGACAACAGCACGACCGCGCAGCACGCACATACAGCCGTCACCGTGGCGACGAAGACCATGGCGGCCAGGGCAGTCTGCGAATCACCGCCGGCAATCCAGCAGCCAGTGGCACTCAACGACAACAACAACAACGTCATCAACACGATGATGTCCGCCATCGGCATCGGACGCGACAGTACCCGCCCACGCGAGGCAGCCATCGTCCACGCACCGGCCAAACGCTGCCGCAACGACTCCGCACAGGCCACGGGCAGAAGAACTGGCATCATCAGCAGCACGCATACGGCAAACCCCAGCCGGGTGCCAAGTGCAATGCCGTTCATGATGCTCTACCCATTCCTTCTGAACCATACTTCCGCCTGGAAGACGGTCCCAGTATATACCCGATTCGACGCCAATTCGGTATTGTCCCAAAAAGCACTGACCAAATTCGACGAAAATCACATCTCATCCACCATGACTTGTAGCGCTCCGCCACTGGCGTATCACTGCATATCAAAGTCGCTCATCCTCGAATTACTGTCCTGCAACACCGAACGTGCCGCGGGCTGGAATGTATTTTGAGTCCTGAGTAGATTAACCGTTCACAAGACCGATATCGCAACGGCGCAACAAAGGCAACAGCACGCCCAAAAAGCCCGGAATTCCACCAATATGAGATGGTCGACAAAATAACCAAAACGTCAACGAAAACC
>ENA-OQHD01000748-OQHD01000748.1-human-gut-metagenome-genome-assembly--contig:-NODE-748-length-10897-cov-46.052275_pt1 | contig 10897 bp, 7 predicted proteins | sample MGYA00242560_ERZ504711 | MGnify/ENA primary metagenome ERZ504711 (study PRJEB26092, sample SAMD00036198) | human gut metagenome | host: Homo sapiens | study: EMG produced TPA metagenomics assembly of... | reverse complement strand
CCATCGACAGCATGCTGCCGAACACACTGCCGGCCCACATCATCGGCAGGCACATAAGCAGTAGTTTGAAGAACAATCCCGGTTTCATGTCGAATTTACGGGTTTCAATGACAGTCGATTTGCCCATGAGCATCACCGCAATCGGCATGGCGATCAGGTACAGCGGCACCCCCGAACCCACATACGTAACCCAATTCGGCGCTTCACCCTTGCCACCCACGGCCGCGTACAGCGCGCCTTCCAGCACCGTGGCGAGCGCGTACCAGATGACCACCATCAGACACAGGCTCGCGCCGATACGCGAGAAGTCACGTCGCGCCTGCTTCAACCATTCGAAGAATGGATTGCGATTGGCGATCGGCGGCTGCGGATATTGAGGCATGGGCTGCATCGGATACTGCGATTGCGGACCATTCGTCTGATATTGCGGAGCCGGCCCCTGTGGTTGCCCTTGCGGTTGCTGCGGATATTGAGGCTGCTGCGGAAACGTCATAGTCACCTTACGAAACTTCGGAAAACAAAAAAGCTGATATTCAGCACTGTACTACCAGTCCGCTGAATATCAGCTTGAAATCTCACCGTAGGTGGGTGTCGATCAGCGCAGCACGCCTTCGATGAGCATGGTGATCAGGTCGGTGTAGCGCACGCCGGTGGCCTCCCATGCCTTGGGGTACATGGAGATGGACGTGAAGCCCGGCATGGTGTTGATTTCGTTGACCATCACCTTGCCGTCCTTGGTCACGAAGGTGTCCACGCGGCTCAGACCGGCACCGTCCACGGCGACGAACGCCTTCTTGGCGGTTTCGCGTACGAGGTTCAGCGTCTCTTCCGGCAGGTTGGCGGGCACTTCCACGTGGCTTGCGGCGGCGTCCATGTACTTGCTGTCGAAGTCGTAGAACTGGTCGTCGCCTTCGGCGCGCTTGTCGAGCACGATTTCGCCCGGCCAGCTGGCCTGCGGCGCTTCGCCGGCCTTCGGGCACAATACCGCGCATTCGATTTCGCGCGCGTCGATGCCCTGTTCCACGAGGATGCGCCAATCGTGGTGGGACGCCTCGTACACGGCGGCCGCGAGTTCGGCCGCATCGCCCTCATGCTCCACCTTGGTCACACCGAAGCTGGAACCGGCGCGGGACGGCTTGACGAACAGCGGATACTGCAAGCCGGCTTCGCTAACCTGCGCCATGATCGCATCGGCGTTGGCCTTGAATTCGGAAGCCTTGTCGAAGGAACGCGCGTCGAGCGTGATGCCGGGCGCGACGGGAATGCCGGCGGCCGCAAGCAGCACCTTCGTGTAATGCTTGTCCATGCAGGCCGCGGAGGCGAGCACGCCGCACCCCACGTACGGCACGCCCATCATTTCGAACAGACCCTGGATGGTGCCGTCCTCGCCGTACGGCCCGTGCAGCACGGGGAACACCGCGTCCACATGGCCGAACGGGGTCAGCGTACCGTCATCCTCGCGGGCGAAGAAGCCGTCCTGTCCGAGAGCCACTTCAAGCACCACGTCCTTGGCGCCTGGGGTTTTCTCCACGGTCGGCAGGCCTTCGTCCAGGCTCCATCCGAGCGGATTCTCACCGTTGACGATCCACTTGCCGTCCTTGGTGATGCCCACCGGAATGGCTTCGAACTTGTCCGTGTCCAGCGCGCGCAGCGCACTCGCAGCGGAGATGCAGGAGATCGAATGCTCGTCGGCCTTGCCGCCGTACATCACCACAATGCGCTTTTTTGGCCATATCTATAGCCTTTATTCCTTAACTTTTATGACTTTTCAGGATTTTTGCCAAGCATCCAGCATACAAGCCGGCTGCTACTCCTCGGTGATGCCTTCGCCGAACAGTTCGGACAGCATCTGCGCGCAGGAGATGCCGTCGTCCAGCACGTGGCTCATGGCCGTGGCGAGCGGGGTCGGCACACCGTACTGCTTGCTCAACGCCACCACCGCGTCGGTGGTCGGCACGCCTTCGGCCACGCCGTTGCTCACCTTGGTGGCCTCTTCCACGCTCAGGCCCTTGCCGAGGTTGGAACCGAACGTGTAGTTGCGGCTCAGCGGGGAACCGCAGGTGGCGATGAGGTCGCCCACGCCGGCAAGTCCGGCGAAGGTCTTCGGATCGGCTCCGGCCGCCTCGCCCAGCGCGGTCAGTTCGGCAAGGCCACGGGTTTCGATCATGGCCGCGGTGTTCTCGCCGTAGCCTGCGCCACGGGCCATGCCCACGGCGAGCGCCACCACATTCTTCAGCGATCCGCACATTTCCAAGCCGATCACGTCGCGCGTCACGAACGCACGGAAGTAGTCGGTGGTGCAGGCGGTGGCGATCGTACGCGCGTTGTCGATGTCCGCGCAGCCAACCACGGTCGCGGCTGGTTCACGGTCGGCGATCTGCTTGCTCAGGTTCGGTCCGGAAATGGCGGCGAAGCGTTCCGCCGGAAGGTCGAGCGTTTCCATGACGACTTCGTCCATGCGTTTGCCGGTGGTGCGTTCGATGCCCTTCATCAGGGAGGCCACGAGCGCGGTCTCGGGGATGAGTCCCTTGAATTCGGTCAGTGCCACGCGTGCGAACTGCGCGGCGATGGCCACGATGACGATGTCGGCGTTGGCCACGGCTTCGGCGCGGTCTCCAGTGGCGGTCATGTTGCTGGGCAGCGTTTCCACGCTGGGCAGGCGCACACCGTTGTGGTGATGGTCACGAATACCTTCCACGATTTCCGGTTCGATGGCCCACATGGTCACGTTGTTGCCCGCGTCGGCAAGCACTTGACCGAAGGCCGTTCCCCAAGCGCCAGCGCCCAGTACCGTCACATTCGCCATGAATTTTGCTCCTTGGATTATTTGGATTGCTTTTTGCGGCCGAGCGTATGCCACATCGGCCGCCGCTTTCAATCGACGTTGTCTTATGCTACCGCCGGCTACGCACACCGGCCGCGTGTTCCGGCCGCACGCGTATTTTGTTCGCCGCCGGAACGGGTGTGTGGGGGAAAATCAGTCCTTCACCCGACTCATGGTGCGGTAGTCCCAGTAGCCGTCAGGTGCCTGTTCGCCGCGGATTTCGGCCATGATTTCGGTCATGCGCACGCGGATGCGGCGGGTCAGTTCGTCGGCGCGGTCCGTCGGCACTTCGTCTCCCCAGGAACCGCAGCCGTCAAGCAGGTCTGCGTAGTCGAGCGCCTCGTCGTAGCACATCACCACGTTTTTGCGCGGCCACGGCCACCAGTGGTTGATGCTGGCCGCGCCCCAGGTCACGGCACAGTACAGCGGCACCTGGTAGCCGAGTCGGCGTGAGGATTCGAGGGCGATCACGCCCACGCCGTTTTTCATGCTCATCGGCCATTTTTGCGGGTCGCGCGTCACGGTGCCTTCCGGCCATACGGTCAGCGGGCGGCCGGAGGTGAGGATTTCCACGGACGTTTCCTCGATGGCTTTGGCCTTGCCTGCACGGCGCTGCACCGGCTGCATGCCGACCAGCTGGAACCATTTGCCGATCAGCGGCCATTTGGCCATTTCCGCCTTGGCCATGTAGCGCGGGCGGCGGCCCTGATGAAACAGCGAGACCATCGGCACGAACACGTCGTACATGGTCACGTGTGTGGCGGCGGTGATGAACGGGCCGGTTTCCGGCACGTGTTCCAAGCCCCAGGCCTTCACTTTGCTGTGATTGCGCAGCACCACGTCGCAGCCGGTCAGCAGGCGATGCGTGGCTTTGGGGTTCTGCGCTTCGATTTCCGCGGTGTTGGCTTTGCGCGGACCGGTCGGGAAATCGTGGGTCGGGTCTACAAGATGATGCTTCCGCGCGAGTTTTGCGACTTGTTCGTCGCTCAGCGGCTTCACTGCGGAGCGCGGCGACGGTTTTCCTTTGGATGCCATGGCTTCCATTGTGCCACCGGCCGCCGATACGTTCGTCATCGATGTTTTCCGCGTTATCTTGCTTTTTACTGCCTCATGCCATCGTTTTCTGCATCATTTGGCCGTCAAATGATGCAGAAAAGACGGGCGATAAGGCAGTAAAAGGAATATGCGGAAGATGTGGAAGGTATGGAAAGCATGTTTGCGATTGCGGCGGCGGCAATCGCGGATAAAACAAAACCGGCACCCGCGTAAGGCGAGTACCGGTGAAAGCAACATGGGCGTTCGACGCGACTGTCAATCGCAACTGTTCAATTGCGAATCATCAATCGCGACTGGTCAATCGCAATAAATCAGCCGCAGCCGATTCATCGAACCAATCGCAGCGAATCAGTCGAAGTCGGCTCCGAGGGCTTCCAACTTGCCGCGGAAGTCGGCGTAGCCACGGTCGATCAGGGAGATGCCCTGCACGTTGGACGGCCCCTTGGCGGCGAGCGCCGCGATCAGGTGGCTGAAGCCGCCGCGCAGATCCGGCACGTCGATGTCACGGCCGGTCAGCGGGGTCGGTCCGAAGATGACCGCGGAATGCTTGTAGTTGCGCTGTTGGAAGCGGCATGGCAGGGAGCCGAGGCATTCGCGGTACAGCTGAATCGTGGCGCCCATCTGCACCAGCGGCTTGGTGAAGCCGAAACGGTTCTCATACACGGTCTCATGCACGATGGAAAGGCCGTTGGCCTGGGTCAGCGCCACGACGAGCGGCTGCTGCCAGTCGGTCATGAAGCCCGGGTGCACGTCGGTTTCGATGGCCACCGGCTTCAGGTCTCCGCCCGGATGCCAGAATCGGATGCCCTTGTCGGTGATGTCGAATTCGCCGCCGATCTTGCGGAACACGTTCAGGAAGGTCATCATTTCCGGCTGGGCGGCGCCCTTGACGAAGATGTCGCCATGGGTGGCGAGCGCGGCGGACGCCCAGGAGGCGGCCTCGATGCGGTCGGTCAGAGACGTGTGCGTGTAGCCCTTGAGCTCCTTGACGCCTTCGATGCGGAACGTGCGGTCCACGTCCACGGAGATGATGGCGCCCATCTTCTGCAACACGCTCACCAGATCCATGATCTCAGGTTCGATGGCGGCGCCGGAAAGCTCGGTCTTGCCTTCGGCGAGCACGGCGGCGAGCAGTGTCTGCTCGGTGGCGCCCACGGACGGGTACGGCAGGTGGATCTTCGCGCCATGCAGACCGTTCGGAGCGGTGATGTGAATGCCGTCCTTGTGTTCCTTGTCCACGTTCGCGCCGAGCTTGCGCAGGGTTTCCAGATGGAAGTCAATCGGACGACCGCCGATGTTGCAGCCGCCGAGCGCCGGAATGAACGCTTCGCCCAGACGGTGCAGCAGCGGGCCGGAGAACAGAATCGGAATGCGGGACGAGCCGGACAGCGTGTCCACGTCGGCCACGTCGGCGAGTTGCACGTTGGTGGCGTCGATCGTCACCACGCCGTTCGCGCCGTCCACGGTCACGTCCACGCCGTGCAGGCGCAGCAGGTCGGACACCACGTGCACGTCGCGGATTTCCGGAACGTTCTTCAGCACGGATGTGCCCGGGGCCAGCAATGCGGCGACCATGGCCTTGCTCACGAAGTTCTTCGCGCCACGCACCTTGATGGCGCCGTTCAGCGGCTTGCCGCCTTCGACGTGCAGAATGTCGTTCTTATTGTCAGACACGCTCAACCTCTTTCGATTCCCTTTTGGATCAAGCTCAAAAAACACTGCTGCTTAGTTTGCCATAAGGCATGTAGCATGTTCGCGAAAAACGGAATTCAGCGCAGTGTCTCCTTAATTTCGCGCGCGAGATTCGCGTCCCACATGGCTCCGGTGGCACTCATCACGGCGTTCGCGCCAGCCTCACGGTATGCCTTGTAGTCATCAGGGCGAATCACGCCGCCCACGCCCACGATGACGAAGTCGAGGCCGAGCTTTTCACGGATGGCGGCGAGCCTGCCGACCATGTCGAGACCGGCGCCGCGGATGGCGTTGCCGCACACGCCGGAACGGTCACGTCCGGCTCCCGGCAGCGCCTGGTTGCCGTTCGCGTCCACTAGGCGCGCGGAAATCGTGTTGATGGTGGAGAAGCCTTGCACGGTGCCATGTCCGACGGTTTCCCTGACCATGGTTTCCAGGTCGGTGTCGTTGGGAATGTAGGCGAGTTTCACGATGAGCGGGCGATCGCCGATTTCGTTTTTCACGGCTTCCGTGATCTCTCCCACCAGATGCGGGTCGTGGCACAGCAGGCGATTGTGACCTTCGTTGGGGCAGCTGGTGTTCATTTCCATCAGTCCGGCTCCGGTTTCCGTAACCAGATGCGCGGTGGTGACATGGTCGGCGATGTACGCCTTGCGGTCCATGCCGTCCACGCGGGAACCTTGGAAGCTGGGCACGAGCAGCTGCCCGTCGCCGGCGGCGGCGATCGCCTTCTTCATGTCCGGCTGCCATTCGTCGGGGTCACGCGACGGCACGCCGAAACTGTTGGAGATCGAAATCGGAAGCTCATATCGGGTGTCGGCAAGCACGCCTTCATCCAGTTCGGCGCTGCCGGGAACCAGCGACCCGTCTGCGTTCTTCGGATGCACGGCGAGCACGTTCGGGAAGGCGTTGCAACCCCACGCGCGGGAGCGGACCGTCTTGTACACCGCCAAATCGAAACCCATGCGGAAGGCGGCGGTGGTGAACCGCTCGTTCAGCAGCGGACCGGCGGGAATGCCAAACGGCAGGTTCACGCGGAAGCCGAGGAATTCCTCGGCCTGGTCGGACGACTGCGACTGGGTGGTCTGTGCAGACTGCGCGGAGGCGCCGGCAGCGGAATCGCCCTTCATCACTTCGGCGAACGCACCGAACGGCCCCTGCAGATAGTTGTCTTCATACGTGCGATTGACGTCGTAAAACGGCGCGAAACCCTGGCTCATACTGCTCCCCGAAATTGTTCTCGTGTCATGTTTTGGATATGCGATGCGAACACACGAAATGTCATGTCCACTGTAACGCGACACACGTCCCGCCTGCACGCCCCGTCTCACCTTGGAAACCTCCTTGGCTAGGACTTCCCCAGACGAGTTTGGGCTCTCGATCCAGGTCAAGTCCAGAGAACCGGAACGCCGTCATGAGCCGGTATGCTCGGCAAGACGGTACTTGCGTCCGCGTCCGACGCCTATTGGTTCAATAACACCGTCTTTCACCAGTGAGGCCAATATCTCCCGGGTACGGGTGAGGCCAAGCCCCAGCACCACAGCCAGATACGAGGTGGGTTGCGGTCCGCCGACCGTCAACGCATAGGTGATTTTCTCCAACTGGCTTTGCGGCCTGATCGCATTGCCGAAATCGGCAGGTAGGGCCACGTTCTTGCCGAATGTGCCGACCATGTCGTTCAAACGGTCAGCCCCGCGAGCGCCAATCCTATGGACCGTACCAGTGCCATGCTCCGAATTCCGCATTGTCGGCGACTCCGCACCAACAGGGCCCCCGCCATCTGCAGAGACTCCGGGAACAGCAGAAGCTCCGGCGATCATGGAATCTCCGGCGATCTTGCGCGGATACAGCGTAAGCTGCACACGCCCCGGATCGTCGAACACTTCCAATTCCGGCGCGGCGGTTCCTGCGAACAGGCAGCCTTCACGCATCACGTCAAAACCACTGCCCGCCTTTTCTCCGATGCCAATCAGATTGAACATTTTCATCAACGTGGGATTCCGCGTATCCGAAATGCCGCCTTGCATCACCTCTTCGGAGGAAAGACGCAGGCTGCCGGGATTCGACAATACGATTCTGTCGTAATACTGGATGATCACCGTGCCCCGGCGAATGAAGTAATCGGCATGAACGAGCGTGTTGGTGACAGCCTCACGAACGGCCTTATCCATCGGATTGTCATCAATCCTATGCAAATCGGCATCAAGCTGGAACGGATGGGCAACAGCCGACCGCAGACGATTGACCACCTTGCCCCAAAAATCGTACAAGTTGCCCGACCACGTGTCATCGTCCGAAGTGAATCGGTCGTTCCACCGCTCCTGGTCGTCCATGACCTCGCGATAGTCCAGGAAATAGTAGGGGAATTCGGACGTGATTCGCCACGCCTCACCGAACATCAGCAATCCGGCTCGTGTGGGACGCACCTGAGAACCATCAAGCCGCAACGCTTCGATGCGAAGCAGGAAATCCTCATCAGACAATCCGACCCATGGATGGCCGGGCCGTCTGTTCTTGAACTGCCGACGATATGATGCGACGCTATCCGCGTTGAGCGCGTCAGCACCCATGCCTTCAACAATCGTTCTGTCCAAGGGAAGCAGGTCACTGTCCCGAAGCATGGCACGAACCGTTTCCTCATCGCACAGATAATCGCCATCGCCATTACGCCGGTATGAGCCCGTCATCGGATTCTGGCCCACGTACACGGGAATACAGTCCCTCGCCGCACGAGGAATGTCGATGGAAATAACATCTCCCTGCGAGGTATGGCGAATCACCACGTCGTTGTCGCTCAGCACAACGGCACTGACCTTCGATGGATCATGCACCATGTTCCAAAAATCCTGCGCCATGTTCCGCGCATCATCTACTCCGGTGATATACAAAGAATGATCTTCATGCTCGGACACGCCCAGCAGAATCAGCCCACCTTCGGTATTGGCGAAGGAGCTGTACGTCTCCCATAAACTGTGGGGCAGGCCGCCCTTGGCACGTTTCGCTTCCAAACGGTTGCCTTCACGCATCCGAGGAACCTCCCGGGACCACCAGGCATCATCGTGCTCGCTACCGTCCATTGGCCATCACCGCCTTACCTACCACGCGTTCTACGCTCGCTTTGCCGCCGCTTTGCCGTCGTATTATGATTTTACCACCGCTTTGCGCGCGCTTTGCCACCGCTTTGTGGAATTTGTTGTTGGCGGAAAGGTGATGGAAGGTAAACAAAAAGCCCGGCTTGGGTGCCGGGCTTGGGAAAAGTTAGATGTGGTTGCGGTCAGCCAATGATGAAATGGGCTACCGTCGCGATCGCCCAACGGCCCTGTCCTGCAATTATGGACTGCGCTGCGCGCAGGCTCATTGCTGCCCTCGTTTCGGACTCGGGCAAGGCCCTGTCGGCAGTGCACTGCACTGCCGACCAGCCATCGCGTCAGATGATGCCGCGATCGGCCAACGGCCCTTGCCAATCAGGGTATTCACCCTCTCGGGCAGATTCGATCGGCTGTTCCGGCTCGCGCTTGACCGGCAGGGTCTTCGGCTTGAACGGGAACTTTTCGGCGCGCATCTTCTCGTATGCGATGATGTCGTCTTCGTGCTGCAGCGTCAGGTCGATGTCGTCGTAGCCGTTCATCAGACGCCAGCGGGTGTAGTCGTTCACTTCGAACGGCAACGTCACATCGCCGCAGGTGACGGTACGGTCTTCCAGGCTGACGGTCATTTCGCGGCCCGGCTCCTCGTCCAGCAGCTTCCACAGCAGCTCAATGGATTCCTGCGGCATAATTGCGGCCAGCACGCCGTTCTTGGCGGTGTTGCCGTAGAAAATGTCGGCGAAACGGGAGGAAATCACCACGCGGAAACCGTAATCGTGCAGCGCCCACACGGCGTGCTCACGGGAGGAACCAATGCCGAAATCCGGGCCGGCCACCAGAATCTTGCCCTGCTTGTATTCCGGCTTGTTCAGCACGAATTCCGGGTCGCGGCGCCACGCGTAGAACAGGGCGTCGTCGAAGCCGCTTTTCTTCACGCGCTTCAGGAACACGGCCGGAATGATCTGGTCGGTATCAACGTTGGAACGGCGAAGCGGCACGGCCACGCCGGTAAGGGTAGTCAGTTTTTCCATGTCAACAAATCCTTCGATTGCCTATCGATATTCGATTTCGATATTTCGATTACTTACGATTGCGTTCGCAGCTTCCGCTCGCAGCAGGTTCACAGGTCGGCCGGCGAGCAGATGGTGCCGCGGATGGCGGTCGCGGCGGCAACGGCCGGCGACGCCAGATGCGTGCGCGAACCCTTGCCCTGACGGCCTTCGAAGTTGCGGTTCGAGGTGGAGATGGAACGTTCGCGGGCCACCATCTTGTCCGGGTTCATGCCCAGGCACATGGAGCAGCCGGCGTTACGCCATTCGGCGCCGAAGTCCTTGAAAATCTTGTCGAGGCCTTCCTTTTCCGCCTGCAGGCGCACGCGGGAGGATGCCGGCACCACGAGCACGCGGTGGATGTTGTCGGCCTTGTGGTGGCCCTTCATGATGGAGGCGGCCACGCGCAGGTCCTCAAGACGGCCGTTGGTGCAGGAGCCGATGAACACGGTGTCCACGGCGATGTCCTTGATGGCCATGCCCGGCTTCAGTCCCATGTAGGCGATGGCACGCTCGGCGGCGGAACGCTCGGTCTCGTCGTTGAAGGAGGCCGGATCCGGCACCACGCCGGAGATCTTCACGCCCTGGCCCGGGTTGGTGCCCCACGTGACGTACGGCTCGAGGTCTTCGGCGTTGATGGTCACTTCCTTGTCGAACACGGCATCGTCATCGGTCTTCAGCGTCTTCCAATATTCGACGGCCTTGTCCCACATCTCACCTTCCGGCGCGTGCGGACGGCCCTTCAGGTATTCGAAAGTCACCTCGTCCGGGGCGATCATGCCTGCGCGGGCGCCGGCTTCGATGGACATGTTGCAGATGGTCATGCGGGCGTCCATCGACAGCTTCTTGATGGCTTCGCCACGGTATTCGATAACGTGGCCCTGGCCGCCGCCGGTGCCGATCTTCGCGATGATGGCCAGAATAATATCCTTGGCGGTGACGCCCTTCGGCAGGTCGCCTTCGATGTTCACGGCCATGGTCTTGAACGGCTTCAGGCTCAGGGTCTGCGTGGCCATGACGTGCTCCACTTCGGAGGTGCCGATGCCGATGGCCATAGCACCGAACGCGCCGTGGGTGGAGGTGTGCGAGTCGCCGCACACGATGGTCATGCCCGGCTGGGTCAGACCCAGCACCGGAGCGAACGCGTGGACCACGCCCTGGTCAGCGTCGCCGAGCGGGCACAGACGCAC
>ENA-OQHD01000746-OQHD01000746.1-human-gut-metagenome-genome-assembly--contig:-NODE-746-length-10928-cov-3.172299_pt1 | contig 10928 bp, 12 predicted proteins | sample MGYA00242560_ERZ504711 | MGnify/ENA primary metagenome ERZ504711 (study PRJEB26092, sample SAMD00036198) | human gut metagenome | host: Homo sapiens | study: EMG produced TPA metagenomics assembly of... | reverse complement strand
GTTGACATCTCAGGTATTAACAGTTGAGAAGTCAGCTATTAATGTCTGACAACGCAAGTATTATTGACCAATAAATGATTCAATGCTTAATATAAAAGATACAAAATTAATATCTTTATACCTACTGTTGTTTTATACTGTTTTAGTGATTACCCCCCGTTTCACTAAAAGGGCATAAGATAAAGTAAATCACCTTTCTGTTACTTAATATTTCTTACTTTCTGCCTCATTATCCTTACAAATCACTATCTTTGCGCCCACGTAATCTGATTTTTTAACGCAAAAATCTAGATAGTGCTAATGAAACAGTACAGAACTATAAACAACCTCGTGGGTTGGATTACATTCATCATTGCGGCAACGGTCTACTGCCTGACAATAGAACCGACCGCAAGCTTTTTGGGACTGTCCCGAGTTTATAACTACCGGTTATAAACTGGAAGTAGGACACCCGCCCGGCGCACCTTTCTTCATGCTGGTAGCGAACCTGTTCTCTCAATTCGCCTCCGATGTAACCACCGTAGCGAAGATGGTAAACTACATGAGCACACTGATGAGCGGTGCCTGTATCCTGTTCCTTTTCTGGAGCATCACCCATCTGGTACGCAAACTGATTATCACTGACGAAAACAATATCACCAAAGGACAGCTTATCACGGTCATGGGTAGCGGACTGATCGGTGCACTGGTTTATACATTCAGTGACACATTCTGGTTCTCGGCCGTAGAAGGTGAAGTATACGCCTTCTCCTCGCTGTTTACCGCTGTCGTTTTCTGGTTGATTCTGAAATGGGAAGACGTGGCCGACCAGCCTCATAGCGACCGCTGGATTATCCTCATCGCCTATCCTGACGGGATTGAGTATCGGTGTTCACTTGCTGAACTTGCTTTGTCTGCCCGCCATCGTACTGGTATACTATTACAAGAAAACTCCAAACGCTACCGCCAAAGGTTCGTTAATTGCGTTATTCGGCTCAATGGTACTCGTTGCAGCCGTGCTTTACGGCATCGTACCGGGTATTGTGAAAGTAGGCGGCTGGTTCGAGTTGTTGTTTGTCAACGGACTCGGAATGTCGTTCAATTCAGGTGTAGTGGTTTATATTATTCTGCTTGCAGCGGCTCTGATCTGGGGCGTATACGAAAGCTATACCGAAAAGAACAAAACACGCATGGCTATCTCCTTTATCCTGACGATTGCCCTACTGGGTATCCCGTTCTATGGACACGGAGCCAGCAGTATCATCATCGGTATTCTGGTAATCGCCGCACTGGGACTTTACCTCGCTCCGGGTGTACAGGCCAAGATCAAAGAAAGATGGCGTATCACCGCCCGTACCATGAACACGGCTTTGCTGTGCACCATGATGATCGTAATCGGATATTCTTCTTACGCACTGATCGTCATCCGTTCTACTGCCAACACTCCGATGGACCAAAACTCACCGGAAGATATATTCACACTGGGCGAATACCTCGGTCGTGAACAATACGGAAGCCGTCCTCTTTTCTACGGTCCTGCTTTCTCTTCGAAAGTGGCACTCGACGTAAAAGACGGTTATTGCATTCCCCGCCAGTCGGAAACAGGCAGCAAGTATGTCCGCAAGGAAAAGACTTCGCCGGACGAAAAAGACTCTTATATCGAACTCCCCGGACGTATCGAGTATGAATACGCACAGAATATGCTTTTCCCGCGTATGTACAGTTCCTCGCACGCCCCGCTCTACAAGCAATGGGTTGACATCAAGGGACATGACGTACCTTACGACCAATGTGGAGAAATGGTCATGGTGAATATGCCTACCCAATGGGAGAACATCAAGTTCTTCTTCTCCTACCAGCTCAACTGGATGTACTGGCGCTACTTCATGTGGAACTTCGCCGGACGCCAGAACGACATACAAGGCAGCGGAGAAATTGAACACGGCAACTGGATTACCGGTATCCCGTTCATCGACAACTGGCTGGTGGGCGACCAGAGCCTCTTGCCTCAGGAACTGAAAGACAACAAGGGACACAACGTATTCTACTGCCTGCCCCTGCTGCTGGGTATCATCGGCCTGCTATGGCAAGCCTACCGTGGACAGAAAGGCATCCAGCAATTCTGGGTGGTCTTCTTCCTCTTCTTCATGACCGGTATTGCCATCGTGCTCTACCTGAACCAGACTCCGAGCCAACCGCGCGAACGTGACTATGCCTACGCCGGTTCGTTCTACGCCTTCGCCATCTGGATTGGTATGGGTGTGGCAGGACTCGTCCGTCTGCTTCAAGACTATGCCAAGATGAAGGAACTGCCTGCTGCCGCCATCGTTTCCGTAGCCTGCCTCTTTGTCCCCGTGCAGATGGCAAGCCAGACTTGGGACGACCACGACCGCAGCGACCGCTACATGGCACGCGACTTCGGCCAGAACTACCTGATGTCCCTGCAAGAAAGCGGCAATCCGATTATCTATACCAACGGTGACAACGATACCTTCCCCCTCTGGTACAACCAGGAGACCGAAGGTTTCCGTACCGACGCCCGCACCTGCAACCTCTCGTACCTGCAGACCGATTGGTACATCGACCAGATGAAGCGCCCCGCCTACGACAGTCCTTCTCTCCCCATCACGTGGGACCGAATGGAGTACGTAGAAGGCACCAACGAATACGTCCCCATCCAGCCTGAGTACAAGAAAAGCATCGACCAGCTCTATGCCGAAGCCGAGAAGCAGGCACTGGACGGTAATCCCGAAGCACTGGTCAATGTAAAGAAAGAATTCGGTGACAACCCGTATGAGCTAAAGAATATCCTCAAGAACTGGGTGCGCAACAAGAATCAGGACTTGAAGGTGATTCCTACCGACAGCATTGTCATCAAGGTAGACAAGGAAGCCGTGCGCCGCAGCGGCATGATGATACCGGGCGACTCAATCCCCGACTACATGCACATTTCGCTGAAAGGCAAACGCGCCCTCTACAAGAGCGAGTTGATGATGCTCGAAATGCTGAGCGAGGCCAACTGGGAACGCCCCATCTATATCGCTGTCAGCGTAGGCAGGGAGAACCAGCTGAACATGGAGAACCACTTCGTTCAGGAAGGTCTTGCCTATCGTTTCACTCCGTTCGACACCAGTAAGACGGGCGTGACAATAGACTCCGAAAAGATGTACGACAACCTGATGAACAAGTTCAAGTTCGGTGGCATCGACAAGCCGGGCATCTATATCGACGAGAACGCCATGCGCATGTGTCACTCTCACCGTCGCATCTTCTCCCAACTCGTGCAGCAGCTGATGCGTGAGGGCAAGAAAGACAAGGCAAAAGCCGCCCTGGACTATGCCGAAAAGATGATTCCCGCCTACAACGTGCCTTACGACTGGCAGAACGGTGCCGTACAGATGGCGGAAGCCTACTACCAACTGGGCGAAACCGCCAAGGCGGACGAGATGATGAAAGCCCTTGCTGACAAGGCTGTAGAGTACCTGACCTGGTATCTGAGCCTGGACGACAACCGCTTCATGATTTCTACCCGTGAATTTGAATACCACTGGGCTGTACTCGATGCCGAGGTGAAGGCCATGAAGAAGTACAACTCCAAGCTCGCCGAAATCTACGAGCCGAAGGTGGAAGAACTGTATAATATGTATGTGGACAGAATGAAGGAGTGAGAATAAGGATTAGGGATTAAAGGATTAGGGATTAGCCTGTGCAGTTCATCACTAATCATTAACCCCTAATCCTTAACCCCTAATCCTTAAAATCCCTAATCCTTAAAATCCCTAATCCCTTAATCCTTAATCACGTGTTTATAGAACAACCTCCTGAGTTTTTTCGCAAACTATATCCCGGTGCAGTCTGGAGGATGGACCCCAATGAAAAAGCCGTTTATCTGACTTTCGACGATGGCCCTATCCCCGAAGTAACTCCCTGGGTGCTCGACCTGCTGGATAAGCACAACATCAAAGCCACCTTCTTCATGGTAGGTGACAACATACGGAAGCATCCGGACGAATTCCGGATGGTCGTTGAGCGTGGGCACCGCATCGGTAACCACACCTTCAACCATATCCGTGGATTTGAATACACGGCCAAGAATTATCTGGGAAATACCGAACAGGCGAAGATTTTCATGGAAATGGGTGGGGACATCAATTGCAATGTGGAGAAGGTTCTCTACCCTCTCTTGTTCCGCCCTCCCCACGGCCATATGTTCGCCAACCAGTATCTCACGCTGAAACGAACCTACAAGATTGTGATGTGGGACCTCGTGACCCGCGACTACAGCAAGAAGCTGCGCGGTCCGCAAGTGCTAGCCAACGTGATGCGCTACGCCCGCAACGGCTCCATCATCACCTTCCACGATTCCTTGAAATCCTGGTGCAACGGAAACCTGCAGTACGCATTGCCGCGCGCCATTGACTTCCTGAAGGAAGAGGGATATGAATTCAAAGTATTATAAACTTGAAACAGCAGAAAGTTACCAACATCTGCTGTCACAATAAATTCCACATAAAATAAGAAGGGGTTGTCTCGGCAAAAGGCAACCCCTTACATTTTATAGGCTCATGTCCTGTTCCACAAGAATAAACAGATGTTTTATAATTTCCAAGTAAATGTACATCTGTATTCATCCCACTGGTCTTTTACAACCAGTTCCGTAGGATAACTGTCGGAATTCAATGTCCATGTAAAATACATATCGGACACAGAGTCCTCGCCATTGTATGTATAATGCCCTACAAGCGGCAGATGTTTCGTAGCCTTACCAAGCATGCCTCCATAATAGGCATATATCATCTCGTCCATATCCACATCCAGTATTTCATCAAACAACATCAGGCAGCCCTTATTCTCGATAGGAGCTGTTATATTATCCGTCGTATAGTCTATGGCAGCACTATACTCCCACTCGTCATTGCTGTCGATAATTCCGTCACCATTGAGATCCCCACTAGCTACATAACGTGTGGAAGTCTTCACCACATCTCCATCCTTATAGGTGATGTTCGTTATTTCACCATCGCTTTCAGAGCGTTTCATTACAACCAGATGGCCTTCAGTGTCGTATTCCATCTCCCAAGTAAACTCATCGGCATCGGGAGTACCAGCGTGGTCTATTGAGTTGCAAAATTCCACATAACCATCGCTGTTGAGCTGCAAGTTCAGTTCTGTAACATCGCCCTCTTCATCCGTCACGGTGATTCTTGCTCGGTCCTTTGCAACATCTGCCTTTGTAGTAGCGGGAAAGTACTCAAAGACGGCTTTATCCCCATCCTCAGTTGTAATGTTCGTCACCAGCCCTTCTTCATTGTGAGAAATCGCCATGCCCGAAACCGACTTCGGAAGCCCTCCCGTAAACACTTGCGAAGGATTGACCACAGTGGCGGTGTTTTCGCCACCCTCACCATTCTCATTTTCGTCATCGTCACTGCAAGCAGTGAATCCCAAGCACAACGCCACACCCAACATGGAGGCAGCCATCATTTTAAACATTTTCATAAGTTACAAATCTTGTTTTATCCCCATCCCTCTAAGGAAAATCCATAATAACAAAAGTATAAGGAATGCCGTCCGTATCTCACGACAACAAGACTCTGCCATTCAAACCCGGACAGATACTTTTGGCCATTTATCATTCCCAGACAAAGCTTAATACTTTTTTGCAAAGTAATAAACTTTTCCTTTCACTCCTTGTCACTGAAAAAGGTGAATTTTTCAGCCACATACAGAAAAAATTCAGCATCTCCAATAAAAAGCAAAATGAATAAGACGTATATTTGCAACAACTAAGCACAGATTGAATTCCACTAAAATATACCGATATGAGGGTACGCCATACTAAGCTATTATCACTCCTCTTTTCTTTAACCACTATCCTGCTTCACGCCGGAGAAATACCAACAGACACTCTGTTGGCACACTTCTACAACCGGGCAGCCAATCTCATGGAAGAAGGACACTACGATGAAGCGCAACGTAGCTTCGACAGCGCCTTTGCCACCCGGAACGTAAAGCACTCCTTCATGTATCCCATCTTGCTGAACGAACAAGCCACACTGCTGGTCTATGTGGGAAAGACAGAAGAAGCCTTTGCCATGAAAAAAAATGTGCTCCCCTACCTGCCGCAGATAAATGATTTGGAAAAGCACATCAGCGTATACAACGATTTTGGGGACTCCTCTACCGTCAGCACCAAATGAATGACTCTACACTCTACTATTACAATAAAGCACTGGACACTGCCTTGCAATACGGAGACGAAAGCTGGATAGCCCACATCTGCAACAATGTGTCCATCCTATACTTCAATATCAGGCAGCTGGACGAAGCCGAAAAGTATACCGACATGGCCGCCGAACATGCCGCCAGAACCGAAGACCCATTCGTAGCCTTCACCACCTGGCAAATCAGGGCAACCATAAAGGCTGAACTGAACAAGCTGGATGATGCTGAAAAATCCAACCGCAAAGCCTGGAACATTGCCTGCCACGGAGAGGGAAACGAAGACCTATGGAAGATACGCTGCCTGCCCGGCATGCTGAGACTCTTTGAACGCAAAAGAACAACCCGATTCCATAGACCACTACTTGAAATTGGGGAACAAACTACTACAACGGGTACCATCCAACTCCATCGCTGCCATAGGATTCATACAATCGAGGGCAGCCACCGAAACAAACCGCAAAAACTATGCCCGCGCCTTGAAGGACTTCCACTGGCTGCGTAACCGGAAAACCGGTACCGAGCCCAAAACATTATTTACACAAATGGCACGATGCTACGATGCCTTGGGAAACCCAAACTGGCCTACACCTATATGGATAGTGCCCGCATGTGGACTGATACGCTGGCACAGCACAATCTGACGCAACAAATGGCAGAATTCAACGTGAAATATCACACACAAGAAAAGGAATTGGAGATAGCCCACCTGCAACAAGAACAACTGGAACACCAAGCCTTCCTGCTAAAAGCCTCCATTGCTGTAGCCCTTCTGTCCGGTCTTGCTCTCATTACTTTGTTGACGCTCCGCCACAAGAAACGAATAGCCGAAAAGAAGATTGAACTGCTAAAGCAAGAAAACGAACTGAACTCGGCACGCCGTTACATTGAAGGGTTGGAAGAGGAATGCAAATATTTTGCCAAGGAACTGCATGACGGCATAGCCAACGACCTGCTGGGGCTGCAAATGAAGATAGAAACTTCTGCCGGCAAAGGGAATGAGCAGGAACTGGCCTCACTCGTCAGCAAACTGAGAAACAACGTGCGGAATATCTCACACGAACTGATGCCTCCCGAATTCGAGCATCTCAGTCTAGACCAGATACTCGACCGTTATGCTGCCAAACTGACCGAGAACACCGGCATAGAGGTCAGCTATCATCCAACGGAGAACAACGCATCACGCCATCTTCCCAATGAAACCGCTTATGAGCTGTACCGCATCGTACAAGAGCTCACCATGAACATCGTGAAACATGCCTCAGCCAGTCATATAGTCATCAGTCTCCGTGCCGACAATGAAAATAAATATACCCTGCAAATTACAGACAACGGTAAGAATGCAAACAAGCAACAAACAGCAACAAACAACAATGACGGCATAGGATTGCACACCGTAAACGACCGTATCAGAGCCATCAACGCTACCGCCAATGTATGCTCGTCAACAGAAAACAACGTTTTCACCCTACTGCTTAACATAAACGAATGAAACCAAACAAAGAAACATACAGAATACTGGTAATAGATGACCACCCGATTGTTGCTGAAGGCATCATCGCATTGGCCTCGCAACTCGAAGGAGTGACGTGCAAAGGAGCCACTTGTGCAAAAGACGTGGAACAACTGACCCTCAAAGAGAGATTCGACCTTTGCATCATTGACCTTGAACTACCGGATATGAATGGATTCCAACTCATATCCCACCTTCACAGCCAGATACCCGAATGCGGCATTTTAATCTATACCATGCATGAAGAACCTTGGATCATAGCCAAATTATCCACCCTAAACATCAACGGAGCTGTTTCAAAAAATGCCAGCACCAGCGAATTGAGAGACGCCATCAGTACACTGCAAAAACGGAACCAGATACTTCAGCAATGTTTTCAGCGAACTGGACAAGGAAAACAAAACACCCTACCACATGCACTTCCCGAATTGTCGAGACGTGAAAAAGAAGTGCTCGCCTATCTCTCGCAAGGACTGAGCACTTCTGAAATATCCCAATTACTATTTCTCAGCATCAATACAATACAGACTTACCGGAAGCGCCTGATGGAAAAACTGGAGGCCAAAAACGTTGCAGAACTTGTCTACAAGGGGAAGAGCTTATTCTGAGAACACTTGTCATTCGCCCGGACAGTTACAAGCCTCCAGCTTCTCAAGCTTCTCCGTCTGAAAAGGAAGAAAATCAACTTAGCGGATACTCACCGTCATCGGATTGCGCACCTTCTGTGCAAAATCAGCCATGTATCGGTTCCAGGCTTCAGCAGTCTTGATGTCCGCGCGGTCCCAGGCAAAGCCCCAGTAATACACGTAGTCAGCGCCCGGCTCATAGTCGCTGACAACCAGTACATGACCGTCCGCATTGTTACGCATCTTCTTCTCCTCTATGGGGAAAAGCACGGTTTTGGCTTCCTTCACAACGGCAGGGAAAGCGGCCCCCATAAATATCTTGCCATTATCCGGTCCGGTAGTGGGGTCTACATACGTCATATAGCCACCGGCGGCATCAGCCACCACAGCACCGTCCGGTTCGTGCAGCACAATACCGGTAACAATGGGCAAAGATTCCTTTAGATTGCTATACGAAACGGCAGTACGGTTCAGATGAGAACCGGCATCCAGCGTAATCAGACGTGTTTCCACCACCGCAGTATCCCCTTTCACAGCCAACGGATTGAACTCCAGCTTCACGGTGAAGCGCAACGGACCGTTGTCCAGCACCTCCTGCGTCTTGTAGCACCACGGATAGATAATGGTATCATTCACCATCAATGCAGACACTCCAGCTCCCAATGTTGGACCTACTGCATAGCAGTCCATGCCATAACCGTGGTCTATATGATAGGAGAATGTGCGTACCAGCTCATCGGCTGCCTTCGGGTCTGTCTTGCGCAATTCATTAACCTGCTTCCAGGAGTCTGCATCCAGTTCCTTGGCATACATGTCTTCCAGTACCGGTGCAGCAGTGCCTCGCTTCGTGAACAAGTCGTAGCCGAAACCGCGTTCACCCCTTGCCTGCAATGCAGGACCGTAGGCACGGAAGCCTACCAAGTCGTTCTCCCAGGCCATGTCGTCCAGACGTTCGGGATACTGCCGCCCACAAGCCCTTACCTCCACATCGACGGGAGTACCGGCCTGGACGGTATATGCAGCCGATGCATTGGCAGCTACCGTCGCAGGGAAGATTAATTTGTCATCGTAGGTCACTTGGTAAGGCACCTGCTCCCCTTCGACATTCAGAACCACAATCTGTGCGGTGTCTGCCAGATTCAGAAGGTTTGAGATTTCGGTCATGGACACCTCTACCATCTCATCGGAACGGTCCATCGCTAACGGATTGGTTACCGTAATAGTCACTATCTTGCTATCGTTGCAAGCAAGACAGCAGAGGGCCGCCATACATAATAAAAGAAAGTTTCTCATATAATCATTGCTTTTTCCTAATCAGTTGTATAACTTTCTTTTAGGCGCGGATTTCGCGGATTATACGGATTTTCCTTATCCTTTCCGCGAAATCCGCGTAATCCGCGCCTAAAAAAGAAATTATAGCAAGTGACATTATCCTGCCACTTTATCACCTTCTCAATTATCCTTAAATTTATTTCGGTTGCTTTCCGATATAAGCCAAGATACCTCCGTCTACATAGAGGATGTGACCGTTTACCGCATTAGAGGCTTCCGATGCCAGGAACACTGCCGGACCGGTAAGTTCTTCCGGAGCCAGCCAGCGGCCTGCCGGAGTCTTGGCGCAGATGAACGAGTCGAACGGGTGACGGCTACCGTCGGCCTGCTTTTCACGCAGCGGAGCAGTCTGCGGGGTAGCGATGTAACCCGGACCGATACCGTTACATTGGATGTTATATTCACCATATTCAGAGCAGATGTTGCGAGTCAGCATCTTCAAGCCACCCTTGGCAGCGGCATAGGCCGACACAGTCTCACGACCCAGTTCGGACATCATAGAGCAGATATTGATAATTTTACCGTGGCCCTTCTTCATCATGGCAGGCAGAACAGCCTTTGATACGATGAACGGAGCATTGAGGTCGATATCGATTACACGACGGAAGTCAGCAGCCTCCATCTCGTGCATAGGAACACGGCGGATGATGCCGGCATTGTTTACGAGGATATCAACAGAGCCTACTTCCTTTTCAATCTGGGCTACCATGGCCTGAACAGCAGGTTCGTCTGTCACATCACATACATAACCGCGTGCCTTGATACCCTTTTCAGTATAGGCAGCCAAGCCTTTGTCTACCAACTCCTGGTTGATATCGTTGAAACAGATAGTTGCTCCTTGCTCTGCAAAAGCTGAAGCGATAGCAAAACCGATACCATAAGAAGCACCTGTAACAAGGGCTACTTTACCTTCCAAAGAAAAATTCAAATACGGATTCATAACGTTAAATTATTAAGTTTAAATAAGTGATATTCTATTTATGTACGATTTGCAAGTAGTTTATACTCAATGGAAACTTTATTTTGGGAGAATGCCTTCCCTATAAGGAAATCGCAGCGAATGCTTTTCGTATCGTAGCTTTTCACATCATCGGGATGCTCAGCATAGCGAATTTCATAGTTCGTTTTCATGATTGCACTACATTTAATAGGTTATAACTTCAGCCATCAAATACACATCGTTTGCGTACACGATGCAAATGTAACAAAAGAAAATGGAGAAACCGTATAAATTTGTGTCAATTATATAGCAATAT
>ENA-OQHD01000745-OQHD01000745.1-human-gut-metagenome-genome-assembly--contig:-NODE-745-length-10934-cov-6.282687_pt1 | contig 10934 bp, 7 predicted proteins | sample MGYA00242560_ERZ504711 | MGnify/ENA primary metagenome ERZ504711 (study PRJEB26092, sample SAMD00036198) | human gut metagenome | host: Homo sapiens | study: EMG produced TPA metagenomics assembly of... | reverse complement strand
CGCCACGATCGGCCACGGTGGAGGCTTCCACCACGCCGACGCCAGTGCCTTGGGCAACGGTGGAGAACAGCTTGCCGACAGTGGTTCCCCGGACCAAAGTCCAGCACCCACAGGGCGCTCGGATCGGTGGATTTCATGAGCGCACGCACGCGGGCGGCCCAATCCACATGGTTGAGCAGCACTTCGGCGGCGAGCTCGCGAGCGTGGTCGGCGTTGATTCCGCAGGATTCCGCCCATGAAACAGCCTGTGAAACAGCCTCGGCCATAAGCGGGCTGTGGAACGGCAGGGTCACGTCAAGGTATTCGAGCACCGGTTCGAACACGCGACCGCCACGCACCTTCTCTTCGCGCAGCTTGGCCTGGTGCTTGTGCTCCTTGGCCACTTCCACGCCGAACGCGGCCAGATCCTCCGGGTAGCCGGAGAGCACATAATGCGTGGCGGAATTGGTGACTGCCACGGCGATCGGGCCTCGGGCACCGGAAACACGCTTGATCAGCGCATCCACCTGGGCGCGGGTGATGTCCTTGACAGACAGCATCGGCGTGGCTTCGCCGTGACGTGCGGCAAGACCAAGCTGACGCGCCTGACGGGTGCCGGCAACGCCGATCAGCGTGGCAATCGCAAGAATTTCATCGATTTGCGCGGAAGCCGCCTCAATGGAACCCGCTTCGACGATCGCCTGCACCATGTGCACGGCGAGCACGCCTTGGGAGTGACCGAGCACGGCAACCGGCTTGGCAACGGCGGGATTGTAGCCGAGGGAAGCAGCATCGAGCAGCGCACCCAACTGGGCGAGAGCAATGCCCGGAACGCTGGCGGAAGCCGCTGCGGCAGCGCCAAGTCGCGCTGGATTCGGCTCGAATCCAAACAGGTCGACCGGGCGCCCGGTGGTGGCGAGCAGGTCGGCTGACACCGGGTACAGCAGTGCCTGGGCTGCGTCGGCGTGGGTATGCAGGGCTTCGTCGAGCACCGGATTGGCGCTCTGGTCGGCGAGCGTCACCGGCCATGGGGTGGATTGGCCTGCGAAGGCGAGTGCGTGCGGCTCGCTGTTCAGTCGGTCAAGAAAAAAGGTGTTCATGATGTTCCTTACTTGTTTCAAAAATCTTGCGATGTGTTCTTGCGTTTACGTTTGCTTACGATTCATCCGCGCACTTTGCGCCCGTCACAACGGCTGGTTGCCGTGGTGTTTGGTGGTTTTGCGCACGCGTTTCTTGCTGGAGAGCAGTTTGAGCGATTCGATGATGGTTTCGCGGGTTTGCTCGGGGTCGATCATGGCGTCGATCTCGCCCATTTCCAGCGAAAGGTTCGCGTTGACGGTGGTGCGTTCGTAGTCGGCCACGTATTTGGCTCGGAGCGCTTCGACGTCTTTGCCTGCGTCTTTGGCTTTCTGCAGGTCTTTGCGGTGGATGATGTTCACCGCTCCGGCCGCGCCGAGCACTGCGATTTGGCTGGATGGCCACGCGTAGTTGAGGTCGGCTCCGATGGCTTTGGATCCCATCACGATATAGGCTCCGCCGAAGGCTTTGCGTAGGATCACGGTGACCAGCGGCACTTGCGCGTTGGCGTAGGCGTAGATCACTTTCGCGCCGCGGCGGATGATGCCCGCATGTTCCTGTTCGGCGCCAGGCTTGTATCCGGGGGTGTCCACCAAGGTGACGACCGGCAGGTTGAACGCGTCGCACAGACGCACGAATCGTGCCACTTTTTCGGAGGAATCCACGTCAAGGATGCCCGCGTTGACGTTCGGCTGGTTTGCCACAATGCCGACCGGATGCCCGTTCACGCAGGCGAATCCCACCACTGCGGAGCTTGCGAACAGCTCGTGCACCTGCACGAATTCGCCGTAGTCCACGATGCAGCGGATCACGTCGAGCACGTCGTACGGCTGGCGGTCGTTGTCCGGCACGATGGTGGCAAGTCGCTTGGCCACGTCACGGTCGGCGCGGGTTGCGGCGTACGCGTAGGTGGGCGGCTGCAGGTCGGAGTTGGACGGCAGGTAGGCGAGCACGGTTCGTGCGTAGTCGATCGCGTCGGCTTCGTCTTCGCCCAGGTAGTGCGCCACACCGGAGGTGGCGTTGTGCACATATCCGCCGCCGAGGTCATCCATGCTGATCACTTCGCCTGTGGCCGCTTTGACCACGTCAGGACCGGTGACGAACATGTTGGAGTTTTCACGGGTCATGATGATCAGATCGGTCAGTGCCGGGCAGTACACGGCTCCACCCGCGCATGGGCCGAGAATCAGCGAGAGCTGCGGCACGAAACCGCTGGCATCGCAGGTTTTACGGAACAGATGCCCGTATTGCGTCAGCGCGGCCACGCCCTCTTGAATGCGGGCGCCGCCCGAATCGATAAGCGCGATGATCGGCACTTTCAAGTCGAGCGCTTTGTCCATCAATCGGCAGATCTTGCGGCCTTCCGCGACTCCCAGCGTGCCGCCGCGCACGGAAAAGTCCTGTGCGTATACGGCCACTTTGCGTCCGAACACTTCGCCGAAACCGGTGATGACCGCCGCTCCCGCGCGTCCGCCGTTGATGTCGCCGCCGCAGAATCGTCCGATTTCCTCGAAGGAACCGGTGTCAAGCAGCAGGTCAAGACGTTCGCGCGCCGTCAGCTTGCCTTTGACATGCTGGCGATTGCGGGCATGATCTTCCGCTTCGTGCGCGAGTTGCGCCGCACGAAGCACGGATGCGCGGATTGGCTGGGATGCGCCCGGCAGGTCGGCCGCGGAGACGGCTTCGGCCGCGTTTTTGCCGAGTCGCTCCTGCTGCTCCATTACGATCTTCACGGCTTCTTTGACGGCCGGGCTTGCGATGATATCAGTCATCACTTACCCCCTTCCATAGTTCCGTCGGTTGCGGTTCCGTCAACAGCAGCGCCAGTTGCGCCGTTTTCGCCGGCTTTCGTACCGTTCGCTCCGGTCACGTCGATGGTCATCAACGTTTCGCCGGCTTCCACGCCCGCCGCGGGTCCCACGAAAATCTTGGTGACAGCGCCCTTGACCGGCGCATACACGTAGTTTTCCATCTTCATGGATTCGAGCACGACGAGCAGGTCGCCCTTGGCCACCTGCTGGCCTTCGGCCACATTGATACGCGTCACGACGGCCTGCATCGGGCTTGCGATCACACCGGATTGGCCGTCGTTGCTTTGCTGTTTTTTCTGCGCATGATGCAGTCCCTGCCCACGCAGCGGCTGGATGGCACGTTTCGCGTCACGAGCTTTGGCACCGCCCGTCAGGTTGGCGACGATGTCGTTCGGCACGGTCAGCGACACTCGGCGATTGTTGACTTCGATGACGAAGGTTTCGCTGGATTCCTTCTTGTCGACCTCGGAAGCGCCAGACATGGACGCCGGCTGCCCGCCTTGCGATGATGCGGCTTCCTTGTTGAGGTACTTGCGTTCCAGCCATTTGGTGCTGACATCGTATGCAACACCGTGTTCGGCGGTGAATTCGTCGTCGTTGAAAATCTGTTCGAACAAGCTTGCCGGAGTCGGCACGCCTTCCACCTTCAGCTCGCTCAAGGCGCGGCGCACGCGGGCCACTGCTGCCGCTCGGTCGGATGCGGTGACCACGAGTTTGCCCATCATCGAATCGAATTTCGGCGAAATGGTGTCGCCTTCGACCACGCCGGAATCCACACGGATGCCCGGGCCGGACGGCCAGCGCAACGAGGCCAGCGTGCCGGAGCTTGGCGCGAGGTTCTTCGCCGGATCCTCGCAGGTCAGGCGCAGTTCAAAACTGTGTCCACGAAGCGGATGGTTCACGGTCAGTTCCCCACCGTTGGCGATGGTCAGCTGCTCGCGCACCAGGTCAAGTCCGCAGACCTCCTCGCTGACGGTATGCTCCACCTGCAGACGCGGATTGACTTCCAGGAAGTAGACCTTGCCCTGCTCGGTCACCATGAATTCGCAGGTGCCAAGCCCCTCGTAATCGACGGCTTCGAACAGTCGGCGAGAGTAGGTTTCCAGCTGGTCGGTCACCTCGGAGGAAAGGAACGGTGCCGGCGCCTCTTCGACAAGCTTCTGATTGCGGCGCTGCACGGAGCAGTCGCGGGTGGAGTACACGGTGAAGTTGCCGTGCGAATCGCGTCCGCACTGCGTTTCGACGTGACGTCCTTTGTCGATGAATCGTTCCACGAAATATTCGTTCAGATCACCGCCCTGCAGCGCATCATGATTCATGTAGAAACCGCGCAGCTCGTCATCGTTGTGCACGAGCGTGATGCCGCGACCGCCGCCGCCATCGGTACGCTTAAGCATGAGCGGATAACCGTGCGTGTGCGCGAAATCCAGCAGCAATCGCATGTCGGAAATCGACTGGGAAAACTGCCGGGTAACCGGCGGAACTTTGGCGAACGTGGCCACACGACGTGCGGTGATCTTATCCCCCAAATCCACGAGGGCTTTCGGATTCGGACCAACCCAAGCCGCACCCGCATCGATCACTTTCTGCGCGAAAGTGGCCACTTCGGAAAGGAATCCGTAGCCTGGATGCACTGCGTCGGCACCGCTGCGCTGCAGAATGTCGATCAGCAGATCCTCGTTGAGATAGGTGTCTTTATACGTGTCTCCGGAAAGCAGATATGCGTCGTCAGCCATCTGCACGTATTGTGCATGGCGATCCTGCTCCGCGTACACCGCAACCGTGGGAATCCCCATCTCACGGGCGGTGCGCACTACGCGAAGCGCGATTTCGCCGCGATTCGCCACCAGAAGTTTGTTGACATTTTTAGGCATAACGTCAAGTTTGGTCGCGCGAACGAAAAATCGTGAACTCGTTTCCCACAAAAGACACGCAATCTTTTTGTAAGGCTCCACAAACGTTACCGAAACTTGGCAAGCCTACGATTGGGGGCATAAGTTGACAAACCTTGCATTTTCGTCACTTTCGCGCTTGCCATCATTTCGGCTGTCGACAATCGTCGATTCATCAACGTAATGCAATCACATCCAAGGAGAATTATCGTGCGTAACGCAATGCTGACACTCAAAACCACGCTGAAAACCGTCACCAGCGGCACTGTCGGATCCATCCTCAAGCCGGCGCTGTTCGCCGTGCTCATGTGGACCGCCTCCGCGGCCGGTGCCGTGCCGATTCCGGGCACGCCGGTGCCGATCACGCTACAGACGTTCGTGGTGATGCTGGCCGCGCTGATGCTGCCGTGGAAGCAGGCCGGCGCCGCGATGCTCATGTATCTGGCAGCCGGCGCGGTCGGTCTGCCGGTGTTCGCCGGCGGCGCTTCCACCATGGCATTGGTTGGCCCGAGCGCCGGCTTCCTGATCGGCTTCCTGCCGGCGGCCATCGTCACGTCGCTGCTGAAGGGTGAGGCGCGCACCGATTCGCTGAAGCATGGCGCGCTGACCGCCGCACGTTACCTGTTTGCCTGTGTCGCCGGCTGCATTGCGCTTGACTATCTGCTTGGTTTCATCGTGCAGTCCGCCATTACCGGCATCGCACTGCCGATTGTGGCCGTGGCTTCCATGGGATTCGTCGCAGGCGATGCGGTCAAGGCCGTTATCGCTTCCGCCGTGGTCGCAGGTCTTGCCAAGCTGAAGTGAGATTGCGGCAAATTTCAGCAATCAAGTAATTTTTTGACTTACTGAGCACGCCTACGTCGGCCGTGCTCACCCGATGCAATACGCCTTCCTGATCCTCAATGGTCAGGGAGGCGTCGTCGTTTAACGCGACAGCCCTGCCCTGCAAAGTGGTTCCGTCCACAAAATGAGCCTCGCACTGCTTGCCGAGCGTCCAGCAGATCGGGGTCATCGCTTCCCGGGCGCGCACAGCCTCACGGTGAGGGTCCTCTTCGAAATCAGCCAACCGCGAGCGCAATCCTTGCACCCAACGTACGGCAATCGCATCGCGCAACACCATCGCATCAGGCAGATTGCGCGCAACCAACTGCAACGATGTGGACTTATCTATCGGCAATCGTTCCTGAGCGACGGCAAGATTCAAACCGACGCCGATCACAATGGCAACGCGATCCCCGCAATCCGGAATCGGCACCATTTCAGCGAGTACGCCACCAAGTTTCTTGCCGCCAGCAAAAATATCGTTCGGCCATTTCAGCAAAACATCTTCATCGAGCGTGCCGCCGAAATCGCATACCGCACCAACAATCGCCTCACGCATCTCGCAACCGGCAATCATCTGCAGCCAACCATTGACGGACGAATCGCGCACAATCGCAACCGGCACGCTCACCACCAGCGACACGATGAATGACTCCCCCGGCACACTGGCCCACGTATGGTCGAGCCGCCCGCGACCGGCCGTCTGCTCGTTCGCCGCGACAACCACGATCTCACGCCCGCTCCACACGAGGTTCCCTGCAATGCCGTCCATGCCATCCATGCCGAACAGCCGACCTGCACGCACCAAATCCGCGGCATACGTGTTGGTGGATCCCACCGTATCCAAAACAAGCACCTGATCCGCCGCAACGCATGTACGCGGCATGATCGCAGCCGAATCCAAAATCGCCATCATTACCTCCTACCTACTACAGCGCGGCGCGCCGACGCAATGTCGCCGCAACGCAACAGCTCATGCAGCAGCCAACGCAGCCGCTACTCGTCCTGCCGCACCTGGCTGGCCTCATGCGCACTGGCCACGTTCGCGCTGGCAGCCGATCGCGCATTACGCGACTCGCGCCAGAATTGCAGGCATACGAAAGCCGAATACGAACGCGACCGGTAGCATATGCCGTTCGAAATTGTTGGCCGGTGCGGTGATCATCACGGCCCATGAGCAGCAGCAGGGGCAGATGCCATGACAGCGAGCGCCATCGCCGCAACACCACTTCGGCAGCGCCGACCAGCAGCATCAGCGTTACGTACAGATTGCCGTGCGTCACCCAGCCGATCACGGGAATATTGCCCCAACCTTTCGCGAAGCCGGCCACCGCATCGCGCCAATCGTGGTTATACAGGTGGATCCACGCATTGTCGTTCTGCACGTAATCGTTGTTCACGTAGTAGTCCATCGACACGTATGGCAGGTCGGTCACGTCGAAATAGCCGAAGCATTCGGCGAAAAACGCGTCGAGCGCGATAACAGGATTTGCGACAACGATTTCAAGCCAGGCCTCGTTGAAGTTTGTCATGTCGTCTTCGGTGACGGTGCGCCACTTGTAACTGACTTTCTTCGATTGGATGCCGGAGGATTTCACCGGGTCGGCGTCCTGCCGGAAGTACGCTTCGGCCATCTGGTCGAGGTTGAAGACCGGTTCAAGCTTTTTCGCCGCGTCCGCCGGAATGCCTTTCGGATTGTATTTGGCGACGCGCGCGATCTGCTGCAGTTGGATGCCACGGCTTTCGATGGGGTCGCCGCCGATGATGGCGCCCGTGTTGGTGAGGAACACGATGCCGCCATGAATGAGGATGGTTGGCAGCAGAAGTGCCACAAGATAGGTTTTCCAACGTTTGCGATCGTTGATAAGTGCCAGGATCAGGGTGAAGAGAATGATGTACCACGCGTATTTCGCGCTGATGAGCATCACGCAGCTTGAGATGGTGAAGGCCATGATCGAGCGTTTGCGTAGGTACGTCGGCTTGCCATTGATGGTGGGCAGCGCTTTGATATGCGTCATGTGCAGTTCGTACCACACGCCGAACCACCATACGAATGCGAAAGCGAACAGCGGCGATTTCGTCAGGGAAATCGTGGCGAATACCGCAAGCGGGCACACCATGAAGAACAGCAGTATCATGAATCGTGTTTTCGCACCGGCCCGCAGTCTGGAAGGGCGTGCCACAACGCCTGCTTCAGGATGCGCGTAATCGCGCATATTCCAGCAATCGTGGCGTTCCGGATGCGAGAAGTCGAACGTGCCGACGCCAAGCCTGCGCCACGGCAGGTTGAAGAACCGGTTGGCGGTGGCCGAACAGCAGAATGCGGCGAACAGCCATTGCAAGGCTGCGAGCACCACGATGCCCGCATCGTTGGAGTCGGTGAAGTAGCGCGAAACCGCCGCTGCGGCACCGTAGAACACGGTGAGCACGACATTGTGCTGGTCGGTCAGATATGTGGGATTGTCCGGCCACATGTAATGCGCGGTCGGGTAAATATCCATGGGCACGAACGAGAAGAAGCCGATATATGGCTGTTTCAAGCCCGTCCACTGGTTCAAGGCCCAGCTGAATTCACGGATCTGCGAGCGAATGTCGGCGCCGAACGCGGCCAATAGCGTGGTTGGAATCCACAGCCAGCCGATTACGAACACCAGCATGAGTTTCCACCAACAGTCGGTGCAGCGGATGAGTTTGCGCCCCGTCCATACGATCACTGCATGCAGGACGCGCCCTGGGCGGCTGTGCGCGGCATCATGCAAGTGTCGCAACATAATGCCAAGCACGGTGGTCGGCGTTCCTGCAATCTCGTTGCATAGTTTTTCATGCCGTCGTGCGCAATATTGCGGAAGTACGCGACGGCCGCGGCCGAATCTGACCAATGCGACAACTATCGAAAACCATATCGCGAAAGCGACCACCAAATACAGCACATTCAGCCAGCCGAAGTCGGAAAGCCCATCGCCGAACCAATACAACGGCCCGATCGCGCAACACCATGCCACCCAAAGGCATGCCAGCACGGCCAGCATCCAGCTGAGGAATGTGCCGATACGCTCGCCACGCTTTCCAGTTTGTTTGACTTCGCTCATAAGCGGCATAATAGCGGCACTCCCCGAATGAACTTCACCTCGTTGACGCTTTCCGTTCAGCGATTCGCCAGTTGGGCGGCTACACTTGACGTTTATGAACTCCGATCAGGCAGACATTCTCGACCTTCTGGCAGGGCACACCGACGATTCAACCATCGAACGGCTCGCTTTCGAATGCCTGATGACTTCTCTTACGGATGATCGCGTCGCCTCGTTGATGAATGTGCTTGGTTGGCGTGGGGATTTCGATTGTTTCGCGATTGGCGGCACACCGGAAACGAGTCCCGCTTCGGCTTCGCTCGTTGCGCGTAAGGCGGTGCGCGATCTGGGCGGAGAACATGTGATTGTTGGCACATACGGCAGTTTTCTGCTGGCGCTTGTCTGTCAGAGTGGCGCCGCCACTGCCGAAGTGACCTGCACGTCGATTATGCCCGCTTTCAAAGATGACGAATCGGTGTATTTGAGTCCGGTGCGTTCCGGTGTCGCCGGCGCTTCGCACGTGTTGCGTGAAACCCTGTTTTCCTTGCAGGCTGCTCCCGCTTTGGCGTCGCCGTCCCGCCCGTTGCGTGCCGATGAGTTGCTGCCGGAACGGGCGCTGTTGGGCGATGATTACGCTCGTGAAGAGTTGTATCAGAACGTGTATCAGGTGCTTCATGGCGAGAATCCCGACGATCCGACGTTTGTGACGGTTTCCACGTTTTTGCGCAACGGCAGTTCGTTGGAAAACACGGCGAAGGAATTGAATGTGCATCCGAATACGGTGCGTTATCGCTTGAAGCGTGCCGCGGAAACGACCGGTTGGGATGCGACCGACCCGCGTGACGCATACGTTTTGACGACGGCGCTTGCGATTGGCCGTATGCGCGATCGTTGAACATCACCTCTCTGTTTTAATATCTATCTGATATCTGGTTTCATTGAGATTCTTTGATAGTCAGACGATTGCAGGATCATTATTTATTAAATGAGATAGATAATCGCAAGATATATATGAAAAGACCCGCATCTCGCGTTGGGGCAGGATGCGGGTCTTTTGCAAGCTATATAGAAGCTATCTGCAAGCTATATTGCTCAGGCGATGACCGTCGGATCAACCGGGACGCCCGGGTTCATCGTGGAGGTGATGGTCGCCTTGGTGACGTAGCGGCCCTTCACGGTGGACGGCTTCAGACGCTTGATTTCGTCGGCAACAGCCTTGAAGTTCTCGTCGAGAGCCTGCTCGGTGAAGGAGAGCTTGCCGATGAGGAAGCTCAGGTTGCCGTTCTTGTCAACACGGAAGTCGACCTTGCCGCCCTTGATGTCCTTGATGGCCTTGGTGACATCCATGGTCACGGTGCCGGTCTTCGGGTTCGGCATGAGGCCACGCGGACCGAGCACGCGGCCGAGGCGGCCGACCTTGCCCATCATGTCCGGGGTAGCCACCACGGAATCGAAGTCCAGGAAGCCGTCGGCAACCTTCTGCACGAGATCGTCGTCACCGACGATGTCGGCGCCAGCCTCGAGAGCCTCGGTGGCCTTCGGGCCACGGGCGAACACGAGGACCTTGGCGGTCTTACCGGTGCCGTTCGGCAGGTTGACGGAACCGCGGACCAGCTGGTCGGCCTTACGCGGATCCACGTTCAGGCGCAGCACGGCCTCAACGGTCTGATCGAACTTGTACTCCGGCATGCTCTTGACGAGAGCGATGGCTTCGTTAGCGGTGTAAAGATTGTTGCGATCGATCTTCTCAGAAGCTTCGCGGTACTTCTTGGAACGCTTTACCATTTGTCCCTCTCCTCTCAGTCGGTAACCGTGATACCCATCGAGCGGGCGGTGCCCTCGATGATCTTCATGCCGGCTTCGACGTCGCGTGCGGACAGATCAGCCATCTTGATTTCGGCGATCTCACGGACCTGAGCCTTGGTGACGGAGCCGACCTTGTGGGTCAGCGGGTTTTCGGTACCCTTCTGGATGCCCGCGGCCTTCTTCAGCAGAGCTGCCGCCGGCGGGGGTCTTCAGAATGAAGGTGAAGGAACGATCTTCGAAAACCGGTGATCTCAACAGGGATGACCTGGCCCATCTTGTCCTGCGTGGCAGCGTTGTACTGCTTGCAGAAGTCCATGATGTTCACGCCATGGGAACCCAGTGCCGGGCCCAGCGGCGGGCCGGGTTGGCCTTGCCAGCCTGAATCTGGAGCTTGAGAAGCGCCGAGACTTTCTCTTAGGAGCCATGTATGGTTCTTCTTTCTGTAGAAGCGGTGGTAGCGGCACCGGAGTAGGTTTCCC
>ENA-OQHD01000744-OQHD01000744.1-human-gut-metagenome-genome-assembly--contig:-NODE-744-length-10941-cov-2.634918_pt1 | contig 10941 bp, 13 predicted proteins | sample MGYA00242560_ERZ504711 | MGnify/ENA primary metagenome ERZ504711 (study PRJEB26092, sample SAMD00036198) | human gut metagenome | host: Homo sapiens | study: EMG produced TPA metagenomics assembly of... | reverse complement strand
GGTTCCGACAGGGAAGAAGTGCGAACTTCTGCTGTATAAAAAAGGAAGTATGAATCCGAAGTACAGGTTTGAAATGCCGGAAGAAAAGGGGATCGGAGAGGTACGGTTTCTTGCTTTGCAGGGATTAGATACGGAAAAATATGAATACAATTTTCAGATTGATGAAAGGGTGTGGATAGATCCTTACGTGAGAGAACTTGCCGGGACAAAGAAGTTCGGAGTCAGAATGGATGTGCAGAAGCATCAGGCACGAGGCAAATTTGTCCGGGATGCTTATGACTGGGAAGATGACAAAAGACCACATCTTGCGTGGAATGATGTGATTGCATACAGTCTGCATATACGTGGATTTACAAAGCACAGTTCTTCCCATGCAGTACATAAGGGAACCTATCTCGGTATCGTAGAAAAGATTCCTTATCTGCTACAGCTTGGTATTAATCAGATTCAGTGTATGCCGGTTTATGAATTTGATGAGTATGTGCAGAATAAGATCAATTTCTGGGGTATGGAAAGGGATTTTATTTTGCTCCAAAAAGTTCCTACGCATCAGGCAGCAGTGCGGTGAAAGAGTTGAAAGATATGGTAAAGGCATGCCATCGGGCAGGGATTGAAGTAGTTCTGGAGATGCCGTTTGAAGCGGGAATTTCTGCACAGAAAGCGATGGAATGTCTGAAATTTTATCTGCTGGAATATCATGTGGACGGATTTGTGGTGAATCCCTATAATGTTCCGTGGGACGAACTGAATGCGGATCCACTTTTAAAAGAAGTAAAGATCATGAAAAAAGAAGAAGGATTCCAGACGATCATGCGTCGTTTCCTTAAAGGAGATGAAAATATGATTCGTGATGTCATGTGGGCGTTGAAGCATAATTCGTCCGCTGACGGGGTCTGCAATTCCATCACGGCACAGACGGGATTTACGTTATGGGATTTGGTTTCCTACGATGGAAAGCATAATGAGGAAAATGGAGAACGCAATCAGGACGGGCCGGATTATAATTATAGCTGGAACTGTGGTGCAGAAGGACCGAGCAGCAAAAAAGAACATTATCAGACTGCGGAAAAACCAGGGTCAAAAAAATGCCTATATGCTGCTCCTTACAGCACAGGGAACGCCATGTCTGCTGGCAGGGGATGAATTTTATAATTCGCAGAAAGGAAATAATAATGCCTATTGTCAGGACAATCCGGTTGGCTGGGTAAACTGGAGCCAGTGGAAAGAAGATGATCCGCTTTATCTCTATGTGCAGCAGTTGATCCGCTTCCGTAAGGAACATGCCTGTCTGCATCAGAAAGAAGAACTCAGAGGGATTGACCGTACCTCCTGCGGAATGCCGGATGTATCCTATCATGGAGAAAATGCATGGCAGGCAAAGGCAGAAGTTGCAAGCCGTCAGCTCGGGGTCATGTATGCGGCAGTGAAGGGAGAGGACGAATTATGTTTTCTGGCATATAATATGCATTGGGAAGTACATAAATTTGCACTTCCATCTGCCGGAAAGGGAAGAGAGTGGCTGCTTGCGGCTGATACGGAACAGGGAATGCTGACAGAAGCCGGCAGGATGGAAGATCAGAAAGAAATAGAGCTGGGAGCAAGGAGTATTGCCATTTTGATCAACCGGAAAATTTCAGGAATGACGGCAGGAAAGATTGTAGGGAAAGCAGTCAGAAAGACAGTAGAAAATAAGGTGAAAGGTGAAATGAAAGATGAAAGCGATCCGGCATTTTCAGACCATTACAAAGCATAAGATCTATGTGATGAGAGAATGTTTCCGTGTAGGACTGTACAGGCAGGGATTATTGCATGATCTGTCGAAATACAGTTGGACAGAATTTCGGATCGGGTACAGATATTACCAGGGAACACGAAGCCCGAACAATGCAGAGCGGGAAGAAAAAGGATATTCATCTGCATGGCTGCATCATAAGGGAAGAAATAAGCATCATTACGAATACTGGATCGATTATAATGTCAATGCGGGAAAGGACGGAAGGATTCTGACCGGCATGAAGATGCCGGTCAGATATGTTGTGGAGATGTTCCTTGACCGGATTGCTGCAAGTAAAGTATATATTGGCGAGGCGTATAATGATTCAGATCCACTTCGGTATTATGAAAATGGAAGAGCAGGAGAACTGATGCATCCTGAGACAAGAGCATTGCTGGAAAAACTTCTGCATATGCTTGCAGAAAAGGGAGAAGAAGAAACTTACCGGTACATCCGCAGGGAAGTACTCAGAAAGAAAGAAGGCTGATTATGGTATTGTATGTTGTCCGGCATGGGGAAACGGACTGGAATAAAGTGAAACGGGTTCAGGGGCATACAGATATTCCGCTGAATGAATACGGAAGGCATCTCGCCCGGGAAACCGCAAAAGGTCTAAAAGAGACCAGGATTGATCTGGCGATTACAAGTCCTCTGATCCGTGCGAAAGAGACTGCACAGATCATTCTCGGAACAAGGCAGATCCCTCTTTTGGAAGACCCCAGGATCAAAGAGATCGGTTTTGGAGAGTATGAGGGAGTCTCATGTAACGGTGAAGACCCGGTCAGCAGGGCATTCCGTCTCTTTTTCAATGCTCCGGGGGAATATATTGCACCGAAGGGGGCAGAGACGATAGAAGAACTGTATGAAAGAACAGGAGATTTTCTGAAAGAATTATGCGAAAAGGAAGAGTGGCAGCAAAAGAATATTCTGATCTCGACGCATGGAGCAGCTATGACTGCACTTCTGAACCGGATCAGGGGGAGTCTGTCGGTGGAGTCATTCTGGCAGGAAAAAGTGCCGCCAAACTGTTCTGTGACAACGGTACAGATTGAAAATGGAGTCCCCTGTATTGTGAGGGAAAATGAAAATTTTCTACAAAGAGAAAGTCAGACAGTGGAATACTGTATGATGGAAGGAGCAGTCCGGTTTATCTGCGGGTCAGGAAAGCCGGGCTGCTTCTTTTGCCTTGCAATCCGACGGTGGCTGTGCTATTCTGTATTTGTTCATTGAAGCAGCAGTTCATAGCTGCATAAAATTCTACATCAGGGAAAGATTCAAGATTCGTAAAAGGGGTGCTGTCCAGAGCGTCTGTGACGGGGAGCATAAAGTTCATGAATCAAAATCCACAGGAAAAAATAGGTTGACAATTTACAGGAAGTGTAATACTATAACTACAGATACGAACAACTGTTCGATAAAGGAGAAAGAATTATGGCAAGTGGAAAAGAAAGCGTTGTAAAAGTTACAAATAGTGAAGAAAGCAAAAAAGCCCTGGATGCGGCGATCGCCAAACTGGAGAAGGACTTCGGTAAGGGTGCAGTGATGAAGCTGGGAGAGTCAGGGGCACATGTGTCAGTAGAGACGGTTCCGACTGGATGCCTGAGTCTGGATCTTGCACTGGGACTGGGGGGAGTGCCAAAAGGAAGAGTGATCGAGGTTTATGGTCCTGAGTCCAGTGGTAAGACGACGGTTGCATTGCATATGATCTCAGAAGTGCAGAAACGTGGCGGAATTGCAGGCTTTATAGATGCAGAGCATGCATTGGATCCGGTTTATGCAAAGAATATCGGAGTGGATATTGATGAATTATATATTTCGCAGCCGGACAGCGGAGATCAGGCACTTGAGATTGCGGAGACGATGGTGCGTTCCGGTGCGATTGATATTATCGTTATTGACTCTGTTGCGGCACTTGTTCCAAAGCAGGAGATTGAAGGAGATATGGGAGACAGCCATGTCGGACTGCAGGCAAGACTGATGTCCCAGGCTTTGAGAAAACTGACACCGGTGATCAGCAAATCGAACTGTGTGGTTATTTTTATCAATCAGCTCCGTGAGAAAGTGGGAGTGATGTTTGGTAATCCGGAGACGACTACCGGAGGACGTGCGTTGAAGTTTTATGCCTCTGTCCGTATGGATGTAAGAAGAATCGAGACTCTGAAGCAGAATGGTGAGATCGTAGGAAACCGTACAAGGATCAAGATTGTAAAGAATAAGATTGCACCTCCGTTTAAAGAGGCAGAATTCGATATTATGTTCGGTAAGGGAATTTCCAAGAGAAGGAGATATCCTGGATCTTGCGTCAAAGATTGATATTGTAAAGAAGAGCGGTGCATGGTATGCATACGAGGGTGATAAGATCGGACAGGGACGTGAAAATGCAAAGTCCTATCTGGAGTCACATCCGGAAGTGATGGAAGAGATTGAAAGAAAAGTACGTGCTTATTATCATCTGGATGGTACAGAGCCGGAAGATGAAAAGAAAAGTGATCTGAAGCTGACTGCAGAGAAGAAGACAGATAAAGAAAAGACTGATGCGGAGCAGGCAGAATGATCGTCACAAAAGTAGAGCCGCTTTCGAAGACGAAGTATAAGATTTATCTGAATCATCAGTTCGCATTTGTTCTTTATAAGGGGGAACTTCGCAGTTATAAGATTTCTGATGGAAGAGAGCTGAGTGAGGAAGAACTGGATGAGATCAGAGAAAGATCCTGCTTAAACGTGCAAAAAAGAGAGCCATGCATTTGCTGGAGGATATGGACAGAAGTGAGGCGGGATTAAGGGAAAAGCTGAAAGCAGGGCTATATCCCGAAGATCTGATCGAGGCAGCGGTGACGTATGTGAAGTCTTTCGGATATCTGAATGATGTACGGTACGCCGAAAATTTTATCCTGGCCCGGAAAAGCACAAAGAGTAAAAGAGAGATCCTTGCACTTCTGAACAGGAAGGGAATCTGTTCTGCTGATATAGAGAAGGCATTTGAGAGCTGTTATGGTGAAAGCGAGGAAGTGGAGGCAGTCCGTCGGATTCTTGCGAAAAAAGAAGGTGGATGTGAGGACAGCGGATGAGCGGGAGATGCAGAAAATATACGGATATTTGGGCAGAAAAGGTTTCCGTTATGATGTAGTCCGTCAAGTGATACAAAATAGTATTGAGAATGCTTGACATTGTTGTTGAAACAGTATAAAATTTAAGTGTTGTATTTAGATATACGTACAATGAAAATTAAATAAGGAGGTGCTCCTGTGCAGATAAGTCTAGGATTAGGAATAGGCATTGCCGTGGCCCTCGCGTTGATAGTCGGAGTTGTTACTCGTTTTGCGACAATTTCCAGTCTGAAGAATAATGCGGACAGCAAAATTGGAAATGCGGAAGCAAAAGCAAGAGAAATTATTGACGATGCAGTGAAAACTGCCGAGACTACTAAAAAGGAAGCTCTTTTAGAAGTGAAAGAGGAATCGATCAAGACGAAGAACGATCTTGAGAAAGAGACCAAAGAACGAAGAGCTGAACTGCAACGCTATGAAAAAAGGAGTGCTTGCAAAAGAAGAGTCTGTTGATAAAAGATCCGATGCTTTAGAGCATCGTGAGAACAAACTCACGTCAAAAGAAGAACATCTTCGTCAACGTGAAGCCAAAGTAGAAGAACTTAATCAGCAACGTGTACAGGAACTTGAACGAATCTCAGGACTTACCTCCGAACAGGCAAAAGAATATCTGTTAAAAACTGTTGAAGATGATGTCAAGCATGACACCGCCAAGATGGTGAGAGAGCTGGAGACGCAGGCAAAGGAAGATGCCGACAAGAAGGCAAAAGAGTATGTTGTCAATGCAATCCAGAGATGTGCGGCAGACCATGTGGCTGAAACTACAATTTCTGTAGTACAGTTACCAAGTGATGAAATGAAGGGACGGATCATTGGACGAGAGGGAAGAAATATCAGAACTCTTGAAACTCTTACGGGTGTAGAACTGATTATTGATGATACTCCGGAAGCGGTTGTATTGTCAGGATTTGATCCGATCCGCCGGGAAGTAGCAAGGATTGCTCTTGAAAGATTGATCGTTGACGGTCGTATCCATCCGGCAAGAATTGAGGAGATGGTAGAAAAGGCACAAAAAGAAGTTGAGACGATGATCCGTGAAGAGGGAGAGGCTGCAGCACTGGAAGTAGGTGTTACAGGTATCCATCCAGAATTGATCCGACTTCTTGGACGTATGAAATTCAGAACAAGCTATGGACAGAATGCGTTGAAGCATTCCGTTGAAGTGGCACAGTTATCAGGACTGCTGGCCGGTGAGATTGGACTGGATGTAAGGATTGCCAAGCGTGCCGGACTTTTACATGATATTGGTAAATCCATCGATCATGATGTAGAAGGATCACATATCCAGATTGGTGCTGATTTGTGCAGAAAGTACAAAGAATCGGCAACTATTATCAATGCAGTAGAAGCTCATCATGGAGATGTTGAGCCGGAAAGTTTGATTGCATGCGTTGTTCAGGCGGCTGATACGATTTCAGCGGCAAGACCGGGTGCGAGAAGAGAGACAATAGAGACATATACAAACAGATTGAAACAGTTAGAAGATATTACCAACCAGTTTAAAGGTGTGGATAAGTCTTTTGCCATTCAGGCGGGTAGAGAGATTCGTGTTATGGTAGTTCCAGAGCAGGTATCAGATGATGATATGGTGCTGATGGCCAGGGATATTGCGAAGCAGATTGAATTTGAGCTGGAATATCCGGGTCAGATTAAGGTCAATGTGATTCGCGAATCACGGGCGACAGATTATGCTAAATAATTAAGAACCGTAACAGAAGATGAAAATGCAGCCCTTGTCGAAAGACAGGGGCTTTTTTCGTTGTCAGGCATATGCCAAAAAGATCCACGGGATCTTTTTGGCTGACAGGAAAGTTTGTTGAAAGTGGAAAGGAAATGGATCAGATGAGTGATGAAATTAAGCGTGTAAAAAGAGAACTGAAGTTTAAAGGCAAAATTATAGATTTCTATCAGGATACAATGGAGATCAATGGGGATCATACCGTAATCTGGGATTTCATAAAGCATAAGGGAGCTGCTGCTGTAGTTCCGGTTACGGATGAGGGAAAGATCCTGATGGTAAGGCAGTACCGGAATGCTCTGGAACGTTATACACTGGAGATCCCGGCGGGAGCATTGGATACAGCGGATGAGCCTGGAATTACATGTGCTTCAAGAGAACTGGAAGAAGAAACCGGTTATCGCAGTGAGAATCTGGAATGGTTGATTAATTTAAGAACAACGGTTGCGTTCTGCAATGAAAAGATTGAAGTGTTTGTTGCAAAGAATCTGATCCTTCAAAGCAGCATCTTGATGAAGATGAGTTTATTGATCTAGGTGCATATACGATGGAAGAATTAAAGGAAAAGATTTATTCCGGTGAAATTGAGGATGCAAAGACGGTTTCGGCATTGCTTGCGTATGAAGTGAAGTATTGTAAGTAAGATTGTAAGTAACGTATATTCATAATCCCCCGGCATATAATGAAATATCGGATGACAGGAGGAAGTGTCTTGAAGAAATTTCATACAGGAAAGCGTATCCTTACGCTTTTTATGCCGGGCTTTTTATTTGGTATCATTTATACAAATTTTATAGCGAGACAGTATGTCGCGGAACCTGAGGTTTTCAGCGACTATTTTTTACAGCAGTTTTTACAGACCAGGATCGTTGCACAGGAATTTATCTGGTATGTTTTAAAGGTAAGAGCGATTCCGTTTGCAGTTCTTCTTGGGCTGGCATTTACGAAAATGAGAAAAATGACTGCATCGCTTTTTGCAATTTGGACTGGCATATCAGGCGGAATCCTTCTCTCAATAGCCGTGACGGAACTGGGAATCAGAGGAAGTATCTTTTGCCTGCTGGGGATTTTTCCTCAGTTCCTCTTTTATATTCCTTCTTTTCTGATTGTTCTTTCCTACTGCTGGATGTATCCGAAAAGCAGATGGAGCAGAGAAAAAAAGCCATTATGTCTGTCGGTATGCTTTTAAGTGGGATGATCATGGAAACTTATGTAAATCCGTTTTTGCTGCATGCTTTTCTGAAAAAATTTTTCAGTGGTATTTTTTCAAGAACGGTTTTGCGGTTGTCAGACGCAGACAGAAGAGAAAAATAATACTCACTACCAACTGGCTGATAAGAAGTCCCCAGAGGTATCCCTGTATGCCAGATTCAGGGATCACAATATAAATACTAAAGAGGCGGATTGAAAGCCCGATGATATTGATCAGCAGGGTGAGGAAGCCTTTTGCCCAGTCCGTTCAGGATGCTTGACAGAGCGGTATTGGTATAGAGAAATGGACAAAGCCATGCAAGTGTCAGAATAAATCTGGCCGCAAGCACACTGTGCAAAAAGTGTATTACCGATAAAGTTTCCGGTAATCAGGAAAAAGAAGCAGCTTATAAGTCCCAGCGTGAAGCAGCCGCCAATGGCACGAAGAATCAGTCGGTGTAGAGATGAGACGGAACCGGAGCATTGTTCCTGGGCAACGGCGGGCATCAGCATAACACTGAGCGAATTAGTCAGTGCGGAAGGAAATAAAATGCAGGGCAAAGCCATTCCGGTCAGTACACCGTAAATACGAAGAGATTCTGAAGAAGTACAGCCGGAAAGTTTCAGACATACAGGAATGGAAGTCGCTTCAATCCCCTGGAGCAAGGCGATTGCTGTACGATTCATTGTAAGCGGGAAAGCAGTTGGCATCAGTTCGAGAGTATTTTGCGGAAGTGAACGAAAAAAATTGACTGAATTTTCTCAGGGAAGGTAGTTGGGCAGGAGGAAGCTGATGTAAACACGCAAGAGAATAGAGTGCGGAACAATATTCTCCAACTACAATGCCAAGAACAGCAAGCAGGATGCCGGGAGTCTGCCCGTTCTTTTGAAACAGAAGGTGAAGTACTACGACAAAAGAAATGCGGACAAGTTGTTCTAAAAGCTGCGATAAAGCGGGAACTGAGGATTTTTTGCAGACCGTAACTATATCCTGAGATGCAGGTATGGATAGCAGCAGCGGGCAGAGCATAGGTAACCAGAAGAAGGAGATCGGCACATCTTGCATCCCCCATCCAGTGGATGGCAATCCAAAGGGCATACTTCTGAAGAAGCAGCATTTGTATTATGGAAAAAAGGAACAGAAAAAAAGAGTCCGGTATATAGAATCGACTGAGCTTCAATATATTTGCCACGGGATGCCTTCTGGGCAACAGTCCGTGAAATTGCAGCTTCGATCCCGGCAGTACTCAGTGAAAGGCAGAAAAGATAAACCGGAAAGATCAGTTGGTAAAGACCGACATTTTCCTCACCAAAGATGTGACTTGTAAACATACGGAAGAAAAATCCCATAAACCGGCTGAGGATTCCAACGAAAGTAAGAATGAATGTTCCCTGAATCAATTTGGTTCTGGCAGGCATGAAAGAGCCTCCTGATGAATTGTTCTTTTAATATTTATTTCGGGAACAGCCTTGACAGAACAAAATACGGGTGATATCCTACTAAAGAAAATCCTAGTACAATACTAGGGATAATTAGCTGGATAAAAGAAGGTGAAAATTTGAAACTGTCAACGAAAGGCAGATATGGTCTGAGAGCCCTGATCGATCTCGCACAATATAGTGAGGAGACACCGGTATCTATCACAAGTATTTCAAAAAAGGCAGGATATTTCTGAACGCTATCTCGAACAGCTTATGTCCATGCTGAAAAAAGCAGGAATAGTAAAGAGCATCCGGGGAGCAAATGGAGGTTATATCCTTGCAAGAGATGCAAAAGAAATCTCAGTAGGTGAAGTACTCCGGGCATTGGAAGGAAGTCTGGAACCGGTAGAGTGTGCAGGCCTTGATCCCAGGGGAGGCTGTCAGGCATCAGAAAGCTGCGTGACAAAGTATGTATGGAAACGGATCAATGACAGTATTAACCGGACAGTGGATGATATCTGGTTAAGTCAGCTGGTGGAGGAAGGACGTAATACTCCATGCGATGACAAAGATCGCTCGCAGTGCAAAAAGCTGAATAAAACTACAGGAAAACGAACCAGAATAAAAGCAGAACGGATACGGAGGCAAAGGACAATGGGAAAACTAATTTATCTTGATAATGCAGCAACAACAAAGACAGCACCGGAAGTTGTTGAGGCAATGCTGCCATATTTTACGGAGCATTTTGGAAATCCATCCAGTGTATACAGTGTGGGTTCATCAAATAAAGAAGTTATAATGAAGCAGAGAGAGACAATCGCCAGGGCTCTTGGAGCAAAAGACAGATGAAATCTATTTTACGGCAGGCGGTTCAGAATCAGATAACTGGGCTTTGAAAGCAACAGCAGAGGCTTATGGCTCAAAAGGTAAGCATATTATTACGACAAAGATTGAACATCATGCAATCCTTCATACAGGAGAGTATCTGGAGAAGCGTGGATATGAGGTGACTTATCTGGATGTGGATGAGAATGGTATTGTCAGTCCGGAAGCTGTAGAAGCGGCAATCCGCCCGGATACGATATTGATCAGTATTATGTTTGCTAACAATGAAATCGGTACGATCGAACCGATTAAAGAAATCGGCGAGATCGCACATAAACATGGAATCTTATTCCATACAGACGCAGTTCAGGCATTTGGACAGGTTCCGATCAATGTAGATGAGATGAATATCGATATGCTCAGTTCCAGTGGACATAAGCTGAACGGACCAAAGGGAATCGGTTTCCTGTATATCAGAAAAGGAGTTAAGATCCGTTCTTTTGTACATGGAGGAGCTCAGGAAAGAAAGCGTCGTGCAGGAACGGAGAACGTTCCGGGAATCGTAGGATTTGGAAAAGCTGTGGAACTTGCGGTGGCTTCTATGGATGATCGGATCAGAAAAGAGACAGAACTAAGAGATTATGCGATCGCAAGAATTGAGAAAGAGATTCCGTACTGCCGTCTGAACGGAGACCGGACAAGACGTCTTCCAAATAATATCAATTTCAGTTTCCGGTTTGTAGAGGGAGAGTCCCTTCTGATCATGCTGGATATGAAAGGGATCTGTGCATCCAGTGGTTCAGCCTGTACATCCGGTTCTCTGGATCCGTCACACGTACTTCTTGCCATCGGTCTGCCTCATGAGATTGCACATGGCTCACTTC
>ENA-OQHD01000743-OQHD01000743.1-human-gut-metagenome-genome-assembly--contig:-NODE-743-length-10949-cov-2.273425_pt1 | contig 10949 bp, 17 predicted proteins | sample MGYA00242560_ERZ504711 | MGnify/ENA primary metagenome ERZ504711 (study PRJEB26092, sample SAMD00036198) | human gut metagenome | host: Homo sapiens | study: EMG produced TPA metagenomics assembly of... | reverse complement strand
CCAGCATGTTGCCCAGAATGTTGCTGACGGCGCAGGGGATGCCGATGTGGAACACCACCAGACCGTTCGATCAGATAGGTGAACAGGCTGGCGTAGTTACTGGCAAGATTCAGCACCTTGCCGTTGCCGTTGGCGGTGCGCAAGTCAAAGCCCATCAGGGTGGTAAAGGCAATGATGGCAAAGGTGCCGGTGCCCGGGCCCACGATGCCGTCGTACAGGCCGATGCCCAAGCCGATGCCCAGCGCCAGCAGGATCTTTTTCAGGTTCAGGGTGCCGTCGTCCCGGTTCTTGTCCGGCAGGTCGCGCTGCCACAAAATGACCACCGCCGCCACTGGCAGGATGAGGAACATCATGGTGCGCAGCAGTTCATCGCTGAGCAGCAGCACGATATGTGCCCCCAGTGCACTGCCCGCAAAGCTGCCAATGGCTGCAAGGATGCCCACCTTCAGGTTCATTGCACCGTTTTTGAAAAAGTTGACTGTGGCAAAAGTGGTGCCGCAGGCGGCGCTGAATTTGTTGGTAGCATAGGTGTAGTGGGGCGGCAGCCCGGCAAACAGATAGGCCGGCAGGCTGATAAGACCGCCGCCTCCGGCTGCCGAATCCACAAAGCCTGCAAAGCCCGTCATCAGAACGAGAAACGCCATCATCCATGGCGAGAGCGTGATCCCCATTGTTATAATTTCCTATATTTTTCCAGTTTTTTGTTTTTTGCACGTGCATTTCAGGACAGGGATAGCCGTCCCTCACAGGCCAGCACCTGATCCAGGATCATCCGCGAGACGCGGGCACCGTACACCATGGCGGGGTGTTCATTGTACTCGATGATATCGTGAAAGTCCTTGTTCATCAGCACGATGACATACTCGCCGTAGGGGGTGTGGACGATGCCGCCGTCGTTGCGGCAGGCGTTCATACTGCCGCTCTTGCTGGCCACCCAGATCAGCTCCGGCGCGCCGGTCTCCTCGCAGTCGAGGTAATACTGCGGGAAGTCGTGGGTCAGCATGGTGTTGTAGTGCTGCTGGCGCAGGATGGAAAGCATCTCCGCGCTGGCTTCCCGGCTGACAAGCTCCCCTTTTGCAATGCGGGCGAACAGCGCCGCGTAGTCGCGCGGCGTGGTGGTGCCAAGCTGGCGGTAGCGGTCAAAGTGCAGCGGATTGTGCAGCACAGTATGCGCAAAGCCCAGCTCCCGGATACAGGCGTTGATGGTATCCAGTCCCAGATAGTCGATGATCATATTGGTGGCGATGTTGTCCGAGCAAATGATCATCATGGTGGCGGTGTCCTTCACCTTGAGCTTTGCGCCCACGCCCAGCGCGCGCAGCATACCGCTGCCGTCCACGAACTGGCTCTGCTCATAGGTGATCTCTTCGGCAAGGTCTGCTTTGCCGCGCTGCGCCTGCAAATACAATGCAGCGAGAATGAACGCCTTGATGGTGGATGCTGTCTCAAATTCTTCGTCCGCGCCCACCTCCACGGTATGGCCCTGCAGGTCGTCCACAAACACGCTCATTTTGCCCTGATAGCAGTACAGCTCCGCAGCAATGCGCTTTTCCAGCGTCATGTTTTTATCCATATCGGCATATTCTCCGTTGTTATTACAGATTTTCCTCAAAAATGCGCATGGCATTGCGGTAGTAGATGCCTTCCACCTCGTCCTCGGTAAAGCCCTCTTTGCGCAGGGCATCCGCCAGCAGCGGCAGGAAGGCAGCATTTTCCAGCTGGTGAGGGCCATCGATGCCATCAAAATCGCTGCCAAGGGCAATCATCTGTGCACCGCCTACCTGCTTATAGTGGGCTGCATGCTTTGCGATCATCTCCACCGTGCTGCGGCAGTTTTCCGGGTGGGTGGGGTCGGTGTCCAGAAAGGGCGCATAGTAGTTCAGGCCCGCAATGCCGCCGCGCTCCGAAAGGGCGCGGATCATCTCATCGGTCAGGTTGCGGGTGTGGGGTGCCAGTGCGCGGCAGTTGGAGTGGCTGGCCGCAAAATGGCCGGGTGCCGTGCTCCACGATATCCCAGAAGCCCTTGTCCGAAAGGTGGCTCACATCCACGATCATGTGCATCCGTTCCATCTCGGCCAGAAATTCAAAGCCCTTCCCGGTCAGGCCCTTTTCGGTCTGGGGCACCAGCACCCCGCCGGGGTTCCGCTGCGGGCTTGCCAGCTCGTTTTCGTGGTTCCATGTCAGGGTCATCATGCGCACGCCCAGCTCATACATCCGGCGCAGCACCCCCACGCTGCCCTTGCAGCAGGCGCCTTCCTCGATGGTGAGCATCCCGCTGATCTTTCCCGCCGCAGCATTCCGGCGGATGTCCGCCGCCGTGTACACCGGAGCAATTTTTTGCCCGGGTATGCCGCCATGATGCGCTTGAACTGGTCGATCTCTTCCAGCGCTGTCACCAGCGGGTCCGCTCCGGGCGTTTTGTCACCCAGATTGACGAATGCTGCAAAGCACTGCAGCAGATAGTCGCCTTTCTGTAAGTTTTTCAAGGTCGATATGCAGATCGTTCTGCGCGAAGCTCTTGGGCCGGCCCGTATGTTCGGCTTTGCGCAGCTCGCTGAGGGTATCGCAGTGCAGATCCCAGACTTTCATGATGTTTTCTCCTCTTTATTTCTCTTGCAGCAGCTGCAGCAATTCCTCTGGTTTCATGGACAGGATCGCTCCGTCTGCCGAGCCGGTAACCGTCTCGGCAAGGTCCTGCTTTGCCTGCTGCAGCTCCACGATCTTTTCTTCAATGGTGTCCTGCGCAATGAGCTTGTACACCTGCACCGGATTGCGCTGGCCGATGCGGTAGGCGCGGTCGGTGGCCTGATTCTGCGCAGCCACGTTCCACCACGGGTCGTAGTGGATGACGATATCTGCCGCCGTCAGGTTCAGGCCGGTGCCGCCCGCCCGCAGCGAGATGAGGAACACGTCCGCTTCGCCGCTGTTGAACCGGCGCACAAGCTCTGCACGCACCGGCTTTTGGGGTGGAGCCCTGCAGGGTAAAGTGGCTCACGCCCCGCTTCGTCCAGCCGTTTTTGCCAGCAGTTCCAGCATGGAGGTGAACTGGCTGAACAGCAGGATGCGGTGTCCGCCCTCCACAGCAGCCGTCACCAGCTCCATGCAGGCTTCCAGCTTGGCACTGCCGCCGTCCCAGTTGTCTGCCACAAGGCGCGGGTCGCAGCAGATCTCCCGCAGGCGCATGAGCACTGCGAACACCGCCATTTTATCCTCCGGCTTTGCAGCGCGCAGCTTTTCCCGCGCGTCCACCACAGCGGCAAGGTAGAGCTTGCGTTGCTGCTCGTCCAGCTCGATGCGGTGGAGATTCTCGGTCTTTGGGGGGCAGCTCTTTGAGCACCTCGGACTTCATGCGCCGCAGGATGAACGGCCCGGTGAGCTGGTTCAAACGGCGCAGTGCGTCTTTGTCGTCCTCCTGCACGATAGGCTTTTCAAACCGGGCGCAGAAGGTCTTGTAGGGCGGCAGATACCCCGGCATCAGGAAGGAGAAGATGCTCCACAATTCGCCCAAGCGGTTCTCCACCGGGGTGCCGGTAAGGGCAAACCGCACTTTGCTGTTCACCCCGCACACCGCCTTGTACTTTTGGGTAGTGTGGTTCTTGATGGCCTGCGCTTCGTCCAGAATGCAGGCGTAGAATTGCTGCCCGCTGTAAAGCTCCTCGTCCCGGCGCATCAGGTCATAGCTGGTCACCACAAGGTCGGCTTCCGCCCACTGCTTTGCCAGCTCTGCCCGGTGAGCAGCGTCGCCGTCCACAGCCACGCAGGAAAGCTGCGGCGTGAACTTCTGGCATTCCTCCTGCCAGTTGAGCACCAGCGATGCCGGGCAGACGATGAGGCTGGGCAGGCGCTGGCCGCTTTCCTTCATGGCCAGCAGGTAGCTGAGCACCTGCACGGTCTTGCCAAGGCCCATATCGTCGGCCAGAATGCCGCCCATGCCGTAGCCGTCCAGCGTGCGCAGCCAGCGGTAGCCATCCCGCTGGTACTTGCGCAGCACATTGTGCAGGCTTTCCGGCGGAGTATACTCGCTGTCCTTCACGGCGTGAAAGCTGCGGCTGATGCGGCGGAACGCATCGTCGCGGTTGAAACGCAGGCCGTTCTGGCCCCGAGAGCGCCCAGTCGAGACTGGGTGCACGGTAGAGCGGCAGCTCGGCGTGGCGCTCTTGAGCTTGGCCCCGGAAAGTTCCAGTGTATCGTTCAGTTCGTCCAGCCCTTCCAGACTGTCGTCCAGCCGCAGCAGACGGCCGTCCCGCAGGCGGTGGTAGCGCTTTTTCTGGTGCAGGGAGCGCAGCAGGTCTTTCAGCTCTGCCACCGGGAACTCGCCGGTATCCACTTCCAGATCCAGCACACTGCCGTGCACCGAAACGCCCACCGTGATGCGGGGCGGCGCGGCCTGCAGACTGCGGAAGGCATCCGTCAGGTATACTTCACCCTCGGCCAGCAGGGCCGGCACGCCCTCCTCCAACATGCGGTAGATCTCGTCCTCGTCAGCGGTGCCGTACACTTCCTCTCTGCCGCCCACACCGGGCTGCAGATAAGAGGCCAGCAGCCGCTTTGCCCGGCTCTCGGCGCGCACATCCCGCAAAAGCCCTGCCGGAGACGGCACGAACGGCGTGACCTTATCCTCCCCATACAAAAACTCCGCGTGTGCTTCGATGCGGAAGCTGTCCGGTGCGTCCAGATAGAACTGCACCACCGGTTCCAGCGGGATCTGGTTCAGCAGCAGACGTTCCGGGTCCACGATGTTCAGCTTGCTGCCCAGCTCCGGCAGCACATAGCTGCAAAAGGCCGTGGCATCTGCGCTGGTAAAGAACAGGCTTTTGCCGCCCAGCGCCTGCAATGCGGGCAGGATGCGGGTGCACCCGGGCCGCTGCAGCCGCCAGAGCGTATCCTCGCTGAACAGGTAATCATAGTCAAGGCCCTGCACAGCGGAAAGTGCGGGTTCGCCTTCCACCTGCACACCGCCGCGGCGGCGCTCCACGGTCATGGTAATGACGGGCAGACCTTCCCGCAGCTCGTACCCGCCCAAAAAAGCCGGTATGCTCGTACAGCTGCACAAGGTCATCAAAGATCTCGCCGGTCAGGATCATGCCTCCCGCCGGGCCTTGTTCGGCCCCGCCGTACACCCGCACGGCGGCTTTGTCCATGCTCTGCCTTGCGTTCACCTGACGGCGCAGCAGCTGCAAAAGCGCACGGGACTCTTCATCAAAGGCATCCCACCGGTGCACAAAAGCCAGTGCCTTGCCGTAGCTGACGCTTTTGCCCATCTCGACGGCTTCCATCAGGTTCGGGATGCTTTTTGACCACATACTGCCGCCCGCCGTCCGAGATGCGCAGCCGCAGCCATGGCTGTGCGCCGGGCACGAGGGTCAGCTCCGGTTCCAGATGGGCAAAGCCGGTGCGCTGGGCCGGTCTCGTCCACGCCAAGGTTTTCAAGGGCTGCTTCCTTATAGGTATCCAGCAGCCTGAGGGCCTCGTGATCCGACACCGGCGTTTCGCCGTGCCACTTTTTGCCAAACAGCATTTCCAGCCCGGAGGCATAGCTGTCCCGCCGGGCCGGTTCCGGGGCAAGGCCCGCCGCGCCGCGCACAACACCGGGAATCGCATCCGGCTTTGCCGCCGGTGCAGGGGCATTCTTTTCGGCATCGTCCAGCAGCAATGCGCCGATATGCTTGCAGTAGGTGCCCTCGCCGTTCTGGTTATACGGGCAGCTGCAGGACGCACTGACAAAGCTGCCGTTCTCCCGCAGCCATGCCTGCGTATAGTAATAGCTGCCGCCGCTGCCCTGTACCATGGCCGAAATATGGCGCACGCCATCGGCGTTCACGGTACAGGTGCTCTGCTGGATGCGCTTGCGGTATTTCTTGGCCCGCTCAAAAAGTGTTATCGCCCAAAATGCGTGCGGATCTCGTCTGCATCCATGGCTGTTTCCTCCCAGGTTTGGCTGTAAAACCTTCTTATCTTATAAGAATACCGCACCCGCACCCCGGATGCAAGAGGGATCTGCCGCCCAATTTCCATACAAAAAATTCCCGCTCCTTTTCCAGGAACGGGATCATTTTACGATCTTGGAATGCTGCGGGGATCACTTGACAGTCTTGCCAAGCTCAGCATCCGTCTCAATGGCGCGCTCACGGATCTTTTCCAGCGTCTGCTCACTGAGGATATGCTCTGCCTTGCAGGCATCTTCGGCGGCGGTCTTTTTTCGTCCACGCCCAGCTGCATAAAGAAGTGGGTCAGCAGACGGTTGACGGCTATAGATGCGCTCTGCGATCTCGCGGCCCGGTGCCAGCAGGGTCAGGTTGCCCTCGCCGTCCACCGCGATATAGCCGTTCTCGCGCAGCTTCTTCATGGCAATGCTGACGCTGGCTTTGGTAAAGCCCAGCTCATTGACCACATCGATGGAGCGCACACGGCCCATCCGCTGGGTGAGCATAAGGATCGTTTCAAGATAATCTTCTGCGGATTGGTGGATCTGCATGGTATGTTTGCCTCCTGTCTGTGCCGGGATGCAAAGCACCACGGTTTCATATAGTACAAGATATCACACTTTTTGCCGATGTGCAAGCAATTCGCGGAAGTTTGTTAAAACAAACTAAATTTATCCTGCGCAAATCTGCTGTTTTGCCGGTTTTTAGTCGGCCGCGTTTTGTGCAAAGGCGATAAATTATTTTGCTTCCAGATATGCCGCCGGGCCGGACTGGTACAGGTCGCCGCCGTGGGCATCCAGGATCACCGTCAGCGGCATATCCTTCACAATCAGGCGGCGCACGGCTTCACAGCCAAGGTCCGGCCACGCGATCACTTCCAGCGTCTGCACGCTTTTTAGCCATCAGCGCACCGGCCCCGCCAAAGCGCTGCCAGATACACAGCCCCGTTGCGCACCACAGCCGCCTTTACGGCATCGTCCCGCTTGCCCTTGCCGATCATGATCTTGTTGCCAAGGTCCAGCAGACGGGGGTCTCATGGCGTCCATACGGCCGCTGGTGGTGGGTCCCGCCGAGCCGATCACCTGGCCCGGGCGTTCCGGCGTGGGGCCAACGTAGTAGATGGCGCTGCCGGTCAGATCAAAGGGCAGCGGTTCGCCTTTTTCCAGTGCTTCGGTCATCCGCCTGTGGGCCTGATCGCGGGCGGTGTACACCACACCGGAAAGCAGCACGGTGTCGCCCGCCTTGAGCGGGGCAAGATCCTCGGCCGTGCAGGGAGTCGTCAGTCTGTATTCCATCTTTGCCCCTCCTTACAGTTCTGCGCTTGCACGGCGGGTCACATGGCAGGAAATATTCACCGCCGCAGGCAGGCCCGCCACATGGGTAGGCATCTGCTCAATGGCAAGGCCCAAGACAGGTGGTCCTGCCGCCAAAGCCCTGCGGGCCGATGCCCAGCTCGTTGATGGCGGCAAGCAGCTCCTGCTCCAGCTGTGCGTAATAGGGGTCCGGGTTTGGCACATCCAGCGGACGCAGCAGGGCCTTCTTTGCCAGATACGCCACCTTGTCAAAGCTGCCGCCCACGCCGATGCCCAGCACGATGGGCGGGCAGGGGTTGGAGCCTGCCAGCTTCACCGTGTCCAGCACGAACCTTTTTTGAAGCCCTCCACGCCGTCGGCGGGCTTGAGCATTTTGATCTGGCTCATGTTCTCGCTGCCAAAGCCCTTGGGTGCCACCGTGATGCGGCAGCCCTCGCCGTCCACCAGATGCACTGTGATGGCCGCCGGGGTGTTGTCGCCGGTATTGCCCCGGCGCAAAAGGGTCTGCCACGATGCTCTTGCGCAGGTAGCCGTCGGTGTAACCCCGGCGCACGCCCTCATGGATGGCAGCTTCAAAGCTGCCGTCAATGTGCACATCGGTGCCAAGCTCCACAAACACGCAGGCCATGCCGGTATCCTGACAGATGGGCAGGTTTTCTTCCTTTTGCGGCGGAAAGGTTCGACCACAAAAGGTCGAGAGTGCTCTTTGCCAGCGGCCACGGCTCTTCCTGCCGGGCCTTGTCCAGCGCCGCCTGCACGTCCTGCGGCAGGCGGGTGTTGGCTTCGATGCACAGCCGTGCAACGGTATCCGTGATCTCCTGTGCGGAAATGGTTCTCATAAACGCTTCCTCCGCTTACAGACGGGCAACGCCGGTCTCGCGGGCAGCCTTTGCCACGGCATTTGCCACAGCTTCGGCCACGCGGGGGTCGAACGCGCCGGGGATGATGTTCTCCTCGCTGCGGTCGGCATCGGTGATGAGGTCGGCGATAGCGTAGGCGGCGGCCAGCTTCATCTCATTGTTGATGTCCCGGGCGCGGACGCTCAGTGCGCCCTTGAACAAGCCGGGGAAGCACAGCACGTTGTTCACCTGATTGGGGAAGTCGCTGCGGCCGGTGGCCATCACCCGCACGCCGCCGGCCTTGGCCTCGTCCGGCATGATCTCCGGGGTGGGGTTGGCCATGGCAAAAACGATGGCATCCTTGTTCATGGTCCTGCACAGCTCCGTGGTCAGGATGCCGGGCTTGGAAACGCCGATGAACACGTCGGCACCTTCCAGTGCTTCCTTCAGGCCGCCCTTGATCTGACGGGGATTGGTCACCTCACCCAGCCAGTTCTTGTGGGCTTCGGCGCTGTTGCAGCCCTTGTACAGGGTGCCGAACTGGTCCACTGCAATGATGTCCTTTGCACCGGCGGTCATGAGCATCTTGATGATGGCAGTACCGGCAGCACCGGGGCCGTTCAGCACGATGTGCACATCTTCCATCTTCTTGCCCACCACACGCAGGGCGTTGATGAGGGCAGCAGTGACCACGATAGCAGTGCCGTGCTGGTCATCGTGGAACACGGGGATGTCCAGCTCACGCTCCAGCGTTTCTTCGATCTCAAAGCACTCGGGGCTCTTGATATCCTCCAGATTGATGCCGCCAAAGGTGGGCGCAATGGCCTTGCAGGCTGCAATCACGCTGGCAGCGTCGTGGGCATCGATGCAGATGGGGAAGGCGTCTACGCCGCCGAACTCCTTGAACAGCACGGCCTTGCCCTCCATGACCGGCAGACCGGCTTCCGGGCCGATATCGCCCAAGCCCAGCACGGCGGTGCCGTTGGAAACGACAGCCACCATGTTGCCCTTGAAGGTGTACTTATACACGTCGTCGGGGGTTTTCCTTATCTGCGGCAGGGTTCGGCCACACCGGGAGTGTAGGCGGTGGACAGGTCATCGCGGGTGGCGACCTCCACCTTGCTTACGATGCCCACCTTGCCCTTGTGGGTCTCGTGCATTTCCAGAGCAGCTTTATTGTAATCCATTTGAATTTCCTCCAATATCTTACCGTCCTCGCCCTCTCCATTGCACAGCGATGACGGAAGGAGGAACTCCTCCAGTCTCGCATACGCTCGACAGCTCCCTCAGGGAGGGGCCTTATGTTCCCGGGAAGGCTCACTTATTTTTATTGTAACAGAACCGCCCGCCCATTTCCACCGGTTTTGGTCACTTTTGCGCCTGTAGACGGGCAAAAAGTGATACAAACCCGCCGCAGGATTTGTGGAAATTTTGCAAAGAACTTTCCTTTTGCCGTCAGAACGTATATAATAAATGGGTATCTGTTCTGCCTGTACCGGTCTTTTGCTGTGCATCAGGCCGATTTTTATGGAGGTATTTCTTTTGAAAAACAACACCAAAAAACTCCTGTGCATCCTGCTGGCCATCGCCGCAGCGGTGTGCGTCATTTTTGGCCTGTTTCATGCTGACAAAGCACAAGCAGACCGACAGCGCTTCTTCAGCTGCCGCATCCGTCTCGCAGTTTGGCTCTGTTGCCGACTTCGACTACGAGGCCTTTGATTACAGCGATGGTCTGGACGAAAACGGCTATTGGAGCGGCATCAAAGCGCTGGACTATGTGACCCTGCCGGAGGACTTCGGCTCCATTGCCCTGAAGGAGAACGACCTGAACCCCACCGAAGATGAACTGCAGCAGCAGGTGGACAACCTGCTGAACCAGTACACCTCTTCCCAGCCCGTTACCGGCCGTTCCGCCCAGAGCGGAGATGTTGCCAACATTGATTACACCGGCACCGTGGACGGCGTGGCCTTTACCGGCGGCACTGCCACCGGCTACGACCTGACCCTTGGCAGCGGTTCCTTTATCGATGGCTTTGAGGATCAGATCATCGGGCACAATGTGGGCGATACCTTTGATGTGACCGTCACCTTCCCGGACGGCTACGGCGATTCCACCGATGCCGAGGGCAACACGATCACCCTCAGCGGCAAGGAAGCCGTGTTCAGCGTGACCCTGAACTCCATTTCCGAAAGCGTGACCCCCGAGCTGACCGACGAGTGGGTGGACTCCAACTTTGGCACCAGCGATGATCTGCACACCGCCGACCAGTTGCGCAGCTACCTTAACGATGCGCTGTATGCCACCAACTACGAGAACGCCATCGTGGACTACCTGATGTCGAACTCCACCTTCAAGGAGCTGCCCAGCGAGATCACCAGCTATTACATCCGCATGTTCCTGAACTACTACAACCAGTACGCCACCGCCTACGGCATGGATCTGAATGCCTTTTGCCCAGACGCAGGGCTACACCGATGCCGATGCCATGCTGGCCGCATCCGACGCTTACTTTGAGCATCTGGCAAAGCAGGACCTGATCCTTCAGGCCGTGGCCGAAACCAAGAGCCTTGCTCCCACGCAGGAAGAGCTGGACGACGCCAAGAGCACCTATGCCGACACCTACGGTGAGAACCGTGCGCACCTGAACGCCCTGCAGTCCTGTGTGCTGGACTGGCTGGAAGAGAATTCCACCGTAGCGTAAAAACACAAGAACCATTTAGAATGCCCTCCGCTTTGCTCTGGGCATAAATAGCGGAAATACTATTTTTTGATTAGAGCAATACCGGACAGACTGCGGTCTGTCCGGTATTGCATTTTTCACAGAAAGGGCCGCAAAGAAAAATCAGCATCTGAAAACCTCCGGCCCTTCCTG
>ENA-OQHD01000742-OQHD01000742.1-human-gut-metagenome-genome-assembly--contig:-NODE-742-length-10968-cov-3.162992_pt1 | contig 10968 bp, 13 predicted proteins | sample MGYA00242560_ERZ504711 | MGnify/ENA primary metagenome ERZ504711 (study PRJEB26092, sample SAMD00036198) | human gut metagenome | host: Homo sapiens | study: EMG produced TPA metagenomics assembly of... | reverse complement strand
ATATTTGCCACGACAGAAGAAGAATTATACGAAAAACTTTATAACTTTTATTTTCCTAGTTATGCAACATTAAATGATATTTATGTGTCATGGATTCACAAAAGATTGGAAAAGAATAAAACTATAGGAAAACCTTCTGCCAAAACAATTCAAGAAGACATTGGATACTGGACTAGAATTTTAAGTAAAGAAGAACTTGTATCTATGCCTATAAATAAAATTACTGCTGCCGATATTGATAATTTATATACGAAATGGACTGGAAATGGGAATATTACACATAAAGAATTTTCAAACAGAAAATCTTTATTAACTGACCCTGTTCTCTGAAGCAGTTATCTTAGGTTGCATTACCCGATTCCGGCTTCGTAACCAGCATCAAATGCAATGCATACAAATTTAAAAGCCCACCACGTAAAAAATATGTCTATACGGTTGAGGAAAGGCAGCGTCTTCTTAATTATTTGGAAGCCTTAGATGAACAGGATGGATATACACTGGCAATCCGATTCATGCTGCATGCTACCATAAGAGTCGGCGAAGTCAAAGGACTGCTGAAAACAGACTATGATGAGCAATTTTTTCTATGTCCGTCAACAACTTGTAGATGAGCACGAATTTGAAGTCACGCAGGACGGCGCTACAATGGGGAAGCGGTATCGACGGATCAAAGATCCAAAAGGAAATGCAAATTATTCTATTCGTCCTATCGAGCTTACACCCTATAATAGAAACATTATTGAACAAATGTTAGCTTTGCACGAACCATCCCCTTATCTGTTTACTTGTCAGGGACGGCCGTTAATTACAGACACATTTAATAAGAGATTGAAAAAGTACACGGCCGAGATTGGCATCCCTTATCTGTCTACACATAAACTTCGATTCACAAGTGCATCACTGGCAAAAAATCAGGGACAGTGTGAACAGGATATTCAACACAACCTTGGCCATTCAAATATTCAGCAAACGCAACATTATGATTCACATGCTACAACTGAATACAATTATGGTATGGCTGCAGATATCTATGATAAGAAATATAATGTAACCAAATGTAACCAAACTTTTGAACATAAAAAAATCGCCCCAAACCTTGATAAACTCAAGGCTTGAGGCAACTCATTCTAATGCCGCAGACCGGAATCGAACCGGTACGAGAGGTTAGTCCCGCAGGATTTTAAGTCCTGTGCGTCTGCCAGTTCCGCCACTGCGGCGTACAAGATGAATCGCGCCAACTCCGAAAGAGTTGTGTGCATCGATGCGAAGCATCGCGTCACATTTCGTGATTACACTACTTGCAAATCGTGATAACTTACTATCACGAAATGGGACCAATAGGGCTCGAACCTATGACCCTCTGCTTGTAAGGCAGATGCTCTCCCAGCTGAGCTATGATCCCATATTTAATTGTTTATCGCCTGCTCACTAAAAGTGACAAGCAAGCGACCCAGAAGAGACTCGAACTCTCGACCTCCGCCGTGACAGGGCGGCGCTCTAACCAACTGAGCCACTGGGCCATTTCATGGACCTTCGGGGACTCGAACCCAGGACCGATCGGTTATGAGCCGATTGCTCTAACCAACTGAGCTAAAGGTCCAAAATCTTTAAGTCCCGTAAGGACTAAGCCGATGATCGGACTCGAACCGATAACCTGCTGATTACAAATCAGCTGCTCTGCCAATTGAGCCACATCGGCATTTTACCTAATTACTTAGGTAATGACTCCAACGGGAATCGAACCCGTGTTACCGCCGTGAAAGGGCGATGTCTTAACCGCTTGACCATGGAGCCATATCTCAGTCACTGTTTCGTGTTTTTATTTCTCTTGCGTGACCGAGATTTATAATATCATAACGCAATATCTTTTGCAAGTGTTTTTTGAATTTTTTATTTTTTCAAAAAACTTATTTTGTGTATTTCCGCTTTTTTCCGAAGTGTACTATTCTTCTATTTCACGTTCGTCATTGGCAACTCTTTCAATATGCATTGCCAGATATCCTGTCTCTACTTCTTCCAGCTTTACTCCCAGACTCGTACCTACCTGGTCGCAGATGACTTGTGCCATCCCAAAAGATTCCGGGAATTTCACTTCCATATAGTCGTTCATATTCACCTTCAGCTTCTCACCGCTCAAGGCTCTTGCCACCATATAACGGATATGATTCATCAGACGGTTGTAAGATAATGATGCAATATCGATTGGTTTTCCGATCGCTTCTTCTACCATACTGATGCATTCCCTGACAGATCTTGCCATCTGCATTGCCTGTGATACTTTCTCGTCTTCTATTGCCGAATGGATATGAAGTGCCACATATCCGATCTCATCGTCTTCTATATCGATCTGAAACTGCTTTTTCAAAAGAGGCCGGATACTTTCCGCCACCTTGAATTCCATATGGAATAACACACGGATGTCTTCTGTGAGCGGATTACTGATCTGCTCATGATTCTGAATACGTTTTACTGCAAATGCAATATGGTCTGCAAGTGGGAATAGTACCATACGGTCAATCTTCCCAAATACCTTTTCAGCCTCGTCGAGCACAGCATTCGTCAGTTCCAGAAATTCCGGTGCAATAGACTTTATGATTTCTTTTGCCCCGCCCCGCTCTTTATATTTTTGGAGAGAATATAAACGATCTTCTGGTCTTACTTCGATTCTTTCTGCAACTTTTCTGCCGAATCCTACTCCCTTTCCCATGATCAGGACTTCTTTATGATCGTCCTGATGGATGGCTATTACGGTATTATGATTTAAAACTTTCTCTATCCTGTACATCATATCCCCACTTGTATCTCCACATCACATTCTTTTACGCTTCGTAGATATCAATTGCGAAAAGCTCATCTCCTGCCTTGATCTCTCCCTCATTCAGAAGGCGGATCTTCTGGTTATCTTCAAGCTCTGTACAGAGAACCGGTGATGCTACCGATGGTGCATTTGCTTTCAGGTAATCCAGATCCAGCTTCAGCATCGGATCACCCTTCTTCACCGTCTGTCCGTTCTCAACGAAGCATTCGAATCCTTTTCCGTCCAGTTTTACGGTATCAATACCGACATGGATCAGAAGGCTCACTCCGGACTCTGTCATGAATCCGATCGCATGCTTGGTATCGAATACGAAGCATACTTCTCCATCTTCCGGTGCTCTTACGATCGCATCTTCCGGTGTTACAACAGCACCGTCACCCATCATACGTCCGGCAAATGCTTCGTCCGGCGTTGTGGAAAGGTCTGCCGCAACTCCTGTGATCGGACTTGAGATCACGATTGTATCTACAATTTTCTTTTCTTCTGCTTTGGTTTCTATTTTATCATCTTCTGATATGTTCTGACCAGTACTTTCTGCGTCTTTCTGAGGCTCATACAGCTCCTTTTGGTGCATGTTCCAGATAGTCTTCCAGGTTCGCCTTAATAACCGTCACACCCGGTCCGTAAATGATCTGTACACCCTGTCCGCGATGGACCACGCCGGATGCACCTGTTGCTTTCAAAATTCCGTCATTTACCAGATCTGCATTGCTTACCGTACAACGAAGTCTTGTCGCACAGCAGTCTACGTCTTCGATATTTGCAGAGCCTCCAAGTCCTCTTGTAATTTCCGCACTAAGCGAATCTTCGGAAGTTCCTTCTGTACCTGCTTCTGTATTTCCTGCCTTTTTTGGCATTGACATCTGCTTTTGTATAAAGTTTTGTCTCTGCATCATCATCTTCACGACCCGGTGTCTTAAGATCTAACTTCTTGATCAGGAATGAGAAGATAAAGTAATACAGGAAGAAATAGATAATTCCTACCGGAATGATTCTGATCCAGCTTGTCTTCTCATTTCCCTGAAGGATTCCGAATAACAGAAGATCTAAGAATCCGCCGGAGAATGTCAGTCCTACTGCAATATTCAGGATATGTGCAATCATGTATGCACTACCTGCAAGTACAACCTGTACTGCGAACAGAACCGGTGCCACAAACAGGAACGAGAACTCCAGAGGCTCTGTGATACCTGTTAACATACATGTCAGTGCTGCAGAAAGAAGCAGTCCGCCTGCCGCTTTTTTCTTTCTGGTTTTGCCGTACGGTACATAGCAAGTGCCGCTCCCGGAAGTCCAAAGATCATGAAGATGAACTCACCGGAGAAATATCTTGTCGCATCCGCGCTGAAATGTGTAATATTGGCAGAATCGGCAAGCTGTGCGAAAAAGATATTCTGACCACCCTGGATCATTTTTCCGCCAACTTCCATCGTTCCGCCGACAGCGGTCTGCCAGAACGGAAGGTAGAACACATGATGCAGTCCGAACGGGATCAGCGCACGTTTTACAATACCGAAGATCAGTGTTCCGAAATATCCGGTTCCTGTTACCAGACCGCCCAGTGCATAGATACCATTCTGCACAACCGGCCATACGAAATACATTGCGATTCCGACGAACATATACGTAATTGTTGAAATGATCGGTACGAATCTTGAACCACCAAAGAATGATAATGCATTTGGCAGTACAATCTTGTGGAAACGGTTATGAAGTGCCGCAACTCCAAGTCCTACAATAATACCGCCGAACACACCCATCTGCAGTGTATTGATTCCACACACAGAAGCGATCGTTCCTTCAAGGACATTCTTGGAAATGGTTCCGTCAGCTGCGATCTTCCCGCTGATTTCCAGCATACTGTTAACGGAAATATGCATAACAAAGTATGCGATCAATGCTGATAATGCTGCAACTTCTTTTTCCTTCTTTGCCATTCCGATGGCTACACCGACGGCAAAAAATCAGTGGAAGGTTATCGAAGATCGCACTTCCAACCTTGTTCATAATAATCAGCAGCGAATGAAGGATTGTTCCCTCTCCCAGGATTCCCTGCAGTCCATAAGTTGCAATGGTTGTGGCATTGGTAAATGAGCTGCCAAGACCGAGAAGCAATCCTGCTACCGGGAGGATTGCGATCGGGAGCATGAAGCTGCGCCCTACTCTTTGCAATACGCCAAAGATTTTGTCTTTCATATTTTTCTCCTTTTCTTTGTACGTGTATCTATGCATAGTCTTTCCTTTTTCATCAACTTATTAACACAAAAAAATGGGCACTAACTCTGCATAAATACATTTAATAATTTACACATAGTTAATGCCTCGTTCATCGTTTACTAACAAGTAACATACTATATTTGTATAATACTCTTTTTCCCATTTTCCTGTCAAGATTAACTTCTACAATTTTCTCACGGAATTACCATCATTTATTCTCACCGGAAAACGGTATGCATAATTTTTTGGTCTGCCAGTCTTCATCATCCATCATACGCAACAGATGATTCCCTGTAATATATCCCAGCTTGTTTTTCGGATGTATGGCGGACAGTACTTTAACATCTGTATTATCCATCAGCTCCGCATCATCAAAAGATACTACCGACAGATCTTCCGGAACATGTACCCCTCTCTCATCCAAGAAATTCCAAATACACTCTCGCCACTTCATCATTATAGATCATCATTGCTGTACACTCTCTGGTGTACGGTAAATATGAGTAAGTCCTTCTTACCGAACTTGTCTTCCATCTCTCTGGTAGAATACCATCTGATGCAGTCATCGTCATATTTAATTCCATAATCCGACATGCATTGGATCAACCCTTATAACGTGCAATCCCTGCATATCATCATATTTCAGAATTCCTCCGAATTTTTTCTGTGCCCATGTTCGATCAGTGTCTTTGTCAGTTCATAGGCCGATCTGGTGTCCGACATCTCTACACTGTCAAAAGACATATTTTCATAATGATTGTGTATAAAGATTGTCGGTATATTCCGCTTCTTAATTTCTTCAAACAGACGCAGATTCGGATTCGGAAATGCAGAACGTGAACCTTCAATGATCAGACCCGAGACGTTATTCTTCAGCATACTCTCCAGATAAACCGCTTCATCGTTCAGACGGTTCTTGGTAACTGCCACATCGATACGATACCCCTTTTCACTCAGGGAAGCTTCTATGCCGTCATACACCTCCGGGAAGAGATATTCCGAATAATAGCTAAGCAGCAGTCCTACTCTCGGCCGGTCATCATCTATCATCTGTCCTTCATAAGACACATATGTTCCGCTCCCCCATCACCCGGGTGATCAGCCCTTCTTCTTCCAGCTGCTGCAAAGCCGTTCTTACTGTCTGCCTTGAATACCCGAACTTCTTCTGCAGGCTCGGCTCTGATGGGAATTTATCCATATTCCTGATCACACCACTGGTGATCAGTGTATGTGCCCAGTTATATAATTTTTGATATTTCAGACCTTCCTGATTCGTATTCTTCATAAATGCTCCATATACCAATTACGGGCAAAAATCATCAAAGAATGCCTTTGCCCGTAATGAATAAATAATTTTATTATTTGATAACTGTAAGTGATTCACGGTCTGCGAATACTGCTACGAAGATCAGGAATACAACTCCCTGGATCAGCTGCATCATCTGTGTTGAGAATCCCATCATTGTCAATCCACTGTTCAGTACAACGTAAAGAAGAGATCCAACAACGATATTTTCAAATCTTACCTTTGCTCCACCGGAAATAGGCATACCACCTAATACCAGGGCGATCAGAATCTGTGTCTCTAACTGGTTACCACCGGAAGATGTAACAGATCCGACCTTGATAACGTTGATAAATGCTGCAAATCCTGTCAGTGCACCTGCCAGTACATACATGAGGAATTTCATTCTGTCTGTACGGATTCCTGAGAACATTGCTGCTTTTTCACCAGCTCCGATTGCTTTTAAATATGTTCCGAATTTTGTATAACGGAATGCGATAAATCCAATAACCAGAACAACTACTGTACAAGCCACTTTGAATCCTGTACTGTCATAATTGATCAATGTTGCAGAACCGGAAACAGGTGCATTCGTTGTCATATATTTGATAAATCCACGGAATAAGAACATGGTACAAATTGTAACAATGAATGATTTGATCTTACGGTATACATAGAAGAATCCGTTGATCGCACCGATGATCGCACCTGATGCAATACCACCAAGAATTGCAATTGCAATTCCATGTTTTGAAAGAATACATACAATGATTGAAGCAATTCCAAGGATAGATCCCTGAGAAAAGTCCAGGCCGCCCATTGTCATAATGAAGAACACGCCCATAGCTGCAATCATTGTAACATATACCTGCGAAAATGCCAGTGACATATTTCCCATCATACGGAAATCTGTCAGGACATTGAACAGCAGGAAAATAACAACCAATCCTACGATTGGCAGGAGCGCACGAACCATCGCCATCTTAGACGCTTTCTTAAGCTGCTGCTCCTTATCGTTTGTTTTTGCACTTACTTGACTTCCCATAGTTGCCTCCTTATACCATCATCGAAATCAGACCATTTTCATCCAGGTTCTGATTACGTTCAAGTTCTCCACTGATTTTTTCCCATCTTTCATAATAATGATACGATCACTCATACCAATCAGCTCCATCAACTCTTCTGAGATCATGATGATGGATTTACCGTTCTTTCTCATCTGGTTCATCAACTGATAGATGTCCTGTTTTACCTTAATATCGATTCCTCGGGTAGGACTGTCCAGAACAACGATATCAGAATCTTTTCCGATCCATCTTGCAAGAACAACTTTCTGTTTGTTACCACCGGACAGATTTGAAACGAACTGGTTTACATCATTCATCTTTACAGACATCTGTTTTGCATATTTATCGGCAAACTCTCTACGTTTCTTATCGCTTAATATATGTGCTTTATTAGCAAGTTCATCTAATGATGGTAAGCAGATATTGTCACCGATACTCTGATTCAGCACAACCGACTCATTGTCACGGTCTTTGGATGTATAAGCAACGCTGTGCTTAATTGCTGTAGGAATATCGTTGATGTGTGTTCCGTCAGCCAGAACAACTTCACCTTCTCTGTCATAAGATGCACCGAAGATTGCTTTACCGATCTCATGCATACCTGATTCTGACAGACCACCGAATCCAAGGATCTCTCCTTTGTGTAAATCAAAGCTGATATCTTCGATCAGTCCTGGAACTGTAACATTCTTTACGGATAATACAACTTCATCTGATACCTTTTTCACCATAGTCTGAACGATAGTAATCACCTGTTACCTCACGTCCAACCATCAGCTTCTTCAGATCATCTTCGTTCACATCTGCACTCTTAACCGTATCGATATATACACCATCCCGGAGGATTGTGATTGTATCGGATTTGTCAAGAATTTCCGGAAGGTCATGGGAAATAAAGATAACCGTATTTCCATTATCACGGACACGATTCATCTGTTTGTACAGTTCTTCACGTCCTTCCTGCGAAAGAGCAGTTGTCGTCTCATCGACAACGACGATCTTAGGATTAAAATATGTAGCTTTTACGATCTCAACCAGTTTACGGTCTTCGAAATTATAATCATCAATCATATCTCCTGCTTTGATCTTATCAAATCCATAGGATTGTAAAAGCTCATTTGCTTTTTTGTTCATTGCTGCGGTATTCTTGATTCCCAGATGAACGAACTGATCTTCATGTCCAAGGAAGATATTCTCTGCTACCGTCAGTCCGGAAAGAGTTCCAAGTTCCTGTACGATGATAGAAATACCTTCTTCATTCGCTTCTACCTGGTTCTTCGGATGAACTTCTTTTCCATCTAGAATGAACTGTCCACTTTCCAGTGTATAGATTCCTGTCAACATATTTGTCATTGTTGATTTACCGGATCCATTTTCACCGATCAGTGCGTGAACCTCACCTTTATTGATATTAAATGACACATCTTTCAACGCCTTCGTGATACCGAAGTTTTTAGAAACATGTTTTACCTGTAATCTCACTTCACTCATTGCTGTCTTCCTCCTTCTATTACTTGACAATCTCGCCATTTTGTAACCCTTTGTTGTCAGAGTAACGATAATCAGCAGTGCAAATCCTGTAATAACGTCCTGGATCGCTGTAGGAGCACCCAAGTGCGATGAAACCGAAGAAAAATAATATTGATTACGAATTCACCGATGATAATAGCCTGCAGCGGCATACCATATTTCTTAAATGCCAGACCGAAGAAGCATCCCATTGTCGGTACGAAGTTTCGGCTCATAGATGCCATACCGGTAACCGCTACCATTGAAGAACCATAACTGATTGTCAGAATTGCCATTACTCCAAGGAACGCACCACTTAAGATGAATGCAAGTACCTTGTATTTATTAACATTAATACCCATGTTCTTAGCAACGAACTCATCACTACCAATTGCATAAGTATAAGTTCCGATTTTAGTGTAGTTTAAGAATATGTAAGCAACAACGCATGCTACCAATGCAAGGATGATATCCCATGGCATACGTCCGAATGCTCTTAAGTGTGCCGGAAGTGTCTGTTCTACACCACCTGCCATGTAGTTTGCCAGCGACTCATAGATAAGTGCCAGACCTGTTGTAACAATCATAGATGGAATTCTTAATTTCACATAGAAAATTCCGTTTAATAAACCAACGATTGTACCTGTAAGAATACCTCCGACGATCAGTCCGAAATATCCTAAGTTGAATTTTGTTGCCAATACGCAACCAACGATTGCGGAAAGCATGATGTTTGCACCAATAGAGAAATCGAACATTCCCATTACCATTACGAAATAGAAACCAACCGCACCTACAGTGGCAATCAGACTGGCCTGAAAGTAATTGAGCATATTGGAAAATGAGCCGAAGTTATGTGGTGTCAATATTTTAAAGATTACCCAGGAAACAATTACAAGACCGATCAGGATTACATACCCCATTGTCTTTCCTGAGAGTTTTTTAGTAGTGCCCATATTATCTACCTCTTCTTATTATCTTTTTAAAAGGGAAGGTGGCATCGCCTTTCTTGCGACGTCACCCCCCAAAAATCATTTTCTGTTATCTTGCGTCCGGTTTATTTACCAGCACGGCTTTCTGCATCAGCGATAGATACGCTTGCTGCAGTTGCTTTCAGCTCTTTCAGACTTTCTTTAGACATAGCTACTAATTCATCGTCTGTGTATGGAAGCTGATCTACGAAATATTTCTCATATGCTGCATAGTCATCTGCTGATGATACATACAGGTATGGGAATGGAACATCTTCGAATTTACCAGCGAAGTCTTTGTAGTTACCTTTGACTGCATTGTAAACCATCATGAATGCGATCAGCGGGTCACAGAAGTGTCCACCAGATTCACCGGCCATTGATCCGTTCTGAAGTCTTTCTCCAAGGTCTGGAAGGAAGTCTGTAGAAACGATATCGATGTCCTGAGTCTTTCCTGCTCGTTCAACTGCTGCGATTGCTCCCTGAAGTGGATCTCCACCACCACCAGCTGGGATCAATGCATCAAGCTTAGGATCTGCTGCCATTAAAGCTTCAGCGGCTTTTGATCCACCTTCTGAAGTTGTACCAGCGTACTGTGGCTCAGAAAATTTTTGCTTTGTCGTCTGGGTTTTCTTTGTTCCATTTTTCAACTCCGGCTTTGTAACCTTTCCATCTTCCGAGCCATGTAGCATCTCCCTGCTCCCAGCCGATCAGACCGATGTTACGATCACCTTTGTCAAGAAGAATCTTAACAAGTTCTGCACCGTTTGCAGGTTCATCTTCATGAACTGCTCCGATGTAGTAAGCGGAATCTTTTTGCTGCTTTGTAGATATCTGCACTGTCTTCTTTGCTGATTACACGGAAGAACTGTGCAAGATATACTTTATTATCATTACATGTCTTGATTGCTGATGTCATCTCTGTATCAGATGAGTTACAGATGATGATTCCCTGGCATCCTGCTGCTGCTAACTGCTCTACAGAAGCTGTTACTTTCTCAGATACATGTCCCTGGTCAACATACTGTACTTCTACATCCAGTGCTTTAGCTGCTGCATCCAGCATCTTCTTACACTGTGATCCAAGAACGTCTGTTGAAG
>ENA-OQHD01000741-OQHD01000741.1-human-gut-metagenome-genome-assembly--contig:-NODE-741-length-10971-cov-4.482294_pt1 | contig 10971 bp, 15 predicted proteins | sample MGYA00242560_ERZ504711 | MGnify/ENA primary metagenome ERZ504711 (study PRJEB26092, sample SAMD00036198) | human gut metagenome | host: Homo sapiens | study: EMG produced TPA metagenomics assembly of... | reverse complement strand
AAAATTTCTAAAGCACTAAAAAGTTGCTCTACCGTTAACCCTTTCTTAATTTTTTTCAATCCTTCATTATACCCACATTCTACACCTATTTGCATAGATGAAACCATTTGCAGTGGTATATTCTGTAATATTGATTCATTTAATATATCAGTAACTCTTGCTTCGATAAATACCTTTTCGGTATAACCATACAAACGATGCAACCTTTTTAAAAACATTAATAGCTCTTTCTCCATTTGCCGTAAAACAATCATCTACGAATAGTAATCTAGTCCCTCTATTTATGTTATCTTTAAACTGCAGTGCATGCTTAACACGTTTAATTACATGCTCAACAGATAAACCTCTCCAGTTTCTCCTATGGGGTATGGAACAAAAAGCGCAACTAAAACGACACCCTCTAGAAGTTTCTACCGGCAACTGTGTATATGGATTGGATGAAGGTAATAATTCATATGCTGGATACGGTGTATTTTCCATTTCTTCGACTGTTAGTTCTATTTCATCTTCATTTCGTAACACATTACCATTCAGTTTATAAGTAATACCTTTAACACCCTCTAATGTCATATTATACTCAAGAGCATTGCATAAATTCACAATAATCTTTTCACCCTCACCACGCATAACTATATGGGCATCTGATGATTCTAAAACATGTTTATCAAATATTGATGGGTGCAACCCACCCAATGCTATTTTAACGTCTGGAAAATTATCCGCTATTCGTTGGATAATAACCTTTGTATTAGACCAATTAAAAGAATTGACTGAAAACGCAATCAACTGTATATCTTTACTAGAAATTTTTTTTCATTATATACTGAGCGCATAATTCCTCTATATCCCCCTTGTGTTCATACTGGATAAATTCGCAAGGATCAATTATGCTTACTTCATGTTTATTTTTCATTAATATAGAAGCCAAAAGATAAATTGCCATCGGTGCTAATTCCAAAGGTTCAAATTGATTTTTACTTATCTTTTGTGGTAACGCAACTATTAAAACTTTCATAAATTATCTCCTTTTTAATATCTTTATTCCTACAGCAGCCCCAATAACTATTTCTGCAAGTATTATCGAACTAATAGTTAAACGGACTCCATAAACATACGCAATAACATACAATTCACATGTCGAAAAAAACTATATTAAAATACATGTTCAAATACGAAATAAATTTCTCATTTTCTCTTTGGAAATATTTATATACAACAAACCTAAATATTTTTTTTGCCTATGCTGAGGGTAAGCACAGAGATGATTGGCATAATAAAAATTATATGTCTTACTAACTATATTACTGGGTTCTGCTGCACTCCACTGAATTGATATTTTATTAGGAACCAAAAAGAAAAATATTATACTAACAAGTATACAAACTATCGTTACAATAATAGATACTACTGTAAACTTATCCTTCCTTTTCATATAATTACCCCTTTCACTTCAAATCACGTCTTTTAAATATTATATACGATAAACTCAATGTAGAAATACTCCACACTACTACAATTATCAATATTTTAGCAATAAAGTTAATATCAATATCTTGTTTTACCCAAACATCTAAATAACCTATAGGTGTAACTTCTAAAATTCTCTTAATAAGATTTATTTTTTCTCCTAATGATTGTAATATAGGAAAACCAATCCCTATTACCAATACATTAAATAACAGTCCAGCTTTGGATCCCTCCATTATAAATTCCACTCCAAAACACATAAGAAATATAGTAATTTCCAATAGAATAGTAACCAATAGTTTTAAAAATATCATTCCAAATGAAAAAGTATCATTCGTCCATCCATAAAGCATGGTTGTTACACATGTTAATACCATTGGATATAAAAAAGATAAAATAACACTATAAAAAATATTAACTATCCCTTTACTGACAAAAATTATTTTTCTATTATTGCCAAAAGATGCACTTAATTGTAATGTTCTGTTTTGAAACTCGCTACCTAAATTAACATCCAAAAATATAGAACACAAGATTATTGCAACACTAATATTACTCATACCACTTTTTAGTGCATTTTCCCCTGACAACTCCTTTATCTTTCCCGCCATATACATAGAATGATTCATATAAACTGTAATTACTCCTAATACTAATGCTCCCCACACAGAGTATAGTAAAAAATTTTTTGGTGTGGCGTGTTTTATATTGCTCGCTTCTGATAGCATCTAACATATACTCATTCCTCCAATATATCTAAATATATTTCTTCTGGCATCTTATCCGGATATTTATGAACAATTTCCATCATACGTAAAATTCTTCTTAATAGTCCCTTGGGATATAAAAATATAATCTGTGGCTACCCTAAATAATTCATCTAATATGTGGCTTGAAAATTAAAACTTGTAATACCTTTTTCTCTTAAATCACTTAAAAGTTTTCGTATCTGAATAGTACTTTTAGGATCTAACCCATTTAATGGCTCATCTAATACCAATAATTGTGGTTTCCCAATTAAAGCAAGGATAATACCTAATTTTTGCTTCATGCCTAGTGAATAATTTTTTACTTTTTATGATTTTCCCAAATTCCAAATTTCATTGCAAGCTCCACAATTTCTTTTTCTATCAAAGTGCTTCTCATCAAACTTATAATTTTTATATTTTCTTTTGCCGTAAGCCCCGGATAAAACGCTGGTTTTTCTATCAAAGCACCTATATTTTGCTTTTTAACTCCATTTTTCCATTATCAGATCCAATAAGTCCCGATATAATTCTCATGAGAGTTGTTTTTCCAGCACCATTCTCTCCAATCAGTGCATAAATATGGCCTGTATATATTGATAAATTTATATTATCTAAAGCTTTTGTTTTACTATACCTTTTTTCGATTCTTTCACATTTTAAAATAATATCTTCCACTATTAGAATGCTCCCTTTTAAATAATTTAAGAGAGGATTTTAGTATTTAAAAATACTAAAATCCTCAATGCTACCATAGTTTAGGCTTAAATATTAATTGTAATGATAACCGTATCTCCAGCTACAGCTCCGTTAACATAGGTAACATAATATGTTTCCCATACCCATTCTGTACCATAAGTTGAAACTCCACTACTGTCATCACCATCCAAACCTTCCACTACCGGTGGCTGATATCCATTCATATCCTCGCCCATACGGTTTCCTCCTTTCATAAATATTTGTTTTATCAAAATACTCACGTATGATAAAACACTCTATCATATATCTCAATTATTGGGTAAAAGACTCAAATCATCCAAATCCTTTTCTAACATATCAATGTAAATATCATCCATGAACGTAGCAGGAAATTTTTCTGTGATTCTCCCCATGTCTCCAACTGATTTAATAAATGCTGCCATATAACAAGGAATCATTTTTCTTCCATAATTCATATAAACCACCATTCCAGTACTCTTCAATACTATGATTTCTGATGTTTCCAACAACTAATGGCAGGTAAGGGCTTGTAACAATATCTCCATTTGCACGAATACTTATATAATACATCGGTAGTTCTGTATGTTCCGGAAAACGTATTAAATGATCAACAGGATCTCCCCATACAATTTTAATACTTGGGTTACGTGCATTAATCGTATTAATTGTGTTTACCAATTTTCTATATTGAATATCTGTAGGACAAATATTCTCTAAATTTTTATTCCCACGTCCTAATGGCATAAGTGGCTGTACACGTAACTCAATTTTATTATTAAAAGACATTGACTCTAAATTTTGTATGTAATTCTTCCAACTCCTCTATGTTAAATGATGTTGGTGTAAATGCAATCGACATTTCCATATCATACTTTCTAACAATATCTATGGCTCTAAACACGCTGTCATAAACGCCTGTCTTATTTCTTAATTTATCATGGCTCTCCGCTTTAGCACCATCTACGCTAAACTGTATGCTATTCAATCCCGAATGATATAAATCTCGTATAACACTTTCTGATGCCAAAATGCCATTGGTTACTATTGCTGTCCTGACTCCGCAATTACTTAACATTTTTATACATTTGCAGATAAGTTCTTTTCTCAATAATGTTTCTCCGCCACAAAAACAAAAATTCAACAATTTCATAGGCAAAATATCTTTAACAAATTTAATCACCTCATCATCAGATAATTCATGTTCCATTACTCTGTTTTCACCACTTGCATTGTAACAATGCAAACATCTTAAATTACATTTGTTTGTTATATCTAAAGCTAACTGATATGGTCCTACTGTAAAGTCTATATTTCTATTCATATATATACCTCTCTAATGCTCATACTGTCCAATCATAAATAATTAAGTCATTTCCTTTTCCATACTCATCCATTAACTGTGAAACCTTTTTAAAACCCACAATTAAACAACTGCTTTTCCAACATTTCTAAATCTGAACCTATCGTTTTAATTCTCAACTTAGAAATATTAAATGGATACAAACTCTTCAATAGTTGTTCACACCCTATAAGTACTTGTTCCAATATTTCTTCTGGAACTAATAATGTTGTAATTTCTAATATATCCGTTTCTGGGTGATTATTGGATATAGATGTTATTCCCATTACATTTCCTTCTCTATCTTTTAACACAAAAAAATTCCTCTTTATAATAAAACATCTTGCTCCTTAGTACAGTTTCTTTTTCGGTAATCACTCAATCCTTTATTCCTATTTGCTGGGCAATTATGATATGTATATTCTGTATTATCTGCATACATTTTATATGCAGCAAATATTTCCCTAATGTCATCTTCAGTTGCCCAAATCAAATCATATTTTTCATTTAATTTTATAGTTCCGTTTACCATAAATGGTGATCCTCCCTTTCCCCATGACAAAGCCCATAATTTATCAAATGCAAACAATGTAACCACAACATCTTTAAGAAAATCAGCCGTAGGATTCATATATGAATATCTTGTTGCAAAATCTTCTTTGATTTGTTCTACTATCCTTTCTCCATTGCATAGCTTAAGTATTTCCCATGCTTCTCCATTCATAACCATTTCTTGAGTCTTTCCGTTTACAATAGCAAAACTTTTTTTATTACCTTTTTCATGTCGGAAATAAAATATTCTTTCTTCCTCAAATTTAGGAATACTCTTTAATAGTTTTTCCTTATTAGTTAAACTTATATTATCGTAAAACATATACTTACCTCCTTTGATATTAACTACTGAGTTCTCCTTTCTTTTATTTTAGATACTATAAATGAGCAAGTTCGTGATTTTGCATAAAAACGAAAGACACCTTAAATCGTTCGTGTTGTATAATGAAAGTGACGAAACAAACATTGCAACATTTACGAAAGAAGGTGCCTCTCGCAAATACTATACATCATTCTACATTCTTATACAACCAGTTTAAGAAATTAAATTTATGCAAATCTTTTTCGAACAGAGTGATCGGTCATCTCATGAGTATCCTGAGCAGTATCTTTATCTCGGGTTACCATGGAAAAACTACCGACTTTGCACAAAACAGTTCCTGCCACAGAACTACCATCGCACATTTCCTCAATTCCGGGAAATGGGATGATACCTTACTTGAAAATACTTTAAAATCCTCCGTAGTTGAAATTATTTATTCAGAAGCACAGCGCACCGGAAAGCCTGTTTTCTGTATTGTGGATGATACCATAGCTTCAAAGACAAAGCCTTCGTCACAGGCTCTGCATCCAATTGAAGATGCGTATTTTCACCAGTCCCATTTAAAGGGAAAACAGGATTATGGTCATCAGGCGGTTGCTGTTATGCTTTCGTGCAATGGCATTGTCCTAAACTATGCTTTTGTACTGTACAATAAATCCATTTCCAAGATTGATATTGTGCAGAGCATTGCAAAGGAACTGCCAGAACCTCCAGTCATGTCGTATTTCCTTTGTGACTGCTGGTATGTTTCTGAAAAATTAATCAACACATTTGTACAGAAGGGGTTCCATACCATTGGAGCTTTAAAAACAAACCGCCTGCTGTACCCGTCAGGAATGAAAAAGAAGCTCAGCGAACTTGCTGCTGAATTATCGGTAACAGAGAAGGGATTTGACCTCGTGACAGTCAAAAAACGAAAATATTATGTGTACCGGTATGAAGGAAACCTGAATGGTATCGAAAATGCGGTTGTTCTTTTAAGTTATCCTGAAAAGGCATTTGGAAATCCCAAAGCACTGCGGGCTTTTATCAGCACAAACGTGGCATTATCAACGCTGGAGATCCTTTCCTGCTATGTGTGCAGATGGCCGATTGAGGTCTTTTTCAGACAATGTAAGACCCGGCTGGCACTGGATACCTACCAGATACGTTCCTCAAAAGGGATTCAAAGATACTGGCTGCTGATGTCAATGGCACATTATATCTGTGTTATAGGCACTGGACGATATCAGTCTTTCCAGGAAGGACATCAACTGATTCGCAGTACCATTCAGCAGGAAAAGTATCAATATCTGTTTCAATGTGCAAAATCCAGTATTGATTTTGAAGCGTTTATGAAATTAGCAGGATAGTTTTGTGCATTTTTTCAAATTTGCTCATTTATAGTATCAGGTAAAACGTACACGGATTGAGGATCCGGAGGCGGAAATCAAACGAGTAGATGAAGCCCTGGAAAAATCCAAGGAGCAGCTCCAGAAGCTTTATGATAAAGCTGTTCAAGAGGTTGGAGAAGCAAGTGCTGCTATTTTTGAAGTACATCAGATGATGCTGGAGGATGATGATTATCTGGAAGCAATCCAGAATACGATCCGTACAGAGCAGATTAATGCAGAGTATGCAGTAGCTGCTACAGGCGATAAATTTTGCTGAAATGTTTGCCTCCATGGATGATGATTATATGAAAGCACGTTCTGCAGATATCAAGGATATTTCAGAGCGTCTGGTCCGTAATCTCAGCGGACAGGATGATGCAGATTTAAGTTCAATTGAACCATCAATCATCGTGGCAGATGATCTGAGCCCAAGTGAAACGGTACAGATGGACAAAGACAAGATCCTGGCATTTGTGACAGTTCACGGTTCCACAAATTCTCATACAGCAATTCTTGCACGTATGATGAATATTCCGGCGCTGATCGGTGTAGATATGAATCTGGAAGAAATTCACACAGGAATGGAGGCAGTTGTAGATGGATTCCAGGGTACTGTGATCTTTGAGCCAGATGAGACTGTGAAAGCACAGACAACAGAGAAAATGGCTGAAGAAGCAGAGAAGCTCAGACTGCTCCAGGAACTTAAGGGTAAGGAAAACGTAACTCTGGATGGCCATAAGATCAATATCTATGCCAATATCGGAAGTGTTGGAGATATCGGCTATGTTATGGAAAATGATGCAGGAGGAATCGGTCTTTTCAGAAGTGAATTCCTGTATCTGGGCAGAAATGATTTCCCTACAGAGGAGGAACAGTTCCAGGCCTATAAGCAGGCGGTACAGATGATGGCAGGCAAGAAGGTGATCATCCGTACACTGGATATCGGAGCAGACAAGCAGGTAGATTACTTTAATCTGGGAAATGAAGATAATCCGGCTATGGGTTATCGTGCAATCCGTATCTGCCTGAAGCAGCCGGAAATCTTCAAGACACAGCTTCGTGCTCTACTGAGAGCAGCAGTATATGGAAATCTGTCCATTATGTATCCCATGATCACTTCCACTGAGGAAGTAAAGAAAATCTATGAGATCGTGGCAGAGGTTGAAGAGGAGCTGAAAGCACAGGAGATTCAGTACAAGATTCCTGAGCAGGGAATTATGATTGAAACTCCGGCAGCAGCGATCATCAGTGACAGACTTGCGGAAATGGTAGATTTCTTCAGTATCGGTACCAACGACCTGACACAGTATACACTGGCTATTGACCGTCAGAATGAGAAACTGGATGAGTTCTATAATCCACACCATGAAGCACTGCTTCGCATGATTCAGATGGTAGTGGACAATGCACATAAATGTGGAAAATGGGCCGGCATCTGTGGAGAACTGGGTGCAGATACTACCCTGACTGAGGAGTTTGTACGCATGGGACTGGATGAACTGTCTGTGGCACCGTCTATGGTATTGAAGCTGCGTAAGATCGTTCGGGAGATGAAGGTAGAAGGGTAATTGTAAAAAAGAATTGCAACTGTAAGATGTAAAATATATGCAGGCGGCTGATCGGATTTCCAATCAGCCGCCTGTGTTGTTACTGTGAACGGAGTGAACAGTAACGTTGTGACATTTGTACCCGGCGCACAAGGCTTCCGTAAAATGCAGCCAGAATCTGCTGGAACAGGGTTCCGATCATAACCGGAAACAGACATTCTGCAGGAAAATATGCACCGGCGATCACTGCACCGGCGCTGATGTTACGCATGCCGGAGCCATAGATCATAGAAACGGTAGATTCTTTATTCTGTTTCGTAACTATGGCAATCAGCCAGCCAATGGCATATCCGCTGGCAGACAGTACCAGAATTATAGCTGTTACAGCCAGACGTTCTCCATTCAGATGCTTTATATAGGGAGAAACCTTGGAGGAATTGGAAGTCACCACAAAATCAGACACATTTTTGAAAAGGTGCAGCTTTTTTGGCCAGGTTTCCATTACTTTTCCATGACTGAATTCATTAAGGCACATGGCGATCACTGCCGGAAGAGCAATCATAAATACCAGTTCTTTCATCATTCCGGCAGTATCCATTTTAATATTGGATCCAACCAGGAGTTTTCAATGTGGCAGGAATCAGAAAGGGAGAAAGGATGGTATCCAAAATGACCAGTGAAAGGGAAAGGGGATTGTTTCCATTATAAATGGATACCCACATCAGGCTGATCACTGCAACAGGAACCGAAAACTCCAGTACAATTCCGGTAATATAATTAATATTTTCCGGAAAAAAGCAGAAGACCCACACCATAGGCGGTCACCGGAATCAGAATATGTAAACCAGAAACATCAGGATCAGAGGAAGTGGCCGTTTAAATACATTTGCTATATCCCGGAACCTGGATTCAGTGCTCCGATAAAGGTCATAAAGCGAAAAACATAGGTGACATAAGGTACACCATGCCTTGCAATATCCGGAAAAAAGTACGCCCACCATAAGGCAGACCGGCGTTACAAAGGGCATCCATTTTTCCATAAAGCTGTTAAATTTATTGTAGCATATTACACCTCGGCTTTTTCGTAATGAGTTTTTTTACAAGATTTACCATCAAAAAAGTGTAAGGGCAATGGTGAATGTAAAAAAAAATTGCAGTAAAAAGAGAGACCTATCTTGTGCGGATTGGTCTCTCTTTTATGTAGGATATTAATTTTTTAATCTCCGGCTGGAATTCTTTTACATCTTTGGCAATCTCGCCGCTTAACAGGAGCATGCAGATCAGGTTCGGGATAGCCATCAGTGCGTTGGCGATATCGGAGAAGTTCCATACCAGGCTGAGAGTCTGGGTACATCCGATATAGACTACCAGTGAAAATATGATTCTGTAGACCATATTATATTTGTGCGTTCCAAACATGTACTCGAAAGCGTTTTTCACCATGATACTCCCAGCCAAGGATGGTGGAAAAAGCGAATAATGCGATGCCGATGGTTACCAGCCAGCCGCCTGCAGATCCCAGGACAGTTTCGAATGCTGCGATAGTAACGTCAGAGCCTGTGAGAAGTTCTCCGGCTGCATTTGTTGTTCCAAGTACTCCGGAGGAGGCAATTGCCAGTCCGGTGATGGTACATACAACAATAGTATCCCAGAAGGTTCCGGTCATGTTTATATAGCCCTGGCGTACAGGATTATCTGTGGTTGCTGCGGCTGCTGTGATGGCTGCAGAGCCCATACCTGCTTCATTGGAGAAGACACCACGTGCAACACCGAATCTCATGGCATTCATCATGGAAGCAACGATGGAACCGCAAAGTCCGCCGCCCACTGCTTTTACGGAGAAAGCCATTTTGAAGATCATGGCTAGACCGGAAGGCAGATTGGAAATATTTCCAATGATTACGATCAGACCGCAGATAACGTAAAAGATTGCCATGGTAGGAACAACAACAGCGGAAACTTTGGAGATGGATTTGATTCCGCCTACAATGATGACCAGGGATAAAACGGTGATCACAACTCCGGAAAATCTGTGTCGGCACATTAAATGTGGAGTGAAGTGCGCTGGCAATGGAGTTGCCCTGTGTCATGTTTCCGATACCAAAGGAGGCGATAACAGCAAAAAGTGCAAACAGCCATGCAAGAATGGCACCAAAGGTTTTGTTTTTCAGTCCTTTTTTCATGGTGTACATAGGACCGCCGCTCATTTCGCCTTTTGCATTAACTTCACGATATTTGATGGCCAGCATACATTCACTGAATTTGGAGGTCAGACCGAAGGCTGCGGAAATCCACATCCATACCAGAGCTCCGGGACCACCGGAAACCATGGCTGTGGCAACAGCCGACGATATTTCCGGTACCGATGGTGGCTGCCAGTGCGGTTGTCAGTGCGGAAAAAGGTGATACATCTCCCTGTCCGCGGCTCTTGGTGCGGGCTTCCTTGCTGAGTGTGCTTTTCAGTGCATAGCCAAGGTTACGCCATGTAAGAAATCTGGTGCGCACAGTCAGGAAGATACCGGTTCCGACCAACAGGATCAGCATCACAGGTCCCCAGACAAAGTCATCAATTCTGGTAACAATTTCGTTTAAAGAATCCATAAATCGTTTCCCTCCCTCATAAATTTTATACTTTACCTTTATTTCAGAACTTATAAAGACATTACTTATTTGGGTATGATTAGTTAATTTTTCTTCTGAAAAGCAAAAAGAGCCATGTTGTGAACAACATCGCTCTTTTCTGGTAAGTATTAATTTACTGTATTATAAGCTTGTTTTGCCTGGATTGTCAATACAATTTCTTTATAAAATACTTCGAAGATTTACAGAGCTGAATATCCGTAGCTGCTGACAATGGCATCGATTTTCTGCTGCCTCTGACACATTGGACATTTTGTAGATGAAT
>ENA-OQHD01000740-OQHD01000740.1-human-gut-metagenome-genome-assembly--contig:-NODE-740-length-10977-cov-2.834654_pt1 | contig 10977 bp, 17 predicted proteins | sample MGYA00242560_ERZ504711 | MGnify/ENA primary metagenome ERZ504711 (study PRJEB26092, sample SAMD00036198) | human gut metagenome | host: Homo sapiens | study: EMG produced TPA metagenomics assembly of... | reverse complement strand
TTTTACCCGAAGACGGCATACCGATCATAGTAATATTGGGTTTCATCCTGCACATCCTCCTGTTCTTCAGCGTTTCTTCTTTTTCACCGGTTTCTTTACAGAATATCCGAAGCTTCCCAGCTTCTTTCCCAGTTCAAAATATTCACCGTGGGAATAGGATACCAGACCGGAGGAATTTAAGTTAAATTTCCCCTTTGCATCCATGTACTGATTGTCAATGGTTACTCCCACTACCTGAGCCAGAAACAGGTCATGGCTTCCCAGTTCCTTTACCTCAGTTACCTTACACTCAATATTTACCGGACTTTCTGCGATGATCGGTGCATCCACAACCTGTGCTTCTTCTTTTGTCAGTCTTGCTTCTTTGAATTTATCAACATCTCTTCCTGAACGTACTCCGCAGAAATCCGTTGCTCTTGTTAACTGATTTTGTTGTCAGGTTGATCACAAATTCTCCACTATTCTTGATCATTTCATAAGAATGTCTCTCTGGGCGGACAGAAATGTACGTCATTGGCGGATTCGTACAGATCGTCCCTGTCCATGCGATCGTAATGATGTTATCCTGACCTTTATCTCTGCAAGTCACCATAACTGCTGGCAAAGGATAGATCATATTTCCAGGTTTCCATGAAGTTTTTGCCATATTTCTCTCCTAGAGTGCCGTTTTTAATATCCTGTCTTAATTGTTCCATATCGATATCTTCTGTGGAATGTTCTTTCCATCCGATCGTCACGTCATCCCCTTCATATCTTGGGATCAAATGCATATGGAAATGATATACTGTCTGACCTGCGATCAGTCCGTTGTTCTGTAAAACCATTTAATCCATCACAGTGAAGCACTTCTTTTAATGCTCTCGCAACAACTGTTGCTAACTGGAATAATTTTCCTGCTGTGATCGCATCAATCTCATAGATATCTTTAAAATGTTCTTTCGGAATGATCAGTACATGCCCCTTTGGATGCTGGTGCAATATCCATGATCACTTTAAACTCAGAGTTTTCATAAATTGTGTTTGATGGAATCTCTCCACCTGCGATCTTACGAAAAAATACAATCTTCTTTCTTCATATTATATACTTTGGGCATTCATTCTCAATCATCTTCACTATCCGTTATGCGTATTCACCCATACCTTATATTTCATTCTTTATACCGTATGCTTTATACGTAAGCTCCATCCTTGGCTTTTAACTGCTGACTTTCATTTGGCAGTTCTTGCAGTCGAAAGTGAGGCGGAAACGTTTTCCCGTCTGTTCCTACCAGGTAGTAGGGTTCCCGGTACGGGGAATGTCCCTTTTGATACGTAGGACACCAGCCCATGCTGTAACGCAGGCAATGTTTGCAGAACATGAGTACGGCTTCGGGTACGGCCTGCTTCTCGTATGCCGGTTCTACGGAAGCTACTCCGTGAGCCTGATAAAAGCTGCGGGCGGCGGTATTCATCACATTGCCCAGATAGGTCAGTGAAGTAGCAGGGCAAAGCATGGCTTGTCGGTTTCCAGACAGCCAACTCACGACGATAAGTAACACGCCGAGCCACAATCAGCCTATCTATCACCTGCCGACGCCAGTCTGCCACCACGGAAGCAGGAAGAAACCAGCTTTTCAGAGAGATTGAGCCTGATACCCGACGCCTCTTCTGATAAATGCCCGGCTACCTCGAAAGGGGTATTCCCCAACTTAGCCAGTTGGCTGCGCAGATTATCCGCCTGTGGCGTGCGTGCCGGTTCTTTCGGATAAGGGAAAGAGAGTGTCACGCGGTTATCATCTTCGTCCGCAGCCGTCAAGCTGAAACCGAAAGAAGTATCTGCCAACTCCCAACAAACACCGATTTTGCGTTCGGAGGATTTACGGGTAAGGATACGTTCAAACTCCTGGTCGAAATTGCGATAAAGCCGTGTACGAGGTTTGATGCGAGGCACTTCCCCTGCCGGATAGAGTTTGGTTACCATCCACCCAGTTGATACGGAAACCCTGCAAACGTCCTTGCTCGTCCAAAAAACAGACGCCGTCTCCGTTGTGGAAGGCTTCACGCCTGCCACCGTAATATATCCACCGCGCTGTTCCTTTAAAGTTCCCATCTCCTCTCCTAAAGATTTGGGCGTATCGAATGAAGTGATTTCCCCTCCCCTGCCTTGTAGGAAGTAATGCGTGAAACCACGGCTGAAGCTCTTGTCAAGCTGCGGTTGGAAGTCGAAATGGCAAGTACCCGAAGAAGCACGGGTATATTCCTTGCGACGGGCAAAAATGGCATCGAGCTTCCTACGGTAAGCCGCCGTCACATTCTTCACATAGGTCACATCCTTCAAGCGGCCTTCTATCTTCAGCGAAGTGGCTCCGGCATCCAGCAGTTCTTCCAACACCTCGCTTTGGTTGAGGTCCTTCAAAGAAAGCAGATGCTTATTACGCACAATGGTCTTGCCATCGGCATCTACCAGACTGAAGGGTAAACGGCAGAATTGCGCACATTCCCCCCAGGTTGGCACTCCGTCCGAAACAAGCCTGGCTGACATAGCACTGCCCGCTATAACTGACGCAAAGAGCCCCGTGTACAAAGACTTCGAGCGGCACGTCGGGACACGCCTCATGGATACCGCGTATCTCCTGCAAAGAAAGTTCGCGTGCCAACACCACCTGACGGAAACCGGCATCGGCAAGGAAACGTACTTTCTCCGGCGTACGGTTATCCATCTGCGTACTGCCATGCAACGGAATGGGCGGCAAATTCAACCGCGTAATCCCCATATCCTGTACAATCAGTGCATCCACACCGATGCGGTACAGCTCCCAAATCATCCTCTCCGTCTCTTTCAGCTCTTCTTCTTTCAGAATGGTATTGACCGTCACATAGATACGGACATTATACAGATGGGCATGCTCCACCAAAGCGGCAATATCCTCCAAAGAGTTGACAGCAGCCGCACGCGCACCGAACTTGGGTGCACCGATGTATACCGCATCTGCCCCATGATTCACTGCTTCTATGCCACACTCCAAATTCTTGGCAGGAGCCAGCAGCTCTATTTTACGTTGCTTTATCATCGTTTAGTTACGAGTAACTCACCCTATTTCATTAATATTATACGGCGTCTCCTGATATACAAAATAATTCAGCCAATTGGAGAACAACAGATTGGCATGGGCACGCCAACGCACCAGCACTCCTTTGTCCGGGTCATCGTCCACATAGTAGTTACGGGGTATCTCAATGGGCAGGCCCTTATTCAAGTCACGGCGATACTCTGTATCCCAAATGTCAGCGGGGGAGTATTCCGCAAATGGGCCGGTCACGAAGAACTCACGCCCTCCACGGGCCACCGCCATATATACACCAGCATCCTCCGACTCGGAAAGCAGCGTCAATTCCGGAACCTTCTGTATATCTTCCCGGCGCACTTCCGTGTGGCGGCTATGCGGCACATAGAACATATCATCAAATCCACGGAAAATGGGATGCAACGGTTGCAAGGTACGATGTTCAAAGATACCGAACATCTTCTTATCCAGTGCATACTTCGGCACTCCATAATGATGATAGAGCCCTGCCTGCGCCGCCCAGCAGATGTAGAGCGTAGAGGTGACATGCGTACGCGCCCAGTCGAAGATTTCAGTAATCTCATCCCAATAAGTCACCTCCTCAAAACTCCATCTGCTCTACCGGAGCACCGGTGATAATCATGCCATCGTACTTTTCACCGCGCATCTTGTCGAAATCCGTATAGAATGTTTTCATGTGTTCTATCGGAGTGTTCTTGGAAGTATGGCTTTTTATCTTCATGAACGAGATTTCCACCTGAAGCGGAGTATTGGAAAGCAGACGCACCAGGTCCGTTTCCGTTGTAATCTTTAGCGGCATCAAGTTCAGAATCACGATACGCAGCGGACGGATATCCTGCTGGGTTGCCCGGGAATTGTCAATGACAAAAATATTCTCCTCTTTCAGCAACTCGATAGCGGGTAGTTTATCGGGTAAATTTAAAGGCATGAGTTTATATCTATGGTTTAACTTATTACTGTCTACGATTTTTAGCGTGTAAAGTTAGGCTAAAAAAATCAGAGTGTGATAAATAAATTATAAAAGTTTTATCGATTTATCCCTCTTCATTTAACACGTTTAATTACATTTGTACCCGAAACCTATTAAAGTTATTAAAAATAAGATTAAAAAGCACTGCGGCATCAAGCGTGATACTGATAATTAGCATCCAAAAGCGTAAAAGACTTTTCCATACCGGTTATAGCTCTGCTAAATCCACATTTTTAAGACAAGGTTCATTGAGTATAATTGGGAAAGCGGAAAAACCGTTGACCCCACAATAATAATACAATGAAAAAACTTATTCTTGCAAGAGGAGTCTTGGCTGCCTCTTTATTCTGCTGCATGTCCTTAGGGAATACAGCTTGTGTGAACCGGATTGACGAAGAATCAGAAGCGGAAATCGAGGAAGGGACGACACCTATCACGTTCTCTATCAAAATGGAAAAGGCCAGTACCAAGGTCACAAACACCGCCTTTGAAAAAGGAGACAGAATGGGCTTGTTTGCAACCACTTCCTCCGGCTCCATCAAGGGAAAACGGTATATTGACAATCTGGCCCTGGAATATACGGAAGGCTCCACACTGGTTCCCAAAAAGACAGTATTCTATCCGGAAGGAGATGTGTCACTGGACTTTATCAGTTACCACCCTTACCAAACCGAAGGGGTAGCTGCCGGTACACCCGTTCTTCCCGTATCTGTGCAGATAGACCAGAGCAATGAGAAAAACCGCGCACAAAGTGACTTCTTGGTAGCTAAAGCGCAAGGATCACCAGTAAAACCAAATCTGTAACCCTGGAGTTCCAACACAAGCTGTCCAAACTGGCAATCTCTCTGACACCCGACGCAAGCAACTCTGCCAATGATTTGCTGAAAGCCAATCCGCGTATCATCGCAACCGGGCTCAAGACCTCGGCCGATTATAATCTGGAAGACGGGACTTTCAGTAATCTTACGGGGACACAAGACATCATAGCCTCCGGCGAATGGAGCGTCAAAGACAACAAACTTACCGGCAAGGAATTCATCATCATACCCCAAACGATAAATGATGGCAAGCAATCCTTCATTATGGAGTGGAGCGGACGTATATACAGTTGTGCAATACCCGAAGTGGAAATGAGTAGCAGCACGCAATGTATCATTAACATATCAGCCATGCAGAGCAACAGCAACGTACTGAGCAGTTTTGCCGGAAAAATCAAGGAATGGAGCAGCCTCCCTCCCATCGACACCGACAATATGGAAGATTACACTGCCATACATATCTCCGCTCTCTCCTTTTCTCTTTCAAATGTGTACAGAATTTATCACGAAGGGATACCCATTGCAGAAGTCTGCAAGGAATATCTCAAATCAGCGTCATTGACTTCCAGAGCCGTTATAGCCTATCCCATAGGCGAAAATGAAAAGACCGACCTGAGCAATGGAGTCATTCTACAGCTTGCAGACCGTAAAGACACCATCTGCGGAGGAAGAATAAGCTGGAATACAGACGACTATGGATTTACCTACACTAAAGGGGAATATACCGGCATAGACAAGCTCTATATAGACAATAACCATAAGCTACTTCTGGATAAACCGGAAAACGCCATCAAAGTGAATGTGGCATGCTACACCCTTCGAGACATCAGAAAAGGAGTGTCTACCGAATACCCCATTGTCAAGATTGGAGCCCAATACTGGATGGGTAAAGAGCTCCATGCCACCACCTACCGTGACGGAGCTCCCTTGAAAAAACAGAGTGACTTGGGAACAGACAAAGCCGGATATTACAAGCCGGACAAATATGACATTTATTTTTACAATGGAGAATCCATACTGGCAGGAGAGCTGGCTCCCGAGGGCTGGAAAATTCCATCGGATGCAGACTGGGAAACAGCTGAAAAACTACACCGGCAACGATGCCTCCATACTAAAAGCAGGAGAATGGCAGGCAATGGTATTCCGGTGAAGTTGCCCCCGTCAACAACCATACCCGGTTCAAATGCTTTCCCGGTAGGAATGTGGTACAACAAAGGACACAACAGCCCCAATAAAATGACCGCCTTTTGGAGTTGGGATCATACAAAGCATACCCTTTCGGAAAGCACCATTTATTTTCTCGGCGAAAGCGACGAGTTTGTATCAAGCGCTGCCCATGTCACCGGCAAGCCCTACTATAAAGCTCTTTCCATCCGCTGTATAAAAGAATAGCCGGCAATTTCGGCATTTCTCATTTCTTTTTTGTATTTTTGTTCCCAATGTGCAAGATTTTTGCCAATCGGACAAAGATAACGAAAGAGAAATGAGAGTAATCGACCTGATAAACAGTAACGAAAAAAACAGCTTTTTCCTTTGAAATATTGCCACCACTGAAAGGTACGGGCATCGAAAAGCTGTATCAAACCATAGATACGTTACGGGAATTCGACCCCAAATACATCAACATCACCACGCACCGCAGCGAGTACGTGTACAAAGACCTCGGCAACGGATTGTTCCAGCGAAACCGCCTGCGCCGCCGCCCCGGCACCGTAGCCGTAGCTGCTGCCATCCAGAACAAGTACAACATCACCATGGTGCCGCACATCCTTTGCAGCGGCTTCACCCGCGAGGAGACGGAGTACGTGCTGCTCGACCTGCAATTCCTCGGCATCACCGACCTGCTGGTGCTTCGTGGCGACAAGGCAAAGCACGAATCCTCTTTTATCCCCGTGGGCAACGGTTACCACCACGCCGTCGAACTACAAGAGCAAATCAACAACTTCAATAAAGGTATTTTTGTGGACGGCTCCGAGATGAAAGTTACCAATACCCCGTTTTCATACGGTGTGGCGTGCTATCCGGAAAAGCATGAAGAAGCCCCCAACATGGATACAGACATCTACTGGCTGAAGAAAAAAAAGTGGAAATGGGGTGCAGAAGTATGCCGTGACCCAGCTCTTCTACGACAACCGGAAAATATTTCGACTTCGTGGAACGTGCCCGTCAAGCCGGTGTCACCATCCCGATTATCCCGGGCATCAAGCCCTTCAAGAAGCTGTCACAACTCAGCATAATAATGAGAAACTCGCGGAGCGTGTTTCTCATAGTTGGGAAGGAAAATAAGGAACCTATGGGGCAGAATCTGAGTTTTCGAAAGAATAACAGAAGAAAGAAAAAGAAGAAGCCGCAGATGAAGAAGGAAAAATCATCTGAAATTTACAAACCGAAGTAAGAAATTAAAGTTTGAAAAGAAGAATTATCATATAACAAAAAATTCTTTGATTCTCGCAGGAGAGATACTATGCGTTTGTCTGGTGGCAGTACTTTTGATTGCATTTTTCGGGCATCGTGTAAGCAATGCAGGAGATGCCATGAGTCCGACAATTGAAAATGGAGAGGTTGTTCTTGTAGATCGTCTGATCGTGGATATGAAGACACCTTCCAGAGGAACTGTGGTGGCATTTCGACCAGACGGAAACCGCGAAGTTCATCTTTTAATTAGAAGGATTGTCGGTCTTCCGGGAGAGACTATCCAGATCAAGGATGGAACTGTTTATATTAATGGGAAAGAGCAGAAGAAACATATTCATGTATCAGAGATAAAAAACTGCGGGGATAGCTTCTGATGAGATAAAGCTTGGCAAAGACGAGTACTTTGTGCTCGGAGATAACGAGGAGTCAGGCGAAGACAGCAGATCTGAGACGGTCGGAGTGGTAAAGGCAGATGAGATCTATGGAAAGGTCTGGTTCAATGTAAGCTCCGGGGAACATTTCGGATTTGTAAAAAGATAAAATAGAATGAAAAAATAACAGGAGGAATGCAATGCATTTTCAGTGGTATCCTGGCCATATGACAAAGGCCAGAAGAATGATGCAGGAGAATATTAAGCTGATCGATCTGATTATTGAGCTGGTGGACGCAAGAGTGCCGCTCAGCAGTCGTAATCCGGACATTGATGAGCTTGGAAAGAATAAGGCGAGACTGATTCTTTTGAATAAGGCAGATCTTGCGGAAGACAGAAGAAATGATGAGTGGATGGAATATTTCAAGAAGCAGGGATATTCTGTCGTGAAAGTGAATTCTAAGAAAGGCGGCGGAATCAAGTCGATCCAGTCTGTGATCCAGGAAGCATGTAAGGAGAAGATGGAACGTGACAGAAAGCGTGGAATCCTGAACCGTCCGGTACGTGCCATGGTGGTAGGAATTCCGAACGTAGGAAAATCTACCTTTATCAATGCGCTGGCAGGAAAAAGCTTGTGCAAAAAGCAGGAAATAAGCCTGGAGTGACAAAGGGAAAACAGTGGATCCGTCTGAATAAGAATGTAGAACTTTTGGATACACCGGGAATTCTCTGGCCGAAGTTTGAAGACCAGACAGTAGGTTTGCGTCTTGCATTTATCGGTTCGATTAAAGACGAGATTCTTCAGACAGAAGAACTGGCAAGTGAGCTTGTGAAATTTTTAAATCAGTCATATCCGGGAGTTCTTGAAGAGAAGTACACGATAGAATCTTCAGATGATAATTATGAAGTGTTAAGAAGAATTGCAGAAAGCAGACACTGTCTGGTCAGAGGAAGCGAATTAGATGTGGAAAAAGCAGCGGCAATTCTTTTGGATGATTTCCGTAATGGCCGCCTTGGAAGGCTTACACTGGAGCTTCCAGAGGAGAACTAATACGGTATGAAAGAAATTATAAAAGAACTGTCGGGATGGCTTCTGTATATTGTACTGATCATTGCTCTTACATGGACCGTGGTTACCTTTGTGGGGCAGAGAACAGAAGTCAGTGGTTCTTCTATGGAAACTACACTGTCAGATAAGGATCAGCTGATTGTTGATAAAATGACTTACCGCTTCAGAGATCCGAAACGATATGACATCGTAGTATTTCCATATCAATATCAGGACAATACCTATTATATTAAGCGGATCATCGGGCTGCCGGGAGAGACAGTACAGATTTTATCCGGAATGGTTTACATTGATGGGATGCGTCTGGATGAACATTATGGGAATGAAATAATGGAGAATCCGGGCATTGCAGAAGAACCATTAACACTGGGGGAGGATGAATATTTTGTACTTGGAGATAATCGGAATAACAGCAGCGACAGCAGAGCATCCGATGTTGGTTTGATCCATAGAAAAGATCTGATCGGAAGGGCATGGATTCGCGTGTGGCCATTGAGCCAAATTGGGGTGATACATCATGAGTAAAAGTATTAGCGAGATCAAGATAGAATTTGAACAGGCAGGAGAACAACAGTGGGAAGCACTTTGTCAGGAATACGAGACGGATTCCAGAACAGGTGTAAAAAATCTGACAGCAAGATATCGGAAGAAGCAGCAGGCACTTGTTCAGGAGAGAGAACGCCTCGAGGTAATGAAAACATTCGAGAGAAAATATGCGGATTATAGTTTTATCTGTGGAATTGACGAGGCAGGAAGAGGTCCTCTGGCAGGACCGGTAGTAGCCGGTGCAGTGATTCTCCCAAAGGATTGTGAGATTCTCTATCTGAATGATTCAAAAAAATCTGTCTGCTGCAAAGAGAGAAGAGTTGTATGATGAGATTATGGAGAAAGCGGTTGCAGCGGCAGTAGGTATGGCAAGTCCGGCGAGAATCGATGAAATTAATATTCTACAGGCAACTTATGAGGCAATGCGTGAAGCAATTTCAAAGCTGGCAGTAGAACCAGGGATTCTTTTGAATGATGCTGTGACGATTCCGGAGATGATCATTCCGCAGGTTCCGATTATTAAAGGAGATGCGAAGAGTGTGTCTATTGCAGCGGCAAGTATTCTTGCAAAAGTGACAAGGGATCGGCTGATGGTAGAATATGATAAAGTGATGCCAGAGTATGGATTTGCAGGCCATAAAGGATATGGATCCAAAGAACATATTGAGGCAATCAAGAAATATGGACCGACACCGATACATAGAAAGACATTTATCAAGAAGTTTATTTAATGATATCAGGGTTGTATAAAAGAAAGAGCTGCCAATGGCAGCTCTTCTTAAATCCGAAAGTTCGACGGATTAGAAGAGGGGAATCAGGTAGATGAAGGATCCGAAAAAAGAAAAGAATAACCGCAAGACAGGTGGAAACTATGAGCAGGCAGCAGGTTTTTATCTGGAACAGCATGGCTATCAGATACTACAGTACAATTATCGCTGTCGCATAGGAGAGATTGATATTGTTGCAAAAGAGGGGGAGAATCTGGTATTCTGTGAAGTGAAGTACAGGACTGGTCCTGGCAAGGGGAGTCCGCTGGAAGCTGTAGATGCAAGAAAGCAGAGAAAGATATTTCAGGCAGCAATGTATTATCTGACGGAACATCATATTAGTGATGTCCCATGCAGATTTGATGTGATCGGTATTGAAGGGACAAGGATCCAGCTGGTGAAGAATGCATTTTGCGGATAGAGAAGAAAGGACAGAATATGAGTTTAGGATTGATTTATAAGAACGCGGCACATATTTTTGATGAAGTAGAAAATGAAAACTCCTTATCTGGAATATCCATTGTTTCAGGAGACGGGCATTGTAACGAGTGCTTTTTCTACACGACTTGGAGGAGTCAGTGAGGGCTATTATTCTTCTCTGAATCTAAGCTTTGATCGTGGAGATGACCCGGCAAGGGTATTAGAGAATTTTTAAAACGGATTGGAGCATCAATGGGCGTCGCTGTAGAAGATATGGTTCTGTCAAAGCAGACACATACAACGAATGTCCGTGTGGTTACAAAGGAAGATAAGGGAAAACGGTGTTATGCGGGAACGCAATTATACAGATGTGGATGGGATGATCACAAATGTTCCGGGAATCTGTCTTGTGACTTCCTATGCAGATTGTGTACCACTTTACTTTGTGGATCCGGTGAAAAAGGCAATCGGGCTGAGTCATTCCGGCTGGAGAGGAACTGTTGGAAAGATTGGAAAAAATACTGTTCAGCTGATGC
>ENA-OQHD01000739-OQHD01000739.1-human-gut-metagenome-genome-assembly--contig:-NODE-739-length-10978-cov-3.584647_pt1 | contig 10978 bp, 12 predicted proteins | sample MGYA00242560_ERZ504711 | MGnify/ENA primary metagenome ERZ504711 (study PRJEB26092, sample SAMD00036198) | human gut metagenome | host: Homo sapiens | study: EMG produced TPA metagenomics assembly of... | reverse complement strand
CCCTTTTTCCTTATCTTATTGTCACAGGACTTTTGTTGAAAACAGATGGTGCTGCTGTTGTCTCACGTCTGCTTTTCCGTCCTTTCCATCTGCTCTTTGGAACTTCCTTCTATGGAAGTTTCGCCGTTCTGTCCGGCGTTTTTATGCGGTTATCCAATGGGTGCAAAAATCATTGCCGACCTTCTTCTTCAAGGGAAAAATTTCTCTTGAAGAAGCTTCTTACCTGCTGTCCTTCTGTAATAATGCAAGTCCATCTTTCATTATTACTTTTCTTGTTTAAATACAATTCATCAGAAAGCTTTCTGCATTCCCGCTTTACTGCTTCATTTTCGGAACTATGATCCTCTTAAGCTTTCTTCAACGGATTCTAAGACATTTCATCGAAAAATAAAGATTGGATTTTCCCGGAAATGTCCGAAGTTTTCACACAGGAGAATTCCAATTTTTTTCAAAACCACTGACGCACAAAATGAATTTTTCCGTGTTAGAATCCTGTATCCTGAACAGTTCAGAAACGCTTGTAAAAGTCGGAGGTTACCTGATGATCTTTTCTGTACTTCTTGCATTATTGGAACTTCTGCCGATTCGTTCACCTGGTTTTCTTCTCCTGAAATCTTCTCTTGAGATGACAAACGGAGTTCTTCTCCTGTCTCAAAGTCTTTCCCACCCCCAGGTTCTTTATCCGTTGCTTCTCGCACTTACCTCTTTTGGTGGATGGTGTTCCGTTGCCCAGACACAATCCATGATTGCCGGTACAGGACTTAAACTTTCTTCTTATATAATACAAAAACTGACCGCCGCACTGGCAGTCAGTCTTTTGACATTTCTCTATCTGAAATTTTTATAATACAATGTAATGACTACCTCAGGTCTCCCTGTCCATTCTCATCATAATATCCGTCATCGGATGGAACTTCAAGTTCTGAACGGTTAGAGCGAACTGTATCGTAGCACTCCTGTAAAGAATTGATCAATCCGTCATACTTTGTTGTATAACTGTCCAAAGTATGTCCGATAATGCTTTCTGCATTTGCAAGAAGATCATCTGTATACTGGATCGCACCAACGCGGATTGTATTTGCATCCATTGTTGCGTTATCAAGAATCTCCTGTGCCTGTGCTGTTGCCTGAGTTACGATCTCATTTGCCTGAGCATATGCCTGCTGCATGATCTCATGCTCACTGACAAGCTCTGTTGTCTGAACCTGTGCTTCCTCGATCATTGCATCTGCTTTTGCCTTTGCATCAGCAAGAATCGCATCTCTGTTCGCAATAATCTTCTGATAACGTTTGATCTCATCCGGTGTCTTCATACGAAGTTCGCGAAGTAACTCATCCAGATGCTCCTTATTTACAATAATCTTTGTTGTAGACAACGGCTGAAACTTACAATCTCTGTCTATATATTCTTCAATTTCTTCAATGATCTGTTCAATACGGCTGCTCATTGTTACACTCTCCTTTTTTTGCTTTCATCTTTTCTCTGAGTGCGATCTCGACGGCTTCCGGCACAAACTGTGATACGTCTCCCCCAAAAGGCGGCAATCTCCCGCACTGTAGTCGAACTTAAGTAAGAATATTCTATACTTGTTGTCAGAAACATGGTCTCTATATCAGGCTTCATCCTCTGATTCGTCTGCGACATCTGCAGCTCATATTCAAAATCGGTAATCGCACGTAATCCCCTGATAACCACATCTGCACCTATCTGTTCCGCAAAGTCTACCAGCAATCCATCAAATGGTATAATCTCAACATTCGGCAGATCTTTCGTCACTTCCTTTAACATTTTAACACGTTCTTCTACAGAAAACAACGGCATTTTTGCTTTATTATTCAGTACTCCGACAATTAATTTGTCTACGATTTTACAAGATCTGCAAATGATATCATAATGTCCACGGGTAACGGGGTCAAAAACTTCCCGGATAAATTGCTTTTAACATACTTCTTCCTTTCCGGCTTTCTCAATAAATACATGCTTGTTTGTCTTATATCTCTTCTCTTTGATCAAAGAATATCCCAATTCTGGAAGATATCCAAAATCTGTATCTAACGAAGCTTCTACGATGATCACCGTATCTTCATAGATCAGATCCGATCCTGCAAGGTATTCCAGAACTCTTTTCTCAAATCCCATATTATACGGTGGATCCATGAATACAAAGTCAAAAACCTTTTCACCTTCCAACTGATATAATGCGTTCATCACATCCTTTGTCAGTGTAAGTCCCTTCTTCTCCAGACGTGTGAATTTCAAATTCTCCTTGACACATTCCATCGCCTTAGGATTTTTCTCTACAAATACTGCTTCTTTTGCTCCCCTGCTGAGAGCCTCTATTCCGATTCCGCCACTTCCTGCAAACAAATCAAGGAAAATACAGTCATACATCTGCGGACTTATCATATTAAACAAAGTCTCTTTGATCCGGTCCGTTGTCGGTCTTGTCTCTATCCCCTCAAGAGTCTTCAGTTTTAGGCTTCTTGCGCTTCCTGCAATTACTCTCAAATATCGACACCTCCTGTCATTAACTATGGTGAATTTTAGCAGAAAAAAGCACCCGGGTCAATGCCGAGTGCTTTTCTCTTTTTCATTCTTGTGTTCTTTTTACTGTACATGACAGTTTTTGAACCGCTTTTCTGTCTGATGCAGACCGCTTCTGCAGACGATTTTTCTTCGCCTGTTACTTTTCTGCCATCTGCTTCTCCTGCTGTTCAATCATCCTTTTTAACCATATAACCGCCGACAGAACCATTCTGTTTTGATGTGAGGTCTCCATTGTAGCCGTCTGTTAACGGAACTCCCAACTCGGATGCTACTTCGTACTTGAACTTGTTCATAGCTCCTTTCGCCTCAGGTACTGCTGTTTTGTTAGATGAACGACTTGCCATGATCTTTTTCCTCCTTTTGCATTTTGTAACTTTACTATTTAGCTTTGTTACGCTGTTAGTATGTGGAGGAAAATTAATTTTAAACTGGTAACTTCTGGCAATCACTGATGCAGTCGAATTGCTCCATTGCTGTACAATTGCTGTAATCCGCAAACATCACAATGTTGTTTCCAGCATGATCTCATCCAGTTTTATCCGTAAATGTTCTTTCAATTTGCGATGCTCAGGGAATTCCAGTTCCGGATCATCCAGAAGAAGTCTGTCTGCCTCTTCACTTGCGTTTTGAAGCAGCTTTGCATCTTGAAATACATCGGCAACTTTAAAATCAAGCACGCCACTCTGCCGGATTCCAAAAAGATCCCCCGGACCACGCAGTCGGAGATCTTCACTTGCAATAAAGAAACCATCATTTGAATGATTCAGGATATCTAACCGTTCCTTCGTTTCTTTTGATTTCGATGCTGTCATGAAAATGCAATAGGACTGATACTTTCCACGACCAACTCTTCCTCTCAACTGATGAAGCTGCGCCAGCCCGAAACGCTCTGCATTTTCGATCATGATTACTGTCGCATTCGGCACATCAATTCCCACTTCAACAACTGTTGTTGAAACAAGCACCTGGATTTCATTTCTTCCAAATGCATTCATCACTTCATCTTTCTCTTTTTCCTTCATCTTTCCATGCAGAAAGCTGACATTGATTGAATCTCCCAACGTTTCTGAAAGCATCTCGCAATAATCGATAACATTTTCCGCTTCCATTGCTTCACTTTCTTCAACCATTGGACAGATCACATAGCACTGACGTCCTTGTGCCACCTGTTTTCTTATGAATTCATAGGCCTTCGGACGGTATCCTGTATCCACAACACAGTTTTTGATCGGAAGACGGTTCTTCGGGAGCTCATCGATCACAGAAATATCCAGATCACCATAAAGAATAATTCCAAGTGTTCTCGGAATCGGTGTCGCACTCATTACGAGAATGTGTGGCAGGTTTCCTTTACCTGCAAGCATTTCTCTTTGTTTTACGCCAAAACGATGCTGTTCATCCGTCACCACAAGTGCCAGATTGTGATAGATTGCTTTCTCCTGTATCAATGCGTGTGTTCCTATAATAATTGACGATTCCCCACTCTCAATCCGGGCATAAGCTTCTCTCTTTTCTTTTGCTTTCATAGATCCGGTCAAAAGTTCTGCCCGCAGTGGGATCTGATACTGTTCCAACATGTCTTTGATATTTTCAAAATGCTGTCTTGCAAGTACCTCTGTCGGTGCCATTAACGCTCCCTGATAGCCGTTCAATCCTGCAAACAGTAATCCAAGAACTGCCACGATTGTTTTACCTGATCCAACATCCCCCTGAACAAGTCTGGACATGACATATTGACTTTTCATGTCTTTCTGCATATCATCCCATACCCGCAGCTGTGCAGCCGTCAGTTCATACGGCAGTTGTCTCAGGAATTCGCTGATTTGAGGCTGATCTTCAAAATGGAATCCGTTCTTCATCCTGTCCTGTGTATTTTTAATCTGGCGCAGAGAAAGAATAAAAACAAGAAATTCCTCAAAAACAAATCGTTGTCTTGCCGCAAGAAATGCTTCTTTATTCTCCGGGAAATGCATCTCCCGCACAGATTGTTCATAAGGCCGGAAATGATATTTCTTCGTAAATTCATCCGGAAGAAAGTCATCCTGTTCCCGCACCTGTTCTAATGCCTGACGTAGTGCTTTGATTACTGCATTGTTTGTCAGACCTGCTGTCAATCCATAAACAGGCTGCATGGTGTTGATTTTTTCCTGATAACGAACTGCCGGATCATAAATCTCCGGATGTTCCATCACAAGGGAATCTCTTTTCTTCACAACCCTGCCGCGAAGAACAACTGCTCCTTTTCGCCCAAGTGTATTTCTTAAAACGGCATTCGAAACCAGATTACCTTTATTGTTCCTGTCAGATCCTTTAAATATGCAGTCGTGATCTGTCTTCCTTTTCCCGGAGAAACCTGTACACGCCCAAAAACACTGCCGCAGATCGTGCAGACTTTGCCTTCCTCCACTTCACTGATCGGAACCGGTTCTCCAAAATCTCATACCCTCTCGGATAATAATGAATCAGGTCATCCACTGTGTAAACTCCGATTTTTCGAAGAGCTTCTCCGTTTTTTCGCCCACACCTTTGATTGTTCCAACTCCTGCTTTTTACTCATTTATGTCTGTCTCCTAAACAAAATAACCGGAACACTTTCCCAAATGTCCCGGTCTGTTCCTGATTTTATTACAGTACTGCTGTTCTGTCTCTTACTGACAGTTCTCCTTATTCAACAGAAAGTACATAATAGTAGATTGGCTGTCCACCGGAATGTACATCAACATCTACATCCGGATATAAATCTTCAATCTCCTGTGCAAAGTTCTCTGCACTCTCCTCCTGTACATCCTGACCATAATACAGACTGATCAGCTCTGTGTCTTCATCCACCAGCTGTGCAAGCATCTCATTTTGTTGTCTCTTCCACAGACTGTCCGACAGCAAGAATTCCACTGTCTCCGATTCCCATGATATCTCCCTCATGGATCTCTTTGTCATCAATGTGTGTATCACGGACTGCATAAGTAACCTGTCCTGTCTTCACATTTCCAATTCCTTCGATCATTGCTTCCAGATTCGTCTGTGCGTCTGCATCCGGCATATAGTTAATAATCGCAGTAATTCCCTGCGGAACTGTCTTGGAAGGTACTACAATAATATCCTTATCCTCTGTCAGTGTCTGTGCCTGATTAGCAGCAAGAATAATGTTCTTGTTGTTCGGAAGGATAAAGATATGTTCTGCGTTCACCTGATCGATCGCATTAAGCATGTCTTCTGTACTTGGATTCATTGTCTGACCGCCTTCGATAATGTAGTCAGCTCCAAGCTCACGGAAAATCTCATTCATTCCTTCTCCGATAGAAACTGCAATAAATCCGACTTCTTTGCGCGGCTCCGCCTTTTTCGCTTCAGCCTGCTGTGCAGCCAGCTTCTCCGCATCTTTGATCAATCTCTCCTGATGCTCTTCTCTCATATTATCAATCTTCATACGTGAGAGCTGTCCGTATGTCAGCGCTTTCTGGATTGCAAGTCCCGGATCATTCGTGTGTACGTGGATCTTAACAATATCATCATCCGCTACACATACGATAGAATCTCCGATAGACTCCAGATATGCTTTGAACTCTGTCTCATCTTTCGCTGTGAATTCTTTCTCCAGCATGATGATAAACTCTGTACAATATCCGAATTTAATCTCTGTTTCTGCCTGTTCAGAAGGCTTCACCATCTTTGTGCCGGCACTTGCCTCGATTGCAGAATAATCAATCTCTTTTCCCTGGAATGCATCGTATGCACCACGCATCACTTCCAGAAGTCCCTGTCCACCGGAATCTACTACGCCTGCTTCTTTTAATACCGGAAGCATCTCCGGTGTCTTTTCAAGGACTTCCTGTGCATAGTTGATCACTTCTGAAATAAATGTATTCAGATCTTCTGTTGTCTCTGCAAGCTCTGCCGCCTTCTGGGATGCTCCCTTTGCTACAGTAAGAATTGTTCCTTCCTTCGGCTTCATAACAGCCTTATAAGCAGTTGCAGTTGCACGTTCACATGCCTTCGCAAGTGTAATTGTGTCAATCTCTTTATGTTCCCTGATCTCCTTTGTAAAGCCACGAAGAAGCTGGGACAAGATAACTCCGGAGTTACCTCTTGCTCCACGAAGAGAGCCTGAAGAAATTGCTTTTGCAATCGCCACCATATCAGGATTCTCCAGCGCCTTTACTTCTTTTGCCGCTGACAAGATCGTCAGTGTCATATTTGTTCCTGTATCACCATCCGGCACCGGAAATACGTTCAATTCATTAATGAACTCCTTCTTTGCCTCAAGATTCGCTGCTCCCGCAAGAAACATCTTCTGAAGCAATTCGGTGTTTATCGTTTTAACAGCCACAATTGTTCCTCCTTAATCTATCACTCTGACACCTTCAACGAAGATGTTGATCTTATCTACTTTCATACCAGTAAATTCTTCTACCTTATATTTTACATTATTCATAAGGTTGTCAGAAACTGAAAGAATATTCACTCCATAGGAAACGATCACATGAAAATCAAGCGTAATTACATTATCTTCTGTGATCTCAACATGAATTCCCCTTGTCAGGCTTTCTCTTTTCAAAAGATGCACAAGGCCATCTTTCATATTAACTGCTGCCATTCCTACTATGCCAAAGCACTCAATTGCCATTGAGCCTGCATATTTTGCAATGACTTCAGGATTGATTGTAATGATTCCAAGATCTGTACTCATACTTCCCTTCATCATATATTCCCTCCAATTCTATAGGTTCTTTCCATATATAACATGACTATTATACTATTACTTTTTGTTTTTTACAATACAGTTTTGATTTTTTTAAAATAACACTTGCATTACTCGAAAGTTTCTGATAGAATATCATTGTTATGAGTCTAAAAGACCAGTTTAGATTGTTAGGAGGTGCAGTCATGGCTAAATGTGCTATTTGTGAAAAATGGGTGCTCATTTTTGGAAAACAATGTAAGCCACTCTCATAGAAGATCACCAAAAATGTGGAAATCAAATGTGAAGTCTGTAAGAGTTAAGACAGAGGGCGGTTCTCAGAAAATGTACGTTTGTACTTCTTGCCTGAGATCAGGACTCGTTGAGCGTGCTTAATTCTCGTTTGATGATTCAATATGACACGGTATAAAGAACTTTATCTGTTTATTCGGATAAAGTTCTTTTTTTAATCTGCAGAACAAACAATATGCCAGTACAATACCGGTAATTGCGATCACAGTTCCCCATAAGACATCAGAAAGCAGCATCATGACGATCATTCCTGCTGCAAACCAAAACAATGCAAATCCGAAAAACTTTCTTCACAATACTGCTCCCAATATTTTCTATATTCTAGTAACTATTTTATTCTGCATCCAGAATATCTGCTACATCTTCTTCTGTTAATTTTTCATCTTTTGATGTAAAACGGTCTACCACATCAGGTACCATATCCAAAAGTTTTGTAATTGTATCCTGATTCTTGATATTCACAAGTTTCGTCTTTCCATCCTGAATAACGATCACAGCACTCGGTGTGATCTTTCCACCGATTCCACCGCCTGCTCTGTCTTTCTTTTCAGCGTTAAAAGAACCTGCTCCAATACCAAAAGAAACATCTACCAATGGAAGAATGATTGTTCCATTGATATGGATCGCATCTCCGACAACTGTCTTTGATGAAACAACGCTGTCCATTCCCTGAAAGAGTGATTCTACTGTTTCTTTAAATTTGTTTCCGTCTGCCATAATCCTGACTCCTCTCATTTTATATATTTTCTAATGTGTTTGTAGGTAATCTTCACATCTTTATTCCAGAATAGCTTCCATGCAGGAACAGCAAAGTAAATAACCCGAATCTTCCCTTCTGCAGATGCATTTCCCTCCAGCTTTCGTTCTTCAAAATCCGGCTGAATCTGAACATACTCACCAATCAGTCCGTAAATGCTCCCCAAAAAATGCTAACATATATCCTGTCCAGGAAGGATCACTGAATCCAAATGTAACATTCGCCTGAAGCTTTTTAGGCTTCAGAACATGTAACAGATGGCATAGTTCTTTCTTCACTGCCTCGAATGCCCGTTGATGTTTCTCGTAAGTTAAAAAAGGCGGTCAGAAATTCTTTTTTCTCTCCTGCTTTTTTTGATAGTACCACAGAGTTTCTGAAATGTATATTTTGATTTTTTTGCAATTTAGATTCTGTCTGTACGTTTTCGGACCTGCGCTCCTCTCGAACTTTCGTCTTTTCTGTCCCTGATTCTTTTCTATCCCTGGCTCTTTTTCTATCTTTGTCCCTTTTTCTGATGCTTTCGCAATTTTCACATCTTTTTCCGGTGGATTATTCTTTACTTCCGTCTTCTTACCTTCCAAAGGTTCTTTTTCCAACGGCTCAGAAACCACCGGCTTCTCTGACGTTTCCTTTTGTTCCTCTTCCGAACTGTCAAATTTCTTCCAGGCAAGACGAAGCTTCCATTTTAATTCTCCATGTTCATAAGACGCTGATCCGGAAATCAGATGAAACAGCCAACTGACCTTTCCATATGCCACAAGGGTATCAAGTGTATTCTCCCCTTTTGCAGAAAATCTGTATTTCACCGGATAAAACAAGATTGTTAAAATCAGTAAGAGTAAAATTACGAGCAAAAAAGAAGAATCCATCCAATTATTTTCAGTATAAGAAACAGGATATGTATCATACGCTTCGAATCTCCTTTTTCTCAAACTCTTCCTGACGATCCAAAAGGAACTTTCTCAAGTTTACCTCTCCCGTCTTCTCATATGCTTCTTCCGCAATCCTTTCGATCAGACTCAATGCGCCATCATACCCATTCGCAATTCCAACAATAAATAAAGATGCATTGTCAAATATATGTTGCTTTAAAAGAAGCGACGAATAATATTCTAAATGGTTCTGCTTTCCCTGTGAAAGCGTAATTACATAGACAGAAGGCTGCAGTTTATTTTTCTGCAATTTTTTATTAATTTCAGTTTTTTCTCTTCCCAGCCTTCGCTGACATATAAATCACAGAAAAATTTTGTCTGCATCTTTTCTCCTCCCATTAGTTGTAATAGGCGTCTAAAATATCCCCGGCGATTGCCACTGCTTTTCCGCTGGAACTTCCATCCGAACCTTCTGTGATCACACTGATTACCAGATCCGGATTATCCACATTTGTAAATCCCATAAACCAGGAATGTGTCTTTTCTCCATCTGACATACTGTACTCTGCTGTTCCCGTTTTTCCTGCAGCAGTATAGGATCTTCCTTTTAAGACAGATCCTGTTCCTTCCTCTACAACAGCTGTCATATACTCTTTCAATTGTGCAGCTTCATCCGATGTCATGACCTTCTTATAACTTTTCGGAACATTCTTTCGTATCTGGGAGCCCGTATAATTCGTCACACTTTCCACAAGATATGGCTGCATCATGGTTCCACCGTTCGCCACTGCCTCGGCAATCAGTGCCATATGATATGGACTTACGGTTGTCTTTCCCTGTCCCATTGCCGTCATCATTACTTCTCCCTCACTGGAATTCTGATCCAGTGCAAAGGAGCTCTTCGCTGCATTCAGTACACCCGGAAGCGATTTATTGAACAATAAATCTTCCGCCGTCTGACGGTATTGCGTCAGATCCAGGCCAAGACCAATATTGGCAAAAGATGAATTACAGGAATTTGCAAAGGAACTTCTCAGATCCTCTGAGCCATGTGCATTTCCATTAAAGCAGTGAATTGTAATATCTCCCTGTGAAATCTCTCCATTACAATCATATGTATAATTCGGATAATCACTGTTCTGACGCATAAAAGCAAGTGTTGTAACCACTTTAAACGTCGATCCTGGAGCATAAGATCCTTGTGTCACACGATTCAACAGCGGACTGTTTTCTTCATCTGAATTCAATTCTGACCAGTCACTTAAAATATTATTCGGATCATATGCCGGTTTGGAAACCATGGCGAGAATCTTTCCCGTACTCGCCTCCATTACGATTGCCGCACCTTTGTTTGATCCAAGCGCATCATAAGCCGCCTGCTGCAGATTTGCATCCAATGTTGTTACAACTGTATCTCCTCGATTCTTCTTTTCACTGAATTCATTCTGCAGTTTTTCAAGAAAGAATGCATTTGATGTCAGAAGCTCAAAATTCTCTACCGATTCCAGGCCCGTAGTTCCAAGTTTGGAATCACTGTATCCGATCACATGGGCAAACACTTCTCCATAAGGATACTCTCTCGTCTCTGATCCATCATCCCCAACGGCTGTCTGTGCAAGCACATTTCCATTCTTATCAACAATGCTTCCTCGTATAATCGTATCTGCATAAGCATCCTGTCTTTGATTATATGGACTGTTCACTACAAGTTTTGCCCGCACGACCATAAAAGTATACAAGATATCCCCATCAACGCGATAAAGAGAATCACGAAAAAGGTAAGTGACTCTAGCGAACTCTTTGTTGGTTGT